>Ga0316221_1003452_pt1 | contig 12927 bp, 4 predicted proteins | sample TBH18007metaG_FD_206003 | JGI IMG/M metagenome (GOLD analysis project Ga0316221, IMG submission 206003) | Freshwater microbial communities from Trout Bog Lake, Wisconsin, USA - TBH18007 | ecosystem: Environmental > Aquatic > Freshwater > Lake > Hypolimnion/Profundal zone | place: USA: Wisconsin... | reverse complement strand
AACCGCATACCTAGGTCGTCCGAGCGCGTCAGGGCCTTAAAACTCTGATGAACTCGGCTGGCTCATCTTATCGCACAATTCAGTTTCCAGTGAGTGGAACGTTCTTTGGCTAATGGTATGGCAGGGCTCAGTTCTGTCCCACACCTTCCCGAGCAGACGGGAGGGGTAGTCGGCCGGACTGCGGCCGCACAGAAGAAGGCCTCGCACAATTCAGGGGCTGTAGCTCAGTTGGTAGAGCGGTAGCTTTGCAAGCTATAGGTCAGGAGTTCGAGTCTCCTCAGCTCCACCAGCTTAGAGAAACCAGATTTCGGGCTGACAAACCGCTGGGAAGAGCGCGTAGTGCCCGCCTGGGCGTGTAGCTCAGTTGGTTAGAGCACGCGCTTGATAAGCGCGGGGTCGCTGGTTCAAATCCAGCCACGCCCACCATTTAGCATAATTTCCGGCTTAGGGGTTCGCGGGCCGTCGCCCGCGAAACGACAAGCCGGCGGTTCTTTGAAAATTGCACATAGGTAGATAACTAGGGCAAATTACAGTTCGCTGAGTTCTGGACATTCCCGGAAGGGGATGACCAGGTTAACTTTGTGATCAAGCTACTAAGGGCTTATGGTGAATGCCTTGGTGCCAAGAGGCGATGAAGGACGTAATAAGTTGCGATAAGCCACGGGGAGCCGCATTAAGGCTTTGATCCGTGGATCTCCGAATGGGACAACCCAACCCGGGTAATACCGGGTTATCGTTGGATGAATTCATAGTCCAACGAAGCGACACGGGGTGAAGTGAAACATCTCAGTAACCCCAGGAAAATAAAACGAAGCGATTCCGTCAGTAGTGGCGAGCGAAAGCGGAACAGCCTAAACCGGGAGGACTTGTCTTCCCGGGGTTGAGGGACCTTAATGTGGGAGGTAGAGAACGAGCTTAATCATCTGGAAAGATGGGCCATAGACCGTGACAGCCGGGTGAGCGAAGTTTGAAGCCCCTTAGAGGCATCCCAAGTAATGCGGTGCACGTGAAACTCTGCATGAATCAGTCCGGACCACCGGATAAGGCTAAATACTCCTTGGCAACCGATAGTGAACTAGTACCGCGAGGGAAAGGTGAAAAGAACCCCTGTTAGGGGAGTGAAATAGTACCTGAAACCATATGCCTACAATGTGTAGGAGCTCCGTAAGGAGTGACTGCTTGCCTTTTGCATAATGAGTCTGCGAGTTATTGTCCGTGGCCAGCCTAAGCTGCCCTGCAGCGGAGGCGAAGGGAAACCGAGTGCCAACAGCGCGACCAAGTCGCGGGCAATAGACCCGAAGCGGAGGTGATCTACTCTTGAGCAGGTTGAAGCTGCAGTAACATGCAGTGGAGGACCGAACTCGTAGATGTTGAAAAATCTTGAGATGACTTGAGAGTAGGAGCGAAAGACTAATCAAACCCCGTGATAGCTGGTTCTCTCCGAAATCGCTTGAGGGCGAGTGTTGTGGAAGTACTCCATGGAGGTAGAGCACTGAATGGCTTAGGGACCCCACCAGGTTACCAAAACCAATCAAACTCCGAATACCATGGATCTCAGTATCACAGCAATCAGGCAGTGGGCGATAAGGTTCATTGCCGAGAGGGCAACAGCCCAGACCATCAGCTAAGGTGCCTAAATGTAGTTAAGTGGAAAGGATGTGACGTTGCACAGACAGTGAGGATGTTGGCTTAGAGGCAGCCATCATTTAAACAGTGCGTAATAGCTGACTCATCGAGCGATGTCGCGCCGAAAATGATTGGCGATTAAACTACATACCGAAGCTATGGACTCGGACCCGGTTCGCCGGGGTCGAGTGGTAGGAGAGCGTAGTCAGTGCGGCGAAGCCGAACGAATAACGGACGGTGGAGCGCTGACTAGTGAGAATGCAGACACGAGTAGCGATAAACCAGGTGAGAATCCTGGTCGCCGTAAACCCAAGGTTTCCTGGGCCAGGTTCGTCCTCCCAGGGTTAGCCGGGAGCTAACACGAGGCCGTAAGGCGTAGTGGATGCACAGCAGGTTAAATATTCCTGCGCCGGGTAAGAATTAGCTATGGAATGACACAACAGAACACATCGGCTAGGCAATCGAATGCTGAGCTTAGGGGTGACCCGAAGCGCACCGGTGGGGAAGTTGTCTAGAAAAGTTTCATAGTATGTCTTATTCGCCCGTACCGCAAACCGACACAGGTGGGTGAGTGTAAGCGCACTCAGGCGCGCGAGAGAAACCTCTCTAAGGAACTCGGCACATTAGCCCCGTAACTTCGGGAGAAGGGGTGCCCTTCGCAAGAAGGGTCTCAGTAAATTGCGTTTAGCGACTGTTTAACAAAAACACAGCACTCTGCAAAGTCGTCAAGACGACGTATAGGGTGTGACACGTGACCAATGCTGAAAGATTAAGAGATCTTGTTAGCCGCAAGGCGACGCTCGGTCTTTAAGTCCCAGTGAATGTCGGCCGTAACTATAACGGTCCTAAGGTAGCGAAATTCCTTGTCGGGTAAGTTCCGACCTGCACGAATCGTGTAACGACTGAACGACTGTCTCGGAGAGGATCTCGGCGAAACTGTAACGGCGGTGAAGATGCCGCCTGCCCGCAGTAGGACGGAAAGACCCTATGCACCTTTACTGTAAGCTCGTATTGTGTTCTGGTTAGGAATGCGTAGCGTAGGTGGGAGACTTTGAAGCGAGGGTTTCGGTTCTCGCGGAGTCGCAATGTGAAACACCACTCTTTGTTAATTAGGATTCTAACTTCACTCTGTTAGCCAGATGAAGGACAGTGCGTGCGGGTCAGTTTGACTGGGGCGGTTTCCTCCCAAAGAGTAACGGAGGAGCGCGAAGCTTGGCTCAGCATGGTTGGCAACTATGCGTCGAGCGTATGGGTATAAGCCAGGTTAACTGTGAGACCTACAAGTCGAGCAGGTGCGAAAGCAGGCCCAAATGATCCGACGGTTTAATGTGGAATTGCCGTCGCTCAACGGACAAAAGGTACGCTAGGGATAACAGGCTGATCGAGTCCAAGAGTTCATATCGACGACTCGGTTTGGCACCTCGATGTCGGCTCATCGCATCCTGGGGCTGGAGAAGGTCCCAAGGGTCCGGCTGTTCGCCGGTTAAAGCGGTACGCGAGCTGGGTTCAGAACGTCGTGAGACAGTTCGGTCCTTATCCACTGTGGGCGCAGGAAACTTGAGGGGTTCCAACCTTAGTACGAGAGGACCGGGTTGGACGCACTTCTGGTGTGGCAGTTGTTCCGTCAGGGGCATCGCTGCGTAGCCATGTGCGGAAGAGATAAGCGCTGAAAGCATCTAAGTGCCAAGCTCCTCCCAAGATATTGTTTCCCGGACCGCAAGGTCCCTAAAGACCGCAGGAAGACTACCTGCTTGATAGGTTAGGCGTGTAAGCGGAGTAATTCGTTTAGCGGACTAATACTAATCGGTCGTGCGGCTTGATCGCTTATTTTTCCTCCTCGGAGGGAAAACAATGCGATTTAACTCGCGAACTTAATCCCTTAGTTGACTCCTGTGTGCAATTTTCAGAGAACATTCGTTCTTTTTAGAGTTTCTTGGTGGCCATAAAGCTGTGGTCCGACCCGTTCCCATTCCGAACACGGCAGTCAAACACAGTCTTGCCGATGGTAGTGGTTCTATAGGCTCCGCGAGAGTAGGTTGCCGCCAGATTATTTCAAAAGGCCGAAACATTCGTTTCGGCCTTTTGCTTGTACCCGCCTCGCCACCACCCCCCCCTCCAAGCCAGATTTCACTTCCTCACGCCGACAGAACGTGGCAGATTCAGAGCTCGAGAAATGGCAGCAGACTGAAATGTCGAGTTTTCCGCTATGAAAGCTGGCTGGACCTTAACCTGAAAAAAGAATGAAACGAAACCTCTTTGAACCGACGGGCCTCAGGCTTTTGACGCGAACTGTTCTGGCGGTCCCTGCGGCGGCCTTGATGCTGGGGCATACCCAGGCGGGGACCAGCATCGGCATTAACTTTTACGGAAACTTTTTTGGCTCGTATTATGGCGGACGGGCCGTTTCGGCTACTGCGTTTGGCGTGGACCCGGTCAACTGGTACACCACACCGTCGCTCTTCGATTATGCGGGCGCCGCTAGCAACAGTATCAGCACGGGTCCTGCCGGGGTGCTGAGCTTGGCTTGGGCGGCGCCATTCACTGGGATTAACCGGGTCGATCCGACAAACACTCCCGCCCTCACCCGGGGGGATTCGGATGTCTATTACGGCTTTCTTGACGGGGGAGACCCTTCTTACGACTCGGGGTACTCGGTGAGCCTTAGCGGCCTCGCCACCATGTTTCCTTCGGGTTACGTGGTGCAGGCTATGGCCTCGGCCGATTCGGCCTCTGCTTTTGTGGCTAACACCGTAAGCGATGGTATGCGCACTGCTCAATTGGCGAATCCGGTGGCTGGCCGAACTACCGCGGGTGGTGCTTATGCGCTTGGACTCGGCAGCGGGGTTTTCACCGGTGACGCGCTGGGTCTTTCCGCGCCGGCGGCGGTCCCGCCGATGCGGAGCACGTTGGCGGGCTTCCTGGTCACCGATCAACCCGTGGTGAGCGCGCGGCCGGCAGGCGGAGGGACGTTCAGTTCCGGCGATTCCCTTTTGTTACAGGCAGGAGCCGTTGGCATTCCCCCGCTCGCCTACCAATGGCGGTTGAACGGCAGCCCCATTCCCGGGGCGACTATCGCCCGGTACAGCGTGGCGGGCGTCGGTCCGGGGGATGCCGGTGATTATGATCTGGTGGTAACGAATGTCTATGGCGGGGCCACCAGTGTGGTAGCCAGCGTGCAGATCATCGCGTCACCGGTCATCCTGCGCGACCTCAGTTCGCAGACGAACTACCGATCCATGATGGCGAACTTGTCGGTGGATGCTGGAGGCGCCCCGCCGTTAAGCTACCAATGGATAAAGGCCGGCACTCCCATCTTGAATGGTACCAACGCAGTGCTCACGCTCGCGAATTTGCAAAGCGCCGATGCGGCCGACTACCAGGTTATCGTCACCAATAGCCTGGGTACGGTCACGAGCGCGGTGGCCTCCGTGGCGGTGCTGACCAATTTGCCACCCTACGAAGGCTTCAATTATCCGGAGGGTTCGTTGACTGGCTCCGGGAGTGATCCCGCGTGGGGCGGTCCCTGGGCCCAGACTGTCGGGGGATACCAGGGCGATCAGGGTGTGTTCACCCCGGGAGCCAGTTATCGCGACGGGACGAATCGGCTGTTGGTCAGCGGTGGCGCCGTGCAATTGGCGGCCGCCGGCGATCCGGACTATGAAAATATTCGAAATCTGCTGGCCACGCTTGGCGGGCCGGCGGGCGGCACGGTCTATTTCAGCTTTATCGGCCAAATCACCAACACGCCGTGGGCCGGCGTGGAGTTGGCGCAGGACGGTTTGGGGCAGATCCTGCTGGGGGCGAACTTCTATGCCGAGAACTGGGGATGGGGGGATCGATCCAACACCAACGCCCGGTGTGGACATTCCTCGACGCCGAGCGATTCCCTGGCTCTGTTGGTTTACCGGTTTGACTTCACGCCGACCAATACCTTGATCAATTTGTATGTCAATCCGCTCCTGGGTGCCGAACCCGCCACGGCTAGTGTCTCGGGTTCGTGGAGTAATTTCCAGTTCAACCAGGTTCGCCTGGTCGCGCACGGGCAATATGGGAGCGGGATCGGCCCGAACGGACTCATCGACGAATTGCGTTTGGGCGGCACTTGGGCTTCCGTCACTCCCGCGGCGCTCCAAATCGTCGCCGGGCCCAGCCTGATCTGGAACTATGGCATCCTCCAGTCCTCGGGCACACTCGGAGCTTCGGCTCTCTGGACCAACGTACCAAATGCCACTTCGCCGTATCCGGTGCAGACGACCAGTTCAAAGATGTTTTATCGGGTGGCAGGCCCGTAACCGGCAGGCAATCACGACGAGATGGCCAGCCATGATCGGCAACCGTCCGTGAAACGGCACGCCGTGTCCTGTGCCCAGATCGAGGGGGCGCTCCGCGCAATAAAGGCTGTTCCAATGAACCGGCAACCGTTATTTTTCCCGCGCTCGGATTCGGGCGCCCAGTCGCGGCCGAACCGGCGCGAACTATGTCGTCAGAAGAACAACGCGTCCAACAGGAGATCGGCGTCGCCGGTCCCTTGCAGGCCTTTCGCCGGCTGATTGCTGAAAATGACCAGTTGATCCGCAGTCCCGAGATGGACAACGGGCGGGAGGTGGCAGCCGCGCGAACCGCCATTTATACCGAACTGGCCCGCCACTGGGCCGCCCAGCAGCAGGAGTCGCTCGGCTATAACCGGGCGTTCGCAGTGGTCGCGCTTGGGGGTACCGGCCGATCCGAAATGACCCCTTGTTCGGACAACGATTTTGCCTTGCTCTTCGATGAGGCGGTGGAGGGCAATTCGTTTTTGATCGAGCTCCAGCAGCAACTCCTGAACTCCGACCGGTTTGAGCGCGAGTACGGGTTTGCGTGTGCCGCGCTGCCGTTCAGCCTGGATGACGTGCCCACGCTTTCCGGCAAGCAGCTCAACTCGTTCCTCGATATGCGGCCGGTGTATGATCCGCAGGGGCTCGCGCACCTGTTTCGGGAGCGCATCCGGGCCACGTTCGATCCCTTTGAGCACTTTCTCCATGTGCGGAAATTCTGGGTGGACCAATGGGAGCAGGCGGCGCGGGATTACGAACGGATCGCCCATTTTGACATCAAGAATGATGGTCTGCGGGTGTTTCTGGCGGGCGTGTGGACGCTGGCGGGCCCCGGGTTTCTCCATAGCCACGAGGTGTACCGCGATCTGGTCGAGCCCCGGGACCTGGAGGCCTACTATTACCTGCTGCGGACGCGGGCCTTCGTGCATGCGCGCCGGGTGGGCGCGCGGAAGGCCGGCGCCGGCGGCAATCATGCTGAGGATGTGCTGACGTTCAACGATTTTACGTCGTTCGGCGAGATGTTGGGGCCGGATGCCAACGAGCGCGAGCGTTACGAGTTCGCTAGCCACGCCCGGGCCCGCCTGCTCTCCGCCCGGCGTCGGGTTGCGAATTTCGCTCGGGGGGTTATCGAGCGTGAGTTGAAGCAAGGCCACCCGGTCTCGTCCGAGAGCCTGATTGTCTATGGTTCGGTCGGTCTGGGGTACAAGACCCAGCCCCGCGGCCGCAGTGATCGGGAGAAGAGCCGCGATGCGCTATCGCTCCTGCTGGCGTCGCAACGCTACGGTGTGCCGGTGGACCCCTCGGAGTTACAAACCTCGTTCCGCGACGCGGGAGACTGGCTGGTGCGGGTGCCCGAGTTGTCGGCGCTTTTCTACGAACAGCAGGGCAGCCTCGCCGACTCGTTTGCCTTCCTCGCCCAGATTGATGGCGTGGAGGAACGGCTCTTCCCCGGTCACGCCCGCTTCGAGTCGGGGCTCGATGGCCGGGTCATGGTCGAGCGGGAAGCCCTGCCCGGAGATTCCGAACGGAAGAAGCTCCAGATCCTGGAGCGATATGTGCGGGAGGGGCGGGCCAAGCTGGCGGATCCGGCTCCCGCTTCCTCAGCGCGACTCACCAGCCCATCCCAGGAAGTGGCTGTCGACCTCGAGGCCGCCCTGTTGGACGCGGACCATCTGGCGGCCGTCAAGTTGGCGCTCAAGACCAAGCGCCTGCCGGTCACCGAGGACGATCTGGTCGTTCAGCGGGACGAGTCACGGCCCCTCTATGAGCGCTTTTCCACAGGGCTTTCCGGCATTCCCCTGGCGGACTACTACCAGCCCTACGTCACGGAGTGTGATTTTCCGCGCGAGGTGATCCGGATTACGGAATTTCTCGTGGCCAACCGGCGTTTGTTCAAGGAGCGATCCGAACCTGGCCTCAACGACCAGGAACGAGTCCGGGAGTTTGCCGGGCTTTGCCAGGACGAGCATCGGTTAAGGTCGCTCTTTGTGTTCACCTGCGCGGACCGGGCCGAATGGGAAGGGCCGGCCGCCGAGCCGACGCGCTGGTTCAACTCCCGCGAGCTCTACGGCAAGGCCATGCGCGTTTTCAAACCGTCGGTGGATCCCGCGCACATTATCGACGGTTCCGGCTTTTCGCCAGGGGAGTTGAAGATCCTGCGGGACTTTGGCGCGGACTTCTTTGGCGGCGTTTACCGGCACTACGCCAATCGCTTCGGCGAGCACCTGGCCCGTCTGGCCGAGGATGAGTCCGCCGGGCCCAAGGTGGCCGTGCTGCGCGAGGGGACGGCGATCATCGTGGGGGTTGCCGCCAGGGATTATCGCGGTCTGGCGGCGGTTATCAGCGGCGCCCTCTGGCGTCACCGCTGTGATATTCGCCAGGCGCACCTTTTCTCGGCGATGCACCATGGCTTGGCATTCGACTTCTTCCATCTGGCGCCGCCGGAGCAAGCCCTGCCGACAGGGTTGGCCAAGTCCATCGAGGAAGCCATCCGGAAGAGGCTCCATATCGCCGACGAAGACGAGGCCGGACTGCTCCGGGTCGCGGGACACATCTCCCTTCGCGAATGGCATCCGGGCCAGTATTGTCTCCGCTTCAAGACCATCCAAGACCGTAGTGGACTGGTGTATGCGTTGAGCTACAAAGTGTTCCGGCATTTGCGCGGCAACATTTTCGGCCTCGCCGTGGGCACCGGACGCGGCAACGCCTATATCACCATTTACTTGAGCTTGCCCGCCGACTTGTCGTTTGAGCAGGCCCAGGTCATTGTCGAGGAACGGTTTTAGGCTAATACCTCACCAGCGCGACGTTTCGGACTCGCAGGACTACGGCGTCTTTGCCGGTGTTGCAGCCGATCTTGAGGCTCGTGATTTGGTCTAAATCCAATCGCCCGTTGGGGTCCGGCGGCGCAAAGCCGCCCGCCACCAGGTTCTTGAAAGGGACTACCGCTCGCGTCCATTCAGTTCCCGAGTTGAATCCCGCGCCGGTGAAATAGGCCGCACCGGACGGTTCAGTGACCATCAACCGCACCACTGTGCCGGGCTCAGCCGGGTCAATGCGCGTCTCCAGTTCAATGGCGTCGAACCCCCGCCAGTCGCGCGCTGCGGTGAACCCCACCGTGGGGTAGATCCAACGATCCCCGGGTCGGTCAAACCGGGCCTCGAAGACCGGTTCGGTTTCGTTGGATCCCGCGACCGTCATGGCGCCGTTTGCCGAGATGTTGCCGGCCCAACGCTCTGAAGCGGAAAGGCGTAGTGGTTCGCGCGCCGACGGCTTCAGGCTCGCAGGGTCCAACAAGACATCGAGCACAGCGGTTCCAGAACTGCCGGCCGGGCCCTCGAGGTTGAAACGCAGGGTTTGACGCCGGAGTCCGCCGGCGGAGCCGGGGAGGACGGACACGGTTCGCGTTTGCCGCCCCATTGCGCCGATCGGCGCGCTGAAAGTGGACGGGTTTGCCTGCCAACCTGGCGGCGGTTCGACCACGCATCGCGACTCCCCGGCATGGTCGCTGAAGTTGTAAACCTCGACTTGGAGGTCGATGCTCTGGCCCGCCTTGACCCGATAGGCTTCGATATCCTTGCCACCCAACCCGGCGGGGGGCACCACCCGCACCACAGTGGTCGAGGCCGGCGGCCGCGGACCAAACACCCGCCTTGTCGCCAGGGATTTTCCGTCGGCGTGGATGGCGCCCTTGGCGGTGCGCAGGTAACGTGGAGACGCTCCCGCATCGAGAGTTGCGCCCGCCTTGCCGATTTCGTCGCCCATGCAGTTATAGATCGACGCGCCCTTGGCTGCCTGCGGTAGGGGCACGGTAACGGGGCCCCCGTCATGCCAGATGATGAGGGTGTGATCGATGCCGTTATCGAACAGGTGGGCATCGAGGCCGCGCCCTTCGCCGAGCTTAACACGCCCGAGGTAGGCGGCCTTCCCGAGCATGGCGGTGACCGACTTTAGGGCCTGGTAACCGGGATAGGGGCGCATCTGGGCATCCAGCGCGCCGAATTCGTGGCCGTTCTCGAGGTAGTGCGGAAACACGAAGAAAAAGTGGCGGTCAGTCGAGGAGGCCAGCGACATCGCGTAAGATTTCGGGATAAAATCGGCCTGTTTTTGCCGATCGGCATTAGACAACGTGCCGGACACCGCCTGCAAGACAATGCCCGCCTCGGTCAACCACACCGGCATTCCGGGCAGCCGGTATTGGTCCATCAGATCGAAATGGCCCTGGGCTCGCGCGGGATAAACGGACGGTTGGTCGTAGATGTGGTAGTTGAAGATATCCATGTAGGCGGCAGTGTCATTCCTAAAGAGCGCTTCCTCGAACGAGCCGGCCCCCAGGGCCATCGATACCTGCGTCACCTGCACCTCGGGATTGCCGCGCTTGAAGCCGAGGTAGGCGGCCTTGAGAAAGGCAGCGTAAGCGTCGCCGGTTTCGGGGGAAAACTCGCGGATATCTGCCTCGTTCCACACCTCCCAGGTTTGTACGCGCCCCTGGAAGTGGAGGGCCGCGGCGCGGCAGAAATTATAGGTGTCCCGTAAATCGTCGGGGTATCGATTCGCTGCGCGGTCGCTACGCGCCCAAGGGGGGATGCTATGGAAGACCTGGCAAACCTGGAGCCCGTGGTCTCGGGCGGCGTTGGCGGAGAGATCGTATTTGCCCCAACGGAACTCGCCCCGGGTGGATTCCACTTCACCCCAGTTCATCCGTTCCCGGGCGCAGGCAAAGCCGGCCTGGGCGATCAGCGCCGCCCCCGCGTCGAACTGGTTGGCGGGAATGAGCCAGGAGTGGGCCGCATCGACGGCCAGTTTTGGGGCCGGCGAGGCCATTGGTTTAAGCGCCGCTCCCGCCTGGTCATCGGCCATCCCCCATGACCCCATGCCATTGGCGGCCAGGAAGGCCGTCACTACGAAGACTCTCGCTAAACCGCTTTGGTGCATAGTTCGGGATGATGGACTCGAAACAACGGCCTGTCGAACCCGTTTCGTGGCGGGCGAGGTCCAAGAGCCTTCCGAGGCTACGGCGCGAGGACGCGGAGGCCGGTTGGGCGCAGCGAGAAGGTGGCGGGGAGATGGCCGATGAGTTCTCCGTCGGCTTCCAGCGCCGTTGGGGTGGCGCTGGTGAGCGTGAAGGAAGAGGCTTGGAAGGCCCGATAAGTACGGACCGGGAGGCGGCCGAAGAGCACCAGCGGCACACCGCAACGGATCACCGTGAGCAGTCGTGCGCGCGGAAAAACACACACATCCAGCAGACCGTCACTGGGGTCTGCCCGTGGAAAGATGCGAAAGGTCCCCCCGTAGAGCCGTCCGTTGCCGACGAGCGCCAGTTCGCCGGTTTCAGAACGCCCGTCGCCGGCGGCCGTGATGCGGGGAGGCGCATCCAGTAGGGCCTTGAAGCCGGCCCACACATAAGCCAGCGGGCCGATGCGCTTCTTGAGTGGCCACGATACGAGTTCGATGGCGCGCGCGTCCAGTCCCGCCCCGGCCAATTGCGCGAAATAGCGTTTTTGGCGTCCGTCCGGCCCCGCGAACTCGATGCAGGGCAGGTCGATGCGCCGCTCACGTGCTTGCCGGACGACGTTCCAGGCCTCCTCGATCGTCAGGGGAATGCCCAACTCACGGGCGAACACGTTGACCGTTCCCAGCGGCAGCACGCCGAGGCGGCTCCGATCGAAGCCACCCGGTACCGCGCCAATGCCGTTGAGGACTTCGTTCACCGTGCCGTCGCCGCCGGCGGCGACGATATTGTCGAAGCCCTCGCTGACCGCCGCGGCGGCCAGACGTTGGGCTTCCCCCGCGGCGGTGGTGGGTTTCAGGGCGCACTGCGTCCCGATTTGCTCCAACTCGTGCCGGAAGTGCCGGGCCTTGTTGCCTTTGGCAGACGGGTTAAAAATGACGCAGGTTTTCAAACCATGCCGAGCTGTTGCCAGGCCGCGAGGTTGCGGCGCAGTGGGGCGATCGGATTCTCGCACGACTCCTGTTCCAGTGCCCGCGCGTGAGAGGCTCCCTTGGTTTCGCGGCAATGACACCCTGCGGACCCGTAGAGTGCCGGTGATTTCTTTCGTCGCATGGTTGATTCGAGAAGCAACATGACGGGGAACCGTAAGGCAAAGTGACGCGGGACGTCAAAGCAGAAAGCCGGCTCGCCATCACCGGGTTTGGCCCGCCAACATGCCGCAGGCGCCATGAATGTCCTGGCCACCACTATAACGGCGGGCCACGGGCATGGCGAGCCGGGCGCGGAGCGCATCGCGAAAGGCATCCAACTCGGCGCGGGTGGGTGGTCGGAAGCGGCCGCTCGGGTCGTTGACGTCGATTAGGTCGAGTTTGATGGGCAGGCCGCGGGTCAAATCCGCCAGCCTTTGGGCGTCGTCCTCCCCCACGTTGACGCCGGAGATCATGGTCCAGGCCAGAGTGACCCGTTGGCCGCTGACGGCGTGGTATTCCCGGAGGGCGTGGATGAGATCCGGTGTGGGATAGGCCTGCTCAATCGGCAACAATTTCCGCCGTTGGATGGGATCCGCGGAGGTTAGGGAGACGACGAGGCGGGCGGGGTGCCGTTCGGCGGTAAAGCGGCGAATCCCCGGGATGATCCCCACGGTGGAGATCGTAATTGCTTTGGCGGCAATGGCCATCCCGCACGGTTCAGACAGAATCCGGACGGCCGTCATGACCGCGTCATAATTGAGCAATGGCTCCCCCATGCCCATGAAGACGACTCCGCCGATGGGGTGTGGAGAATCCGACTGGAGCTGGACGATTTGATCTACGATTTCCCATGCCGCCAAATTACGCCCAAAACCGATTCGGCCCGTCGCACAGAAGACACAGCCCATGGCACAGCCCACCTGGGAACTGACACACGCCACATACTTGAGGTCGTCCGGACGGTGGAGCAGCGGAATGCGAACCGCCTCAAATCGTCCGGTTCCCCGGCCTTCAAAGAGGTATTTGGTGAACCCGTCGGTCGGCGAGACGACTTTTTGCACCAGGC
>Ga0316221_1003448_pt1 | contig 12941 bp, 12 predicted proteins | sample TBH18007metaG_FD_206003 | JGI IMG/M metagenome (GOLD analysis project Ga0316221, IMG submission 206003) | Freshwater microbial communities from Trout Bog Lake, Wisconsin, USA - TBH18007 | ecosystem: Environmental > Aquatic > Freshwater > Lake > Hypolimnion/Profundal zone | place: USA: Wisconsin... | reverse complement strand
ATAGGGTTTCCTACTTAAAGGTTATTGTGAAGGGTTCCTCTACAACAAACATAGGCACATAATTCTTCTTACTATGCTTGTGGTTCTTTTGGTAGTTTTTCGGTAGGGACTTGCGGTATTTCTTTTGGTATGCTCGGTCCATTTCATTCGTCCAAGTTCCGTTGGGTCCTGAAATTACTACGGGCGTAGGTCTGCGAGTCAAATCAATTCTGCACACTCTTCCTGTATGAACGGCAGTCGTTCGTAGCATTGCTGTTAAATCCATAGTTGTATAATGTAATTTCGTTTAAAATTGAAATAATTACTCTCTCCATAAGGTAAATACCGAGAATGCGAACAGTTTCCGACTTTATGCTTCGTTTGGTGAACGAGATTAAGGAGAAGCGTAATCTTGATGTGTCTACTGCTACGAATTATATGCGTATTCTATTCAAGTTGAATGCTGACCGTCCCTTTAATAACTTGGCGTGGTTGAAGAATGTTGATTCGGTCAATGTTCGGTTAGAGGAGTATGCGAAGTCTACACAGCGTTCGTATATAACTGCAATTGTGTCTATGCTGAGTCTGTATAAGGACAAACCGACCTATAAGAAGATTTATGCCTACTGGTATGGCGAAATGATGGACAGAGGCAACGCTGAGAAACAGGAGGATTCCAAAGTGAAGTCCGAGCGTCAGGAGAAGAACTGGGTTTCTTGGGATGTTGTGAAGGGTCATACGGAGCGTCTGTGGGAGGAAGCGAATAAGATTAAGGACCGCAAGGAACTCTCAGCATCCGACTGGGACACCTTTCTCTCTATGATGGTCCTGTCGTTGTACACTGAGTTTGCTCCACGACGAAACCAAGATTACCAGTATATGAAGGTAGTGATGGACCCAAAGAAGGCAACGGACAATGCTTTCAATTACTTTGTCGTTCAGACGGGCGAGTTCGTGTTTCACAAGTATAAGACAGCGCGAACCTATGGAGAACAGAAGTTCAGCGTTCCAAAGGAACTGCTGGAAGTCATTCATCTGTATATTTCCAAGCATCCACTCAATAAGGGAAAGTGGAAGTATGCGCCGTTCTTCCTCGTCACCTTTGACGGCAAACCCCTCGTCTCGGTCAATTCTATTACTCGCATCCTGAACCGCATTTTCGGTAAGTCCGTCGGTAGTTCCATGCTTCGCCATATTTACCTTTCGTCCAAATATAATGTCGCAGAAATGGACGCTGACGCAGACAAGATGGGACATAGTTCCGAAGTCCAGCACAAGTATATGAAGGGAGAAGGCGAGACCGTGTCGGAAGTTCAACTGCCGTCGGTTTAAAACTTGCATTCGTATAAAATGTATTTAATTCGCAGTCCAAATCCATCCAAGAAGTTCCGTGCTGTATTCTCGGATGGGTCGCATATTGATTTTGGTGCCTCTGCCTACGAAGACTACACCCAACACCACGACAAGGAACGGAGGCGTTTGTATTGGAAACGACACGCAAAGGATTTACGAACCGAGAATCCCCAAAGTGCTGGGTATTTAAGTCTATTTCTGCTGTGGGGCGATTCTACAAATCTAAATACAAACCTAAAACGCTATAAACAAATGTTCCATATTGAGTGAAATCCCGAAAACGGATTCTTATAGTTCAGGGTAGGTAAGGGCATCCGAACAACACACAAGCAAAATGCCGAACTATTGCCTTAACTTCCTCACTGTTGAGAACTGCGATGAGGCGATGCGCTTCATTGATGAAGGCAAGTTCAAGTCATTTCAAGCACTTATTCCCCGACCCGAAAGCGAGGAGGAGAATTGGTACGATTGGAATTGTGAGAACTGGGGGACGAAATGGGACATGAATGAGGACGAGATTGTCCTCACTGGTGATGGTACAATGATGTTTCAAACTGCATGGTCTCCATCGCTTCCAGTGACAAAGGCATTGTCCGAGAAGTTCCCCAACGCAAAAATCTACCACACATACGAAGAAGGTGGTTGCGGATTTCGTGGAGTTGCAATCTTTGAGGACGGCATCTACACAGATTACGAGACGGATTACTATTTCAAACACGATGACCTCGTCGGGGACGAGAAGGCAGTTGAAATCATCAAGAAACATTTTGATGTTGAATTTGATTGTTCTGATTGTTGCTCAAACGGAAACTGTAAGAACACCGAACACGGATGGATGTGCGAGGAGTGCTACGACGAATATAAGGACGACGATGATGATGAGTGGCAGGACATTGAGAGCGAGAAGATTGAAATCAGGGTCAAGAATTACTAAACTAAACAACAGGGGAAACCCTTTTTCTTTGGTTTAATCTTATACACATACGGTGGAGGGCAAAAGGTGGAGGGTGTGGGGTGGAGGGCAGGTTTATAACTTCTGTTATAGCAAAAATAAAAACCAAACCAACATACCCCCCAGTTGGTTTTTTTTGGCCCTAGGGACTTTTCCAAACACTGCCCTCCACCCTCCACCCTCCACCTTTGGTGTATGGTATTAAACCAACCTTAATCCCAACCGAACCTGTGCACACTTACCATCTCGCTTTACTTTGCTTGTAGGCAGACCCATTACGGTAAGGATTCTGCCGAACTTGTTGGGTTTGTCCTTCACGCCTTGTTCAATTAGGTATTCGGTGATTTCACTGGACAGAACCTTGTCCTCAGGGTTCTTTGTTATGATGTATTTCTTGCACAGGATTGCGGTGTAATCATAGTCATCCAACGGCATGATTTCGTCTCTGCCTTGAATCATACATTCAGGCGTCTTGGGTTCTGCAAATCCATTTGCTCTCCACTTCTCGTACTCGTCCACCATCAACCAAAAGAATGCGTCTCCGTATTCTGTGTTTGCGTATAGAGAGGCAAGTGTAGAATCCTTCTTCTTATGAATCGGACTAATGGGTTCATCCACATAGGAATATGACCAGTTTGCGACTTCCAATCGTCCGCGAATCTCTTCGCTCACTGGATTAATTCTCGGCATTTCGTTCGCAAATATGAATAGTGTTGATTTGTTAATCACTCCTGCGTCGTTTTGGTATAGTTTTCTTGCTCGGATTTCATCGCCACCGCTCACAATGGTCTTCAACATATTGCCTTCAATACAGATTTTAGACTTGTCTCCGTCAGGAACTCGGATTTCACTGGAAAACGCAAGGCGTGAATTAGCAATGTCAAACACCCACGACATTTCACGAGACGACTCGCCTCCCTCCATTCGTGTAAGCAATGAGTTGCCGTTGAATGCAGAACAATAATCTCCAAATGCAGTCTTACACAGCAATGTAGTCATACCCTTGCCCGAGTTCATAAATCCAATTCCTACGACTGCCTTCTTTCGTAGGTAATCCCCAATGGATGCTCTCATTAGGTTATGCAGTAGAATGTCGGCATCGTCTGTATTAAAAAACGGGTCTTCAAAGGACTTGTGCTTAATAAAGTCAATCTTCTCTTGGTCTCGCTTGGGAAACTTACGAGGCATAGCACAGCGAAAGACAATATTTGAATCAAACCCTTCTGTGAATACGCCAGTCTTGAAGTCATAAATACCGTCTACAAACAGCAACTTACCAACATCGCTCATAATACGACTTCGCATAAACCCATTTTGAATAGGTAGAATAGAGGGCAACTTTATAATCAGGTTCTTGGTATTCTTTACGATGCCTGAGTAGTTATAGGTCTTAATTCCTGTTGTAGTCATCTGCTTGAATACAAGGTTTGCGTTCGTAATAATTCGTTCAAGCATTTCCTCATTTGAACTCCAAATCCCTGTGCGATGGTCAAAGACCCATACTACGCCTGAATCATAGACAATATGCTCTCCCATTGACTTTGCGAACTCCTTTGCCGCATAGGAATCGTCAATAATCACAGACGAAGGAACAAGACCATTTGATTCGTCCTTCTTGGTGAACTTGGTTAGTAGTGGTTTGATGTGAAGTTTAATTCTATACCCTGTGTCTTGAAATACGCCCTCCTCCAATATAGGAATGAGTTTGGTAGGAAATGCAGGTTCATCGTCATGTTTGCGAACCAGTCCGCCGTCGTGAATAAAGACTTCCATTGACCGACCGTGCTTGGTAAGGAGCAAGTCCAGTGCGAGTAGGCATTTGCGTTCTTCGGTTTGTAGAATCAACGCCAGTGCCTTTCCGTAATGATTTGGTTTGCGTTCCAAGAACTTCAACTGTTGCTTATTCAGTTCCCAGTTGTTTTTCATAATCAAATGGAGTTCCGTCTTCAATTCATTCGCAAAGAACGAAGGCAGTCCTTCGGTATAAGAACTTCCAAAGAATAACTGAATAATGCGGTCCTTCGCTTCCCATCGTTCAATTTGTAGTTTCTCGCATATTTCGGTAATCAGTTCTTCACGGTTGGTAATGTAGTGTTCAATTGCAGAACATTTCCAACCATTTCGTTCTGCATACTGCTTCAATAACGACGGTTGCGCATTGACCATGTCCAAGTCCCAATAGTAATCCTTCGCAAGAGCGCCACGAACATCCTTCTGAAAGGTTTGAAGACTCTCACCTCGCACCGCACACAAACGACCCAAAAAATCGTTCTTTAAATGCTTTCCTAACATATACTGCGTCTCGTGTGTATTCTTAACGCTATTCTTCAAGAAGCGACGCAGTTTCTCTTTCTCTTCACGAGGAAGGAACTCGTCATCAAATAATTGCCGAGCAAACTCTATGTCAAAGACTTCGGTCTTCAATATAGAGACATCAGGTGAAATCATCTCAACAACCGTTATTGTTTCCGTCATTCTATTTATTCTATATACACAAAAGAATATTTAAACCACTTCGGACGAACCCTCATTTTCATTTTTTACTACCCCCCCTCCCACCCCCTTGCGAGGACGACCACGAGGGCGGTAAGTTCCTGCATCCTTCCTCGCCTGTCTCTTTCGTTCAACATACGAGTTCATTGCCTTGTCGTGTGCTATTTTATAGCGTAGTAGTGAGTTGTATTCCTTGATTGGAATAGTAATGGTCTCGGACTCCATATTTAATTCTATACAAACAATATTTAAATCCTGCTCCGTTCATAGTCCAATCTCTGCTATAAGTTGCTCTAATGTCATGTCAAGGTCTTCATAGCGAAGTTCTTGTAAGAGTCTAACCAGCAGATTTGCCGTTATATTAACGGAATGAGCATCGTGTGCCGTATGAAAATTGAGCATCGTGTTGAGGTAGATTTTAACCTTCTCAATCAGACTTGCTCTCGTCTCTCCACGAGCAGGATGCTTAAAGACACTCAAATCGGTCACCTTGTCCCATACTTGCTTTAACCATTTACGCATCAATTCATCACCCCGATTACCACCCGTTCGTTTGCGAATAGTAGTGGGCGGGAATGCAACACGAGACTCTTCTGTTTGGTCTACTCTATGTCTCGGCGGTTGGTTTCCTTCGGTTAAGGTTTCATTCTCTTCTGCCATACGACGATTAAGCGCACGACGACGACCTTGTGTTCTATTTTCTTGTTTCTTATACGCCAAGATGCGAGAATAAATATAGTCAAGAGCATTTGCTATGATTCGTTCTTTGGCATCGGAAACTGCCGAATTAATCCCCGTTGTTAAAGAGAATGTCTTACCTGTCTTCTCTAATTCTCGCTTGACAGCAAGACGAACCTCCTCAATTTCTTCTTTCAATTCAGAATCCAGCGGTCCTACTGCTTCCAGCAAGTCTCCAAGTGCTGTATTGAACTTTTCAGTGAACTTTCCTTTACCTACACGCATTGCTCCACTGCTTGGCGGTGTTGGTGGTGGTTTCTTAGAGTCCTTTGACTTTGGACGACATGCAACAGGAGTTGCTAAACGCTTCTTTAATATTGCGCTGATTTCACGACTGATTCGCTGTTCCAAAGTCTCCTGCGGTTCATCATCACTGGTGACGCTGGGTGTTCGGTTTCCATGTGGAGACCGTTGATTTAACGCTTCTCTGACTTGCTCAGGAGTAGGAGCAGATGATTCAGGCGCTCCTTCTTGTGGAGATGGTGGAGGAGCAGACATTTGCCGTTCTTCATCCGCACCACCCTTCTTGGAATAGGAAATGTTCAGAGCAGTCAACTGCTTCTTTGCATGTTCCTTCGCCATCGGTTCTTTTGAGTAGTGCCGATTGTTGTCGTCCACTACCCAATATAAGTTTCGTCTTGGCGCTCTCCTCAATTTGAAAGGCATCTTTATATTATGAATGGTGTGAATTGTTTTCAAGAATAGCACGAAGTTGCTTTTTAAGTTTCTTTACATCACCCTTCTGATTCAATTGCTCTGCCTTGCGTAATAGCAGAGAAGTAATCTTATATTCGTTAGTAAGGTCTTTGTTCACACGCTTAATTGGTTTGGGAATGACTGGTTTTTCAACAGTTATGCGAGTCTTAACTTTCGGTAAGACTACAAGACCATCGTACCGATTTGTTTCAACTCTATTTGGTTCAACTTGTAAGGATTCTAATTCCTTGTCTATTTCGTCAAGTTTGGTCTCCACCGCAGGTTTCACAGGAACAGGTTCAACAGCAGGTTCAACAGGTTCAACAGCAGGTTCAACAGGTTCTACGGCAGGTTCAACAGGAGCAGGAACGGATTCCACAGGAGGTTGTACAGGAGCAGGTTCTTCATTCGTAAGCACCTTGACTTCCTGCTCAATGACTTCCTCAGGAGGAATATGATTTGCTTCTGCCTCTCTTAACTTTTCATTTTCAAGTGCAATTTCCTTCTCTAATCTCGCCAACTCTTCCTGCTGTCGCTTGAAATCCTCTTCACGATTCTTTGCTTCGTGTGGTATAACCTGAATAAAGGTTTCGGACCACTTGGTATAGTCCTCCATACTACTATAATAAATAGGAGGAACACCTGTCGCTGATTCTAATAGAACACCGTTTAATCCCCAGTCCAATGCCTTTATAACTGCACCACCATCTTCACTTTGAATTGATTTGGTTTCATTTCCGACAGGTATTCTTCCACCACCAATCAAATAGACGAAATATTGAAACCACTGGTCCATAAACTCCTTTGGAGTGAACAACCCTATTTGTGTGGAAGGCAAGTTGTTTTCAAAGAGAGTAAGAATACTGTCAACGCTTCTACCATTGAAGACTTCATCAGGTCTCATACTTGAACTGTTCGTAATGCTTCTGTTAAGAGACAGAAGTGTTCTGTCAAAGGAATACACATTTGGAATCGCAAGGGGAGACACCTCATTAAATCGGTCTCCTGCCTCTTGCCGATTTAATACAGGACGAAACTCCAACTCTAACTGAATCTGCTTTGAATCCAATCCAATAAACCGATTGACATCGTCCAAACCGAAAAATTGAAGTTTGTTATACTGCTTTAACAACTCTGCTCGTGCAGTCTCAGTCGTTCGGTGTATTTGTCGCAATTCAGAATCATCCGAATACGCTTGATGCGACACACCTGTTTCTGCTATTTCAATCGCATGACTTAACACCTTCGTAATGCTTGGTAATTGGAATACCATTTTGCGAGAGTTTTGGTCAAACCCATCAAATCCAGTATAGTCATTCGTTGAACCAGTACCGACAGTTCCCTTGTATTCTATGTTCTTCTCGTCAACATAATCACTATACACCTTCTTCAATAAGGCATAGAACTCATCGCGTGTTATTCGTCCAATCTTGGTGAACTGAGTAATTGGAATACCATTGCCGTACTGCGACTTCAACGCATTGAAATAATCACGAAATACTCGTTCTACATTTGGGTCATTCTTAATCTTATTCACAATGGAATCCTGCTCATATGGTTCAAACCAACCATACGACGGCGCACTTCCTGTGACAAATCTCTCATTCGTCAGCAGTCTTGCTAATTGACTGTCAGTAGCATAATACGAATATGGACTGTCGTATGGTGTGCTGAAATGCGGTGTATTCACAACCTGTGAAGACGCATCTGCTAATGACTTTACAGTTGCTTCAACTTCTCCAACATCAATTGCTGGTTCTAATGTATTTGCTTCTTCCATCGTCAAGTCATACGCATTCTGTATAATCTCGTCAAGGTCATATTCATCTCCTTCCTCCAATGCATTCAGTTGTAGTAGAATATAATAATTCGCTCGTTCATTGAACTGCTTTCCAGTGAAGAATCCCATTTCACCATCGTCATCAACGAACTCAAACGGTTCAAAGTTTTTAGCAGCACTTGAAACCTCTATTGGTTCTTCAATTTTTTCATTTGCTGGAACCAACGAATTATAAAACTCACTTTCTATATTCTCAGTCAGTTTCTTACCAAGCGACTTCTCAAACGATTTAAGGACACTCTTGGTAAATCGTCCTTTCAAGGTCGCATCCGTGAATCCGTGCTTTTGAAGGACTTTTAGCAGTTTATTGGTTAATGGTGTCTTCAATTCCTTCGTCAACGGCACTACCTTCTTAATGACTGCCTTACCTATAACCTTACCCGTCTTTTGACTTATACTTAACCCAAACTTTCCTGCCTTCGCAAGACCTTCTCTAAATGTATTGAATGCCTTTGACCAAATATTTGGATTGTTGAGTTTTGCTGTGGCAGAAGTGCTAATACCACGAACCTTCGCAAGTCCTTTGAATAGTATTTGAGCGCCTTGCTTGATGGCAGCAGTAGTTGCACTTGTAATAACTTTCAATCCTTTTGTAATCGCAGTGATTCCCTTTGTGACTGTTTGTCCTACTACCGATGCTGCGGTTTTCAATATTCCCGTTGCTACATTCTTAGCAGAAGAAATCGCAGCAGTTGCTCCTGGCGCAAAAACCGCCAATGTTCCAACAACATCCAATGCCAAACCCAATCCATCCTGCCAAGTCACTGCTTCTCCCTTGACTGCCTTGTCAATCATCTTTCCAATGGCGACCAATACATTTACACCCGGAATCTGCGATGCTATGAAATCCAATGCCATAAGGAAGTTGTCTAAATCACTTTTCGGTGGGGGAGGTCTTGGTTTGACTAAAACTGCTATTCCATCAGGCGTTATGAAGTATTGATTCTTACCCTTTATACGACCTGGTGTCCAATTGGACGGAACATTGTCGGAATAAATAGGACCAGCGCCGCCAACAAGTTTGGAATCGGCGTGAATACCCTCCTCTAATCCAGTGAAGAAGTCTTTAAAGTTTGCTTTCATTCCCTTTAACTTCTGCAAGTTCTCCAATAGTTTGGTCTGTATTTTCTTAACTGCTGGGTCATCCGTAGGGGTTGTAGCAAGACCGAGAATCCCATCATTTGTGCCTTCACTTTCAGCACCACCACGACGCTTTCTCTTACGAAAACCCCCCACTAATTGTAGTGAAGGACATAAATCAGACCCATAAATAGACATATTGTATTATATTGACTTTTTAACTTTCAACAATAAGACGGATTGTACGGACAGGCACTTCCAGTTCCTGAGCAATCTCATTCACATCCTCACCATCCTCTACACGCTGTTTAATGTTTGCCTTCTCCTGAGGACTGAAAGCATCCGCCAATTCCTTAGCAATTTGGGCAGCAGTTCGCCGACCCTGTGCCATACGCTGTCCTGCCTGTTGGTCAAGATTCGGTGCCTCAAATCGTTCTGCACGAGGAATACGGTTGGCGATTTCAGAAGCAACCAGTCTCTTGACATCCGCAGACTCATGCACCGACGGAGACAGTTCACGAATAATTGTTTCAATACGAACGATGACACGCATCAGCGCCTGTAAGACAAACTTCTTTTCTGCCGACGGTGCCTTACCCTTTGAAGCAGTCAGTGAACGAATCGCAGTCTGAATGTCTACTGCCGACTGAGCAAATCGTGCCAAGTCGTCCATCGTAAGAAGTGGAGCAGTTTTGAGAATAGCAGTTTGTAGTTTGAGAGCAGTTTCAGGAAGAGAATTGACAACTGCCGCCACAGCAAGAGAATCAATAATCTGACTGAACAGAGAATCAATTTCACCTGTGTTGGGAATAACTTCAATCGGACGAGACGGCGGAGACGGAGTTCCCGAATCAATCGCATCCAGTTCCGTAATACGCTGTTTAAGACGCTTGTGAATCCACTCACGACCCTCTTTGGTCAGCAGACCAGTACCTCCACGAAGACCCGATGGTGTCTGTGTGTATTCATACGAAGGCGGCATAAACTTACCATTCGGAACTGAACTACGAGACGCAGGGAGAATATACCGCTGTGTTCGTGCGGTGCGTGGAGGACCAAATCCTAACATACCTGCTTCCTTGATTTGCGAGTTCACAACTCGTGCCATTGCCTGCGCACGAGCATTCTCAGCGAAGTAGTTATGAACGGCATTGTCGCCCACTTCAAACTTCTGCTTCGGAATCCGCGTCTTCAATAGCGGTTTCACTCCATACACATTTGCTCGGACAGTGTCATCAGGAAACGCCCATTCCATATACGGAGTCGTTTGGTAAGTCGGCATTTGATTATAACTGGGTTTAATTTCCTACGAATTAACCCTAATACATGTTATGGGCCTTCACATACTTGGATGCCTCAGGAAGACTGAGACCCTTCTCACGCATAACCTTCTTAACAATCTCACCACGAGCAGACTTGCCCTTACCCTTACCAACCTTCGCATACTCCTTTGCAAGTTTGACAGCACTCGGGGCATACTTCTTCGCAATTGCCTTTGCCTCTTCAAGCGAGAAACCGCCCTCCTTCGGTTGAATGTTCTCAACGAACTGCGCACGACGGCGTGTCTTTAAGGTATGGTGCTGAGGGTGTTCAAGAACCTCCTCCGCATACTCCTCAGGAAGTTCATCGTGGCGAAGTGCCTGTTTGGTGAATGCGCCCTTCTTCATACCCTTCACCGCCTCCTGAATCCACTTCTTGGAACCACGACGACCGAGACCAACCTTCTCCATAATCGGAATGACCTTGTCCGCAGCAGCAGGAGCATAATCACGAAGAGCAGACTTGATTTCAGGCGATGCCTTCTTAACCGAATCATAAATATTGTATGCTCCACGAAGACCCTCAACTACCTTCTTGGCAGTCGCATTATAACCCGACACAGCATTCACAGCGGTCTTTGCACCCGTAATGGAGTCAAGTTTGTCATCAAAGGCATCACCGCCCTTCTTCGTGCGACCAAGATGAAGTTTGTGAAGACCACGAATGAAATGAACACCATCCTCACCTGCATGTTCCGACATCGCCTCCTCAATATGTTTCAGATGCTTAGCAATTTTCTTCATCTGCGGTGCGCCGAATCCGAGTTTGGTAATCGCTCCCAGTACCTGCTTTGACTTCGCCTGTAAAGGAACCGAAACACCCGAACTACCATACATTTCAAGAGCAGACTTAATAGCAGGTGCCTGTGATTTGAGTGTCTCATACAGTTCAATTGCCTTTGCTACGAAGTCCTTGATTGAGGCGGGAACTAACTTCCACAGTTGCCACTTTGAAATGTCCTCCTTGAAATACTTAATTCCAGCATCAATGTCATCCTTAACGGCACCACCGACACGGCGATGATGCTTGTGTCCAAGCAGATGCTCAATGGACTGCGTGGCACCTCCGACTCGTCTCATTTCTTTCTCAGCAGGTTCTTTTTCTGCTCCACCAAGACGAGCAGGGCGCTCACTCTCCGCCCATTCATCAAATCCATCCTTCATGAAGTGTCCTCGCTGAATGGTTCCTCTGTCGGAAAGACGACCACGAATAAACAGAGAATCATCGCCTGTTGACATTTGGTTAAATCGCGAGTTTATTTTTCTCTATTTTAACCAAATGGACCTCTACGAAAAGTCGTTTCTTAAACGACAGCGAGAGATTGCCGAACTCAAACTGATGATGATTGAACAAAGGGCGTTTAGTGTTCAGAAGCGCAATAAGATTCAACCCGTTGCGCTTCGTCCAAATCTGCTGAACAAGACGGGTCAGACGAACCCCTATATTAAATCTTGAACTCCTCAAACTGACCAACATCAATAATATACCCACGACTGCGCATACCGTCTCCGCCCGACACCTTGCGAATGGCGGACTTACACGCTTCCTTCAATATACTAACGGGGACTTCATAGCAAATATACCCATTCGGTTTGACCATAAAATACATCCAATAGTCCGCCTTCGTTGTTGAAATCCCCGACGGTTCATTATTACACTCATACTCAATAAACATCGTTCGGCAACCATAATTAACCGCCAATCTGTCTGCCTTGACCTCATAGGCAAACAGATTCGTCTTGAAATCCCAATCCTTGAACCGACGCTTGGGGGCGACCTCAACTATATGCTCTTCCTCAATGGGAATTAATCGTTGCCCGACCTCTTGCCACTTCTCTCCAAAATCCAAATCCTTTACGAACATTATTACTTAACTGCTATTTATTTTTCCCACAAAAATTAACGAATGCGGTTATTACTTCAAGTAATCTTCTCGCACATAGACAAATGCGAATCGTGGCAATGTGCAATGCTGGTCAATACCCAATGATGCGGAATATGTTGAACTCTGCGGAGAAGGCAGGACTGCCGATGGATTTATTTCATTGCTATGTCGTCAAGGAGCAGAAGGAAGTCGCAACATACAATACCACTGAGTTCCATACTATAACCTTAAAGAAACTGGAAGTCATCTTACAGAACCTAACGCTTGACGAGGAAGTGCTATGGGTTGACAACGACATTGTCTTCTTTACGAACCCACTGGCAGATTTACAATCAAAGGAGGGCAGTATTGTCTTTCAAGACGACGGATGGAGTCCTTGCTCGGGGTTCTTCCTCGCGAGGTCTAACAAACCACTTGTGAAAGACCTGTTCTACAATGCAATTCGTCTATTGAAAACAGACCAAAATAAAATGGCAAATGACCAACACGCAATCGCACATCTACTCAAATGCCCTGAACTAAAAGACCTACATTACATACTATTGGACAGAGAAGAATACCCAAATGGAGACATCTACTTCAACCAATCAAAGACACAGAAGGCA
>Ga0316221_1003405_pt1 | contig 13072 bp, 11 predicted proteins | sample TBH18007metaG_FD_206003 | JGI IMG/M metagenome (GOLD analysis project Ga0316221, IMG submission 206003) | Freshwater microbial communities from Trout Bog Lake, Wisconsin, USA - TBH18007 | ecosystem: Environmental > Aquatic > Freshwater > Lake > Hypolimnion/Profundal zone | place: USA: Wisconsin... | reverse complement strand
AAAAAACGGGCCGCCGGATATTAAAGGTTGGGGATTTTGATCAAACCGGCGAGCTCGCTGCGCTCACCGCCAAAAACCCAACCCTAAGCGGCCCCTCTGAGGCGACAACTATCCTGACACAGGGGGAACATGAGGACGTTTGGGTTTTTGAAGACCATCATAAAGCTAAAGGTGTACCCATCACAAACCAAACGATGCTCGTCATATTGTTAAACATGGGGACGTTTAAGATTTTGATGACCATCATAAAACGTATGGTTCCCATCACAAAACAAATGATGGTCATCATATTGTTAAACATGGGGACGTTCAAGATTTTGATGACCGTCATAAAACGTATGGTACCCATCACAAAAACTAATGATGGTCATCAATTGGTTAAACATGGGGACGTTTATGTTTTTAATGACCATCATAAAACTAAAGATACCCTTCACAAACCAAATGATGGTCGTCACTAGGTTTAACATGGGGACGCGTTACATCGAGCGGAGCATGCTATTCCCGAAGACGCGATCTTCCGGGCTGAGGAGGCAGGGGATCCATGGCGCCTGGTCCGATGCCTGGTATATCCAAGCTCCTCAGCTCGATGCCCTGAGCATTCAGAAAAATAATTTGAATTAAAATGTCTTTGACTTTGCTTTTTGACTGCTCTAATGTGCTGATGTGTGGAAACAGATCAGCTCAGGGCAGGGTAATCCGGAGAGATGATGCGTCGTGCAGATGTCTGAGAGAAAACGATGACCACAAGGCTTGCCGTGCTGTGTCTCGCGGCGGGCTTTTTGTTCGCCTGTACGGGGCTGGTCGGTCAAAATATGGGAACGCATTGGAGGGAATATGTCGCTTTCCAGCGTGGACGGATCACAACAACTAACAGTAGGTCGGCGGCCTTGGTGGCAGCTTTATGAAAGGTTTCAGGGTAGCGAACTTCACGCGGAGCTTTGCGCCAGGACCAAGCCATGCCTGGCATCCCGCGATTACATCCACTCCGGCCATTTGGGGGCCGAAATCCTAGCTGACCTGGAGAGGGTCAATCCTACGCTACTGCGCTCCTTTCCCGCTGAAGTCGTTGGACCTCTTTTCGGCATGACACTCTGGAATCTCATCGCGTTGTCCGCAGAGGGAGAGGATTGGTTATTCATAAACGAGCCGGCCGAAGCAGGAAATATAGGCGCTACAGAATACTTCCGACGTTGTTAACAGCAGTCAGCCTTTACACTCAGGGCACAAGTGGGCACCGGGACACAAGTGTTCTTGAGTTAAGGCTCGTAGAGGAGATTCCTGAAAATTGTTACCGCACTCTCTTGACCGTTCCCGCAGTTAGTAACCGGGCGAGCAGGTGAACTTCCGGATCGTAATGTGCAACCTCTTTGACATTCGAGTAGGTCCGGGAGTTGTATTCCCTGGTGAACTTGGGCCAGATTAATTTACAACTCACCGAACTGTCCATCTCATAACCATCCAAGATCATTGGAGACCTCCTTTGGTGTGCTTCAAAGTCGATGCCTTCTCAAGACAAACGTCACCCGCGGTAACTGGCACAGGCCGCAAAAGATGTCACTACGTTGTTCTAATCGGCTCCTGACAGAAATTCTTTAGCAACTCTATGCCAATACATGGATTGCGCTTGGCTCAGGTTCCATTTTGGAACCTTGGGAGAATTGAACCCCTGCTTTACCAAATGATGAGATTTGGAGTTATGAGGATTCAAACCTGCGCGCCATAGTGTTTGGCGCGTCGGGGATGGTGGGTTCAAACAGGAGGGAGCATGCACGACACCTTTAGGAAATCCCAAGGCACTGGTTCAGCCATCAAGAATTGCAACGCGCTCTGGGAAAATAGACCTCACAGTGTCCTGGCAACTTTGCTTGCGATCCTGCTCGTTCTCGGCCTTACCGGTTGCGGGGGGGGAGGCGGTAGCGCGACTGCTTCCGCCTCGGCCCCCTTTATTTCGGCCACTTTGATAAGTTTCCCCGCCGGGTCCGTACCAACTGGATTCAACATCAACAGCATGGTCCAAGTGCAGGATAACTCGACCGGTTCCCCGATAACGAACGCTTCGGTCGTTATGAATGGCGTGGCCTTAGTCTACAACTCAGCCGATAAGGGCTATGAGGGAGAGGTTGTCGTGGCAGCGGGAGCCGAGGTAACTTTGAGCGTCACGGTTGGCGGGGTAACCTACCGTGCTTCCGCCGCCCAATCCCCCTCGTATCCGACGATCTCGGCCCCTGCTGCAGGGGCGAACTGGGCGGCAAACCAGATAAATACTGTCGCTTGGTCCGGCGGGGATCTGGTGGCCAACTCCGTCATCGGCCTCGGGGTCCTGGATGCAGCCAACCCTGAGGGGCAATTGGTCTGGCCTGGTGACAATTCGATCATGATCATGCCTGCCAATACCAATTCTTATTACATCCCCGCCAACAGCCTTCCCACGGGGACGAGTCTGGTGCTGGTCGGAACGGCTAAAATGGTGGAAATACCGGGTGCGGCAAGCAGATCGGGACTGGTGATCAGCGGTTTTAATTGCGCTCGCATCACGGTGACCAACGTACCGGTTGCAACACTTTTGTCCATCGCGGTGACGCCGCAGGGGCCAACCGTCACAACGGGAAGATCACTGCAGCTAACGGCTACGGGGAATTACTCAGATGGCAGCACTCTGGACTTGACAGCGCAGGTTGACTGGTCTTCGTCAGACAGCACCAGGGCGACTGTCAGTGCCACCGGACAGGTTTCCGGAGTGGCTTCCGGGGCGGCGAGGTTCACGGCGAATAAGGCCGGCCTTTCCGGGACAACGCTGATTCATGTTTTCCAGCCGACGCCTTCGCCGTCTCCTCCGCTTAGCCAGGCTGTTGCCTACCAGATCGACTACGCGCACACCGGTTATGCGTATTTCGGCTCGACTATCAGCTTTCCCGGCAGCGCGACCTGGGCCACGACCCTTAATGGCTCAGTTTCCTATCCGCTTATTGCCGACGGCAAGGTCTTCGTCACGACCTCCAGATCAGGCGTAGCCGATGCTTATGGCACGAGTCTGTACGCGCTGGATGAGCAGACCGGCGCAGTTGCCTGGGGCCCCGTGGCACTTTCCGGAACCTATTTCTGGTCGGGCCACGCCTACGATGGCGGCAAATTGTTCGTGGTCAACTTCGACGGTCTGCTGCGCTCCTTCGATGCGGCAACCGGCCAGCCCGGCTGGAGCATCAAGTTGCCCGGCCAGTACGCCTTCAGTGCGGCTCCGACTGCAGTAAACGGCGTTGTTTACCTGGGCGGAGCCGGAAGCGGGGGGACGCTCTATGCCGTCGATGAGTCAGATGGCAGGGTCATCTGGACCTCGGCGGTGGAGAACGGCGACCAGAGTTCGCCGGCCGTTGCCAGCGACGGAGTTTTTGTCTCCTACCCCTGTCAGGTTTATAAATTCGATCCTTTTACGGGAGCCACCCTTTGGCACTCTTCCGGCGGCTGCGAAGGAGGGGGCGGGAGGACAACGGTCTACACCAATGGCCTTTTGTATGTGAGGGACGCGACCCCAGGTCAAATACTCAATGCCACCACCGGTTCCGTGGTCGGCTCCTTCACCGCAACTCCGATTCCAGCCTTCTCTGCGCAGTCCGGATTTTTCCAGAGTTCCGGGACGCTGACCGGCATCGACCTTGGCACGCACAACGTGCTCTGGAACTTTGCCGGCGACGGAGGCCTGGTATCTGCCCCCATCGTCGTTGGCCCGTACGTCATTGTCGGGTCGAACTCCGGGAACGTGTATGCCGTCAATGCGGTTACTGGCGCGCTGGTCTGGAGCGGCAGGGCGGCGGCCGCCATTTACGGGCCGGATGAACAGAACGTGTCGCAACCCCTGACGGGGCTCGGCGCGGGGGAAGGGTACCTGGTCGTTCCTGGGGGGAACACGCTGACCGCTTGGCGCCTGGCGGGGCCTTGATCCTTCCCGAAGGGTGGCCAAGAGCAGCAGGACGTCCCCGGTGCGGCCGCGGCGCGCCCGCTTGCCGGTGCACCGCGCCACGCCTGGCACTGGCTTTGGGTGAATCGTGACCCTAACGGAAGAGATTGACCTTAGCCAGGTCGATGATCTCGTCACCGTGTCCGCTCAAAAGCGCCTTGATCATGAAGAGGCCGAAGCCCGCCACTTGATCGAGGCTCAGGCTCGGAGGAAGCGAGAGCTCCTGACGGTGCACGACCACCTCCACCAGGGCGGGTCCGTTATGCTGCAGAGCCCGGATCAGCATGGGGCGCACCTGGTCCGGCGTTTGCGCTGTGAGCCCCAGGAGGCCGGCCGCCTGGGCGATCCGGGAGAAATCCGGGTTGCGCAGATCGGTGGCGAACTCCAGGATGCCGGCCGCCTTCATCTCCAGCTCGACGAAGGCCAGGGCGTCGTTCTTGAAGACGATCACCTTGAGCGGCAGGCCCACCTGCTTGAGCGTCAGCAGTTCGCCCAGCAGCATCGCCAGGCCTCCGTCCCCCGAGAGGGCGATGACCTGCCGTCCTGGATGGCTCAGCTGCGCGCCGATGGCCTGGGGGAGGGCGTTCGCCATGGAGCCGTGAATAAACGAGCCGATCAGGCGCCGCTGGCCGTTCATCGACAGGTAACGTGCGGCCCAGATGGTCGGGGTCCCCACGTCGCAGGTAAATATGGCGTCCTCGGCGGCCAGCTCGTCGAGCACCCTGGCGACGTACTGCGGGTGGATGTGCCCGTCGCGCTTTCCCTCGCTGGCCAATTCGTACAGGTCGCGCCGCGCCTTCTGGAACTCCTTGAGGCAGCTCTTCAGATGCTCCTGGTGCGGATGCTCGACGAGCCTGGGCAGCAGGGCTGCGAGCGTTGTCTGGGTGTCGCCCACCAGGCCATAATCGATCCTGGTGCGCCGGCCGAGCTGCTCGCCGCGCAGGTCGATCTGCACGACCGTTGCGTCCTTGGGGTAGAACTGCCGGTACGGGAAGTCCGTTCCGAGCATCAGCAGGACCTCGCAGCTCAGCATCGCGTGGTAGCCGGAGGAAATCCCCAGCAATCCGCTCATGCCGACGTTGTAGGGGTTGTCGTACTCGATGAATTCCTTGCCGCGCATGGCGTGCACGATGGGCGCCTGCAACCTCTCCGCGAGCGCCATGAGCTCCGGGTGAGCCCCGGCGCAGCCTGCCCCGCCCAGGATGGTGATCCGCTGGGCGGCATTGAGGACCTTCGCCAGTTGCGCGAGCTCAGCCTCGCTGGGGCAGACCGTCGAACCCGACTGGGGGAAATGCAGGCGCGGCCGTGCTCCGACGGCGTTCAGCAGGGCGACGTCCCCCGGCAGGGCGATGACCGCGACACCGCGGCGCGCAATGGCCGTCTGCATGGCGATCTCGAGGATGCGGGGCATCTGCTCGGGATGCGAGACCAGCTCGCAGTAATGGCTGCACTGCGCGAAGAGATGCTCCGGGTTGGTCTCCTGGAAATAGCCGCTGCCGATCTCGGAACTGGGAATCTGCGCCGCTAGCGCCAGGACCGGGACCCGGCTGCGATGGCAGTCGTACAGCCCGTTGATGAGATGCAGGTTTCCCGGGCCGCAACTCCCGGCGCATACCGCGAGGCTCCCGGTGAGATGCGCCTCGGCTCCCGCCGCGAACGCCGCGCTTTCCTCGTGCCGCACCGGGATCCATCGGATGTCGCTGCGGGTGCGTATCGATTCGGTGATGCCGTTGAGGGAGTCCCCGGCCAGCCCGTAAACCCTCTGCACACCGGCTGCCACCAGGGCGTCGACCAGCAGGTTTGCCACTGATTTAGGTGTCATATCGTTAACCTCCAGCTGTGAACTGTTTGGTTTCCTGTTGTCGCCCGGGTGCCGTTGCGGCTAACCGCCGCATCCAGCCGCAACGGTCCTATCTGTCGACAAGCTTGGCCAGTAAAAGCTCCTGTGCTCTGATCGTGCGCTCGTAAATATTTTCACGCACCTCGGTAAAGCTGGGGCAGCTTTTATTCTTCTGCAGGTATTCCCTGTTTGCTTCATTCCCCCGTGCCAACCGGAGGAAATCCTCATATTTCGCTTCACGATCGTCTTTCATAGTAACCTCTTATTTACAAATTTTCAGCAACTGAGTAACTAATTTCCGGTACCGTTACGGCCCGAAATATCCAAGAGTATTCGGGACGCTGCCTGGCCTTGCTGGCCGTTCTCCCTTGCCGGTTTCCCGCCGATGGCCAGGGGAGCGCTTCAGCTCTTGACGAAAATAATAAGCAACTAGCACGCCAGGCGGAAAAGCGTCGGGAGGAGGCGCCTAAAAGCTCCGTTTGTGCCTGAAAAACCAAAGGGGCCTGGAGCAAGGAATACTAAGCTTCCCATGGCAATCGCCAGATTTGGCGTAACTGCCATATGCTGGCGGGAAGCCGTGCGCGGCCAGCGCCACCAAAGTATTGTTGTCCGGTTTGTCAGCCCAGTGACTGCCTACGCTGCCAGGTGTCTTGACGCGGTCGCCGACCCCCTGTCTTTCAGCCACGCGGCGGCTGCGGCGACTGTCACAGTGCTCCGGCCTGCCCGATGAAATTCGCCAGCTAGCGCTGACAGATTGCCCGGAATATAGTAAAATATCGGTAACATTCTTGCCTCTGTCAGGCTTGGCCTCAGGGTCTTGACAGTCGCAGGCCGGAAGGTGAGTGCGACAAAATGTACCGGTAGCGGGATCGAGCGGGCGACATCGGGGCTTCCCGGAATTGCCACGCGGTTTCGCTCGTGAAGGAGTGCAGTCCATGAGGTGGTTGTCAGTTTCCCTGATGATCTGCTTGTGCTGCCTGGTGAACCTGGTGGCTCCCGCCCAAGCCGCCGATCCGCTGGCAGGGCTGAAGCAGTTCGGTGATTTTCCCAAGATCGACATCAAGCGCCTGCTGGACGGCGAGATCCTCTCCCAGCGCGGGCCGCTGATGAAATTCCCCAACGGCATCTCGTCCCAGATGATCTTCGCCGTGCCGGGCCCTCCTGCGGAGGTCGTCAAGCGGCTCCAGAACTGGGATTCCAAGCGCTGTCCGTCGCTTCGGGTCTACGCGTCACAGGAGCTGCACGCCCCCTTCGAACTGAAGGAATTCGGCAGCCTCTACCGGTACCTCGATCCCAGTCTGCGTCCGGTGCGCTGGTTTTTGGACCAGACGGTGGCCACCTCCGGCAAAAGCTCGCCACTGAACCTCACCCAGATCGAAGCGCTGGGGCTTGAGGGGTGCGTCGGCAAGGACGCCAGTCCCAAAAACGTCGGCTCGTGCTGGTCCAACCTGCTCTTCGCACGCGCCTCGGCCTTCCAGCGCAACGGGTTCTCCAAAATGCCCAGCTACGATTTCGAGCTGAACCCGGTGGACCCTGCCCTGCACCTGCGCTCCATGTTGCTGGAGCAGGCCGGTATCTCGCTTGAGTTCGCCAATTTGCTGCAGCGCGCCGGCCTGGTGAAAGGCAATGCCGGGGTCCCGCCGCTGGTTCCCGCCTACTACTGGAGGCTCTTCCAGGCGGACCACCACGCCACCTTGAGCCTGGGCGCCGCTTACGACCTGGGGGTCGGGGATCATTTCCAGCGGCTCGAGGCCGAATACTATGTGAGCGGCACCTACTACACCTCCGCCACCCTCTATGAGATCTGGCCGATCAGCGAGGGTGGGCGGACCGGTTCCCTGGTCTGGTGCGACGTGCTCTGCTCGGCCCCGTCGCTGCGCTTCGCCTCGGGGATCGAACGCCTGGCCTCGGGCGTCATCATGCTCCTGGAATTCAAGAAGATGGTGCACTGCTTCCAGGACAGCTTCAAAATGCCGTGACGGGGTGCCGCGCGGGGTGGAAAGGGTTGGCTATGAAAAACGGTTGCTATGCAACAAGCATCCTGGTTCTTTTGCTGGCGGCGCTGCTGGTAATGCCCGCCGTGGTCTCGACTGCCGGGTCGATTCCCATTTTCCAGGAATTCGACGCCTCGCAGGGGATCGTTGGCAGGTCGACGTCGCTAAAGGACAACCTGCATCTCGGCCCCTTGAGTGAATTGAACTCGGACCTCAAATACGTCGTCTCGCCGCAAGTCAGCAAGGACCTGCTGCTGCGGGTCGGCGCAGAATGGCAGCGCTTCTCGTTCCCGGACCGCCAGCACACAGAGCAGCCCGACTCGCTGCAGCAGGCTAACGGGATTCTCGGACTCGACTACCAGTTCGCCGAGCAGTGGCTCATGCGCGCGGAGCTGCAGCCGGGCCTGTACGGCGATTTGGGCCAGGCGAGCTGGCGCAGCTTCGACGCACCGCTCAAGCTGGGCTTCGCCTACCTGGTCGACGCCGACCTGCAGTGGTTCTTCGGCCTGCGCGTCGACCTGAGGAGCCAGTATCCCGTGTTCCCCGCGGCCGGCGTGCGCTGGAAGTTCGCCGACCTCTGGACCCTGGATATGGTGCTCCCCAATCCGCGTCTGGAATACGACGTGAGCGATAAGTTGCAGGCCTATCTGGGCGGTGGAATCCTGGCCGGGACCTACCGGGTCGGCGACCACTATGGGGATGAGCGCGGCCTGCCGCAGCTCAATCGTGCCTGGCTCGATTATGCCGAGTTCCGGCTGGGCCCCGGTTTCTCCTGGAAGGTCCGCCCCTACCTGACACTGGAAGCCGAGGCCGGCTACGTGCTGTACCGGAGCTGGGACTTCTTCGACCAGCACATCAATCCGACCAGCAGCCCCTTGCCCTCCCTGCAGTTCGCCCTGCACGCCAGGTTCTGAAAGCTGGCTCTCCAGCTTGGGGCGGCTTTTCGCCCCGATTCTCTCCCCGATTGCTCTCCCCTGGTCGTCCTGGATTATTTCTATGAAATTATTGGCGAATTCTGTATAATGCTCCTCAGTCTGCCGCGGCCGGCAGGCAAACGCCGGCACGGCTCATTCCACTTGTGACTTCCGAGGTCCCCACGTTGATCGCTCCTAACGTCGTACTTGGCTGCTTCGCCTTCCTCTTCGGAGCGCTGATCGGCTCTTTTCTGAACGTCTGCATCTGCCGGATGCCCAAAAGCGAATCGATCGTTTTCCCCCCGTCGCACTGCACGCGCTGCGACTACGTCATCCGCTGGTACGACAACATCCCGATCCTGAGCTACCTGCTCCTCAGGGGGAAGTGCCGCCGCTGCGGCGAGCCGATCTCCCTGCAGTACCCGCTGGTCGAATTCATCAACGGCGCCCTCGCCCTCGCCCTGTTCCTGAAATGCGGCCTGGGCTTCGCCTTCGCCATCCTCTTCCTGTTGTGCAGCGCCCTCGTCGTGGTCACCTTCATCGACCTGGAGCACCAGATCATCCCCGACTCCATCACCCTGCCGGGGATCGTCATCGGCTTCGTCATCTCCTTTTTCATCCCCGGCTTCGGCTGGCTCGACTCGCTGATCGGGGTCGTGGCGGGCGGCGGGAGCCTGCTGCTGATCGCCTACGGTTACCAGTTCCTCGCCAAAAAGGACGGCATGGGGGGGGGCGACATCAAGCTGCTCGCCATGCTGGGAGCATTTTTCGGCTGGAAGGCGATCCTCTTCATCATCTTCGCCGCCTCGCTGGTCGGCTCGGTGATCGGGATCGGCGTCATGATGGCCCAGAAGAAGGACTCCACGCTCGCCATCCCCTTCGGGCCGTTCCTGGCAAGCGCCGCGGTCCTCTACATTTTCTTCGGCCCGCGGATCATCTTCTGGTACCTGCACATGGGAAGGTAATGAGCTCTGTTCGCTTCAGCCTGACGTTCTACATACTCTCCGCGCTCAGCTGCCTCCTGGTGCTTACCTGGATTCTCCTCTCTCTCATTTCGTTTAAGACCGCCGAGAACGACCTGTTCGCTCAGAAGGGGGAGCAGGGTCGGCTGCTGCTTTACTCCATCGCGGAGCTGCTGCCCAGGCCGCTCGCGGCGCCGCCGCCGGGTACGGCCGCCGCCGGCTATCTGGCGCTTTTGGCGCGTGAGAAAAGCTTCGTCGGGCTCGCGGTCCTGGACCCGCAGGGGCGCGCCGTCTATGCCCTGTCCGATAACAGGGGGGCGGACCCGGGGCTCTTGGGCGCGCTCAAGAGCGGGCGGGAATCCTTCCAGGTGTCGCGCGACGGCCGCCTGGTGCGCTGCTACGCGGCGCTGACGGAGCAGGGGAGGGTGGTCGGGGGGGCACGCCTCACCCTGTCGCTCGCGGCGGAGCGCGAGAAGCTGCAGGGGTCGCGCCACCTCTTCCTCGCTTACTTCGTGCTCGACTTCCTGCTGCTGCTGGTCTTTGGCTCCTACCTGCTTTCGCGCACCGTCGTCACCCCGATCCGCCGGCTTTTGGCCGTGACGCGTAGGATCGCGGCGGGCGACCTGGAGGGGTCGGTGCACGTGCTGGGGAGCACGGAGGTGGCCGAGCTCTCCAACGCCTTCAACTCCATGGTGGTGGCTCTCAGGGAGAAGCGCCAGGAGGTGGAGGAGAAGGTCGACTCGCTGAACCGCGCCAACCAGGAGATCCTGGAGGCGAGGGCCGAGGCGATCCGCTCGGAGAAGATGGCGTCGGTGGGGCTTTTGGGCGCCGGCATGGCGCACGAGATCGGGACGCCGCTGGCGGCGATCATGGGGTACACCGGGATCCTCTCCGAGGAGCTCGCCGGGAACGCCGAGCAGGCGGACTACCTGCGCCGCATCGCCGCGGAGTCGCAGCGCATCGACCGGATCGTCCGGGGCCTTCTGGATTACGCGCGCCCCAAGGGGATGGTGCAGGAGAAGGTGGAACTTCTGCCGCTGCTGGAGAAGACGGTGGAGCTATTGGGGACCCAGGGGGTGCTGAAGCTGCTGAGCGTTTCCGTGCAGGTCGAGGAGCAGCTGCCGCAGTTGAACGCCGACCCGCACCAGTTGGAGCAGCTGCTGCTCAACCTGATCATGAACGCTCGGGACGCCATGCCGAACGGCGGCGAGCTCACGCTCAGGGGGAGACGCGAGGGGGACGACATACTGCTCGAGGTGACCGACAACGGCGCGGGGATGCCGCCGGAGCAGCTGCCGCTCGTCTTCGACCCGTTCTTCACCACGAAGGAGCCGGGGAAGGGGACCGGCCTCGGGCTCGCCATCGCCGCCAGGATCGCGGACTCCTGCGGCGGCAGGCTGACGGTGCAAAGCGAGCTCGGCAAGGGGAGCAGCTTCGTGCTGAGGATCCCTATTTCCTCATCCCGCTCCCTCGACGGGCAAGATCCCCTCGCCCCCCGGGAGAGCAGGGGAGAGGGCGTCTCCACGGAGCAGCGGTAGCGGACCTGAAAATCTGTTGCCGCCAGGGGGGAGGGAGGTTTGGAGCCATTGCTTTAGAAAGTAAAAGGTGGGGAATTCCTCCTGACGGGAGAAACACCACGCTCTTCGAACAAGGAAAAAACGATGCAACCAGAGAAGAAGAAAATACTCGTGGTGGACGACGAGGAAAACCTGCGCCACATGCTCCAGGTCATGCTCAAGAAGCAGGGCTACCTGGTCGATAGCGCGGCGGACGGCGCCCAGGCGCTGGAAAAGCTGCGCTCGGGCGCCTACAGCTTCATCCTGTGCGACATCAGGATGCCCGCCATGGACGGCAAGGCCTTCCTGAAACGCTGCGCCGAGCTCGGCGTGCAGGGGACCATCATCATGATGTCCGCCTACGGCTCGGTGGACGACGCGATCGGCTGCATGAAGCTCGGCGCCTATGACTACATCTCCAAGCCGTTCAACGCCGAGGAGATCTCCCTGGTGCTCAAGAAGGCGGAGGAGCGCGAACGCCTCAAGGACGAGAACCGCAGGCTGCGCGAGGAGGTGGGCGCCAGCTGCTCGCTGGGAAACATCATCAGCCGAAGCGAGCGGATGGGGGAGGTTTTCAAGCTGATCCGCAAGCTCTCCGACTACAAGACGACGGTCCTGATCCTGGGGGAATCGGGGACGGGCAAGGAGCTCATCGCCCGCGCGCTGCACTACAACGGCTCGCGCAAGGACGCCCCGTTCGTCGCGGTCAACTGCGGGGCGATCCCCGAGCAGCTCTTGGAGAGCGAACTCTTCGGCCACGTGAAGGGGGCCTTCACGGACGCCTCGGGCGACAAGCCCGGCCTCTTCGAGGAGGCCAACGGCGGCACGCTCTTCCTGGACGAGATCGCGGAGCTCCCCCTGCCGCTGCAGGTGAAGCTTTTGCGGGTGCTGCAGGACGAGGAGATCCGCCGCGTGGGTGCGGGGAGCTCGCGCAAGGTGGACGTGCGGGTCATCTCCGCCACCTCGAAGGACCTGGGCGTGCTGGCCGGGGCCGGCAGGTTCCGGGAGGACCTCTACTTCCGGCTGAACGTCTTCTCCCTCGCGCTCCCCCCCCTGCGCGAGCGGCTGGAGGACGTGCCGCTGCTGGTCGAGCACTTCCTGGCCAAGCACGGCGAGAGGATGGGCAAGCCCGGGATCGCTCCCAGCCCCGAGACCCTGAAGGCCCTGATCCACTACCGCTGGCCGGGGAACGTGCGCGAATTGGAGAACTGCATCGAGCGGGGGCTGGTGCTCTGCGAGAACAGCACCATGGACCTCTCCTGCCTTCCGGAGACGGTGCGCCGCAGCGTCGGCCTGGAACGCCGGGGGACCGTGCGCCAGGGGACCCTTTCCATCAAGAGCGGGGCCGAGGAGCTGGAGCGCAACCTCATCACGCGCGCGCTGGAGCAGACCGGCGGCAACAGGACCCACGCGGCGAAACTGCTGGAAATAAGCCACCGGGCCCTGCTCTACAAGCTCAAGGAGTACGGCATCGAGTGAACCTTTACCCTTCCGCCTCGCACCTTTTTGCATAGCTTGCGGGAAAACTATGCAAAAATTTCATAGCCTCCCCTTTCCGGTAGTGTAGTGTCGTTTTAATTAACTGTCTGATCCTATTGCAATATATTTATTAAGCTCCCTTCCGTCTCCACGCCGGCACGAGTATTGCTGTCCAAACTTTTTCATTAGGCGAACGGAGCCTGTTTTCTGAGAACTGTCCGGGGACGGCGGTTTGCCTATTTTAATACCTGATTAGCGATGATCTTCCGCTGCAATAGCGGTGCGACATATTCTGTCACCCTTGGGGGTTAAACTCACGGTACTTTCCTACCAAGGAGGCAGGCCGTGAAGATGAATCGAATTCAGTTTCAG
>Ga0316221_1003394_pt1 | contig 13092 bp, 12 predicted proteins | sample TBH18007metaG_FD_206003 | JGI IMG/M metagenome (GOLD analysis project Ga0316221, IMG submission 206003) | Freshwater microbial communities from Trout Bog Lake, Wisconsin, USA - TBH18007 | ecosystem: Environmental > Aquatic > Freshwater > Lake > Hypolimnion/Profundal zone | place: USA: Wisconsin... | reverse complement strand
CGCGAGTTCAAACATGAAGTGCAACTGAAGATAAATGGTCATGGGTGGGAAGATGCAGTAGCATCCGGCCTCCCAGACCTCCAAGTCAAAGTTGCCCGAAATGACATACATACATCTTACCCAAGACGAACGATACCAGATTTACATACTCAAAAAAGCCGGTCATGATCAAAGCGCAATTGCCCAAATAATGGATCGAAGCAAATCAACCATCAGTCGCGAGCTGAAACGTAATTGTGGCGCCAGGGGATATCGCCCCAAACAGGCGCAGGAATTATCTGTTACCAGACAGGCCAAGGATAATGCCTCTACTATTCATGCTGACACTTGGTTGTTTGCTGACGCCAAGCTTGCCGAATTTTGGAGCCCTGAACAAATCAGTGGTTTCTTGCAGGCGAATAAACAGCCAGGCATCAGTCACGAAAGCATCTATAAACGTATTTATGCTGACAAGCGACTTGGTGGCACTCTGCACAAAGCCCTTCGCTGCCAGAAGCTACGTAAGAAGCGCTACGGCAATCGTGAACGGCGCGGCACCATTCCGAACCAGGTATCGATTGAACAGCGCCCAGCCATTGTCGATCAACTTAAACGGTATGGCGACTGGGAAGGCGATCTGGTGATCGGAGCCAATCACCGCCAAGCACTGGTCACCCTCAATGAGCGTAAATCGCGTTACTCACTCATTGGCAAGGTTGAACGTAAAACTGCCGATTCTGTTTCAGACACGATTATTTCCCTGCTGACGCCTTTCTCTGAATTTGTGCACACGCTAACAACTGACAATGGCAAGGAGTTTGCGCAGCATGAACGAATTGCCGAAAGCATCAACGCAGATCATTATTTTGCACACCCGTACTGCTCTTGGGAGCGCGGTGCCAATGAAAATATGAACGGATTAATTCGACAGTTCTTTCCCAAAAAATTGCGATTTGAAACGATCAGTTCCGATAACATCTTGTGGGCAATGAACAACTTAAATCATCGACCCAGAAAATGTCTCGGCTTTAAAACGCCTCACGAAGTATTTATGAAACAGTTACAATCGCATCAACATGTGGTTGCACTTCGAAATTGAATCCGCCGAAGAAAACAACTCGGCAAATTCACAAAACAGAAATTGTCCTTCCAACTCGATTTGACACTATGACACTGAACTTTTGACATTGGTGCCGGAATAATGTTCCAATAACCCTACTTTCCATGCGCATTCAAATCTTTTTGTTGTTCAACATCTGGAAGCGTTTTAGTATCCCGGTTATGAGTTTGGCACTGACCGGTTCCTCAAAGTTTTGAACTTCCAGATAATGACATGCGCAACCAGATATCCTCGTATTTAAAACGATTTGCATCACCAGGATTCATCCCGGACAGTCTTGCAGTTTTCATCAGTTATCTGATCATACTCGTGATATTTCCGTTGGACGTGATCACCGGCTCTCAGGTTTCGCTGAATGTCATTTACGTGTTTCCCCTCACCCTGATCGCACTACACTGTACAAAAATTCATCTGGTCAGCGGTGCGCTCATTCTGTCTGTCATCGTTCAGTTTCTGACTTTGCTGACATTTCATAAAGATTCCGTGTCGGTCAAAATTCTCTTGTTCTGGATAATATTGCTGTCCGATGTCACCACAGTACTCATTGCCAGATATGCACGCTTCAACATACTGGAAGCCAAACGGCTTTCAACCACCGATCCGCTGACCAGGCTGAGCAACCGCCGGGCACTGGAAATTGCCATCAGTGCCGAGTCAACCAGACAGCAGCGCTACGGCGGCGTGTTCTGTCTGGTATTGATCGACCTGGACGGTTTCAAGAGTGTCAACGACACCAAAGGCCACCGCGAAGGTGACAATGCCCTGATCCTGCTGGCAAACATATTGCGCACCCACACCAGAAATTCAGATCTGATATTCAGGATCGGCGGCGATGAATTTGTCATTCTCATGCCCAATACCGAGGCACTCGATTGCAGCAAACTGTGTAATGGTTTATGCAAGACCATTGCCGACGAAATGCTGCGCTCCTCGTTTACAATCACAGCCAGCATCGGCTATACCACGGTTGAAAATCCTCCCAGTATCTCGGTCGACATCCTTACCATTGCCGATAAAGCCATGTACGCAGCAAAGTCCAGTGGCAAAAGCCGGGTTGTCAGAGGGTAAGAGCTTCACTGAATTACTGTACTGCATGGTTCAAGTTCATACTGTGCCGCCCATTTACACCTGAATTCACACGGAAATCGAATGAAAAAAAATAGTTTTCGAACGGCTATGTTCGTATCCTTTTGCTCTGTGATCGCGCTGGCAAGTCCGCTCTGTCAGGCAAAAAGCAGCAAGCCACTGCATTATTTTCTTGAGGTGGCCATCGCGCCTGACAAACAGCGCATCGCTGCCATAGAAGGCGACACCTCGCCGTCCGGCGGTGAACCGACCGTGCGTGATTTGATCATTCGCAATGTCGATGGTACGGCAACAACCACCGTCAATCTGCCCTGCAAAAGAGTGGCGCAGTGCTGGCCGGAATCACCCGCCTGGACACCGGACTCCAAAAAAATCACTTTTGCGCTGCGTTCACCGGGCAGTCACGCGCGCTCTGTGTACCAGGTCAATGCCGATGGCAGGAAACTGAAGAAATTATTGTCCTTTAACGGCACCATCAGCAATCTGATGTACAGCCAAGGGGGACAACTGGCGATGCTGGCCACTGAAAACGCGACCAAAGAACCGGGTGCGGTTGAAGCCGGCGCACCGGTATCGGGCGACCTCGATCAGGCGTCACCCGAGCAGCGCATTGCCATCCTCGATCAACGCGGATTGCAGTGGGCTTCCCCGGAAAATTTATTTGTCTATGAATATGACTGGATACCGGACGGCAGTGGTTTTGTCGGTACGGCAGCCGAAGGCGATGGCGACAACAACTGGTGGGTAGCAAAACTGTATACCTTCAACCATGCACAGGCCCATGTTTTATATGCGCCGACACATCGCCAGCAGCAACTGGCCAATCCGGTGGTGGCGCGGGATGGAAAAACGGTCGCTTTCATCGGTGGCATCATGAGTGATTTTGGCTCTACCGGCGGTGATATTTATACCGTACCGTTGCGCGGCGGCGCTGCAATTGCCGTCACGCCCCAACTTGCTGCATCGGTAACGTCCATCGAATGGACCTGCAAGGGCACGATACTGGCTCAGGTTCTGGCCGGCGATCAGACGCGCTTCGTCAACTTTGGCAACGGCAGCGCGGCAAATGCCGGTACCGTGCTGTTTTCCGGCAAGGAATCGATCGACAAGGCGCCGGCAAAACAGTCCGATACCTGCAATTCTGACGTGACTGCCCTGATTCATCAGACCTTTGTCAGCGCGCCAGAAATTGCCGCAGGAACAACTGGCCAATGGCACAACATCACGCACAGCAATGACCACCTCAAAACGGCCTACCAGGTGCAGAGTTTAAGCTGGAACAGTGATCAGTTTTCGGTGCAGGGCTGGCTGATATTGCCCGCCATTGACCCACTCAACCCGGACAAAAAGGTTCCAATGATTACGCAAGTGCATGGCGGACCCGCTGTCGCCAGCCAGCCACGATTTATCAGTGTCGGGCTGGAACGCTCATTGCTGGATCGGGGCTATGCCTTGTTCCTGCCCAATCCGCGTGGCAGTTATGGTCAGGGAGAAGATTTTACCGCCAGCAACGTGCGGGATTTCGGTTATGGCGATCTGCGCGATATTCTCACGGGCGTGGACGCAGCGATTGCAGCCGCACCCATTGATCCACAGCGCCAGGGCATCATGGGCCACAGTTATGGCGGCTTCATGACCATGTGGACGGTCACTCAGACCAACCGCTTCAAAGCCGCAGTGGCCGGCGCCGGCATCAGTAACTGGCAATCCTATTACGGTGAAAATGGTATCGATCAGTGGATGATTCCGTATTTCGGTGCAGCGGTATACGACGACCCGGCAGTGTATGCCAGATCATCGCCGATCAATTTCATACGGCAGGTTAAAACACCGACTTTAAGCATGGTTGGTGCTGCCGATCTGGAATGTCCTGCACCGCAGACACAGGAATTTGGCCATGCCTTAAAAGCATTGGGCATCCCCGCATCGACCATCATTTATGCCGGTGAAGGACACGCTTTCAGAGATCCGGCCAATCTGGCCGACCGGGAAAAACGCACTCTGGACTGGTTTGACAAATATTTGTAGGCCGGGATGCGTCGTTGACAAATATTTGGGGCCTTTACAGAGCAAACGCAAAGCGATTCAGGCGCGGCAAATAATGATTTTCTTCGTCCAGCGAATACAGAACCCGGGTTACGTGCCCGGTTATCAATTCCCGTTTCACAAAACCGATGTAACGCGAATCCTGGCTGTTATCCCGGTTATCGCCGAGCATCAGAAACTGCCCATGCGGCACCTGAACCGGGCCAAATGAACGGATCGAGCCCCGCTCGGGCATTTGTATGATGGCGTGATCCCTGCCAAGCAGATTCTCGGTCAGCACCACCTGCCTGCCCGCATAACCCGGAGTCAGGGCCGTTTGCGCATGCACGGCCTGATAGTTCAGTGCCTGACCGTTGATGATCAGTTTTTCATCCTGCATTTCCACCACGTCGCCTGGCAGGGCCACCAGACGTTTCACCAGTCGTTTTCCATCGGCTGGCGACGTGAAGGTAACGATATCGCCCCGTTGCGGATCGGCATTGTGCTTCAGAATGACATCGGTAAAAGGCAGTTTCACATCGTAGGCCAGCCGGTTGGCCATGACATGATCCCCGATAAGCAGGGTCGGGTACATGGAGCTGGAAGGAACCACATACCAGTCCGCAATGGCGCTGCGAAAAAACAGCATGCCTGCCATTAAGGCAATGAATCCCTTGTTGTTCCATACCAGCTTTTTAAACGAGTTCATATTGCACCTTGGAAATTAATGATCAGGTCTGTTGGACAACGTATTAATAATAAAGTTCCAAAAAAAAACTCCTCAAGTGAAATTTGAGGAGTTTTTTTACTCTGTCCAACGAAACGCAGTTTTACTTGGCGTTCATCAGTGCGACGGTCGTATCAAGCATGCGGTTCGAGAAACCCCATTCATTGTCATACCATGACGACACTTTAACCAGATTGCCGTTCACTTTGGTCAAGGTGGAATCAAACGTCGACGAAGCCGGATTGTGATTGAAGTCGACCGAAACCAGTGGTGCCGTGTTGTAGTCGAGAATGCCTTTCATCGGGCCTTCTGAAGCCGCTTTCATGATCTGGTTGATTTCGTCAACCGAAGTGGCGCGTTTGGCGATGAAGGACAGATCCACAATCGAGACATTGATGGTCGGAACACGAATCGCATAACCATCGAGCTTGCCATTAAGTTCCGGCAATACCAGGCCAACTGCAGCAGCAGCACCGGTTTTGGCAGGAATCATCGATTGCGTAGCGGAGCGGGCGCGGCGCAGGTCTTCGTGCATGACGTCAGTCAGTACCTGATCATTGGTATAGGCATGTACTGTGGTCATGAGGCCAGATTCAATACCGACGGTATCGTTGAGCGCCTTGGCAACCGGTGCCAGACAGTTAGTGGTGCACGATGCGTTGGAAATGACGGTATCAGTGGCTTTGAGAACGCCATGATTGACACCGTAGACGATTGTTGCATCCACATCCTTGCCGCCCGGTGCGGAAATAATGACTTTCTTGGCGCCGCCAGCCAGATGGGCCGATGCTTTTTCCTTGGTGGTAAAGAAGCCGGTACATTCCAGAACCACATCAACACCGATTTCACCCCATGGCAGATTGGCCGGATTGCGTTCTGCGAACACACGGATCTTATCGCCATTGACCACCATGTAGTCGCCTTCAGAAGTAACCGTGCCGGGGAATTTGCCATGTGCCGTATCGTATTGCGTCAAATGGGCATTGGAAGCCGGGGCACCCAGATCATTGATCGCCACGATTTGGATGTCATGCTTTTTACCGCCTTCATAATGAGCACGCAAAATATTGCGGCCGATACGGCCGTAGCCGTTAATTGCAACACGAATAGTCATATTTGAACTCCCCTAAAAGATAACAATAATAATTAAGCCAACACTGCTTTAACCTTGGCAACCACGTTTTCCACAGTAAAGCCGAAATGCTTGAACAGGTCGCCGGCAGGAGCCGATTCACCAAAGCTGTCTATGCCCACTACTGCGCCTTCCAGTCCTACATACTTGTACCAGAAATCGGTAACACCGGCTTCAATCGCCACCCGCGGCAACCCTTTGGGCAACACGCCTGCCTTGTACGCCGCATCCTGGCGGTCAAACACGTTGGTGCACGGCATGGAAACCACGCGCGCCGCAATGCCCTGGCCGGCCAGTTCCGCAGCCGCCCTGACGGCCAGATCCACTTCCGAACCGGTCGCAATCAGCACCACTTTGGCATTGGCCGGATCCTGCAGCACATAACCGCCCTGGGCGATCTGAGCGACCTGTTGCTCGCTGCGACTCTGGAACGCCAGATTCTGCCGAGAAAAAATCAATGTCGAAGGACCGTTGGAACGCTGCACCGCATGCTTCCACGCCACAGCCGATTCAACTGTATCGCAGGGACGCCAGTTATCCAGATTCGGGATCAGGCGCATGCTGGAAATATGTTCCACCGATTGGTGGGTCGGGCCATCTTCACCCAGACCGATGGAATCGTGCGTGAACACAAACAGCGTGCGGATCTGCATCAATGCGGCCATGCGAATGGCGTTGCGGCTGTAGTCCGAGAACGTCAGGAAGGTCGCACCGAACGGCAGATAGCCGCCATGCAGGGTAATGCCGTTCATCATGGCACTCATGCCGAATTCGCGCACACCGTAGTTGATATGATTGCCGGCCTGATTGCGACGGACCGCGACACATTCTTTCCAGTTGGTCAGATTCGATCCGGTCAGATCAGCCGATCCGCCCAGGAATTCAGGCAGGGCTGGCGCAAACGCCTGAATGGCATTCTGGCTGGCCTTGCGCGTGGCAATCGTTTCCTGCTTTTCCATACACAGTTTGATATAGGCATCGGCCACTGCGGCAAAATTGCCTGGCAATTCCCCCTTCATGCGGCGTACCAGTTCGGCAGCCTGCTGTGGATGGGCTTCGCTGTAGGCAGCAAACTGGGTGTTCCATTGGGTTTCACGCTGTGCACCGGCGGTTTTGGCATCCCAGGCGCTGTAGACGTCGGCCGGAATTTCAAACGGCGCATACGGCCAGTCCAGTGCAACCCGCACTGCCGCGATTTCTTTATCGCCCAAAGCCGCACCGTGTACATCATGGGTGCCGGCCTTGTTGGGTGAACCCTGACCGATGACGGTTTTGCAGCAGATCAGAGTTGGTTTTGCGGACGCTTTGGCTGCAGCGATGGCATTCGAAACCGCCTGGGCATCATGACCGTTCACGGCACGGATAACATTCCAGCCGTAGGCTTCAAAGCGCATCGGCGTGTCATCGGCAAACCAGGATTCCACGTGACCATCAATCGAAATGCCGTTGTCATCGTACAGAACAACGAGCTTGTTCAGGCCCAGTGTGCCGGCCAGCGAACAGGCTTCATGGGAAATGCCTTCCATCAGGCAGCCGTCACCCACCAGCGTATACGTGTAATGATCCACCACCGTCATGCCTGGTTTGTTGAACTCGGCAGCCAGCAGTTTTTCTGCCAGCGCCATGCCGACGGCATTGGTAAGACCTTGACCGAGCGGACCGGTCGTCGTTTCAATGCCTGGCGTGATATGCACTTCCGGATGACCGGGCGTTTTGGAATGCATCTGGCGGAAGTTTTTGATTTCCGTCATTGGCAGGTCATAACCGGTCAGATGCAACAGCGCATAGTGCAGCATCGAGCCATGACCGTTGGACACAACGAAGCGATCACGGTTGATCCACTTCGGATTGGCCGGGTTGTGGCTGTAATGCTGGGACCATAAGGCCACTGCAATTTCTGCCATGCCCATCGGCATGCCGGGATGACCGGAATTGGCTTTTTGAACGGCATCCATAGCCAACACGCGAATCGCGTTAGCCATTTTGGTGGTAACTGGTAAGGGAGGGAGCATAGGAGTCACAGGATCAAGGTCAGAGTTTAGGTGCGGGGCGCAGCACACCTTTTAACGGCATGCTGCAAAACCCGATATTCTACCAGAGCAAGTCACCACTCTTTGCCCGTCACCTCTGATTTTGCGCAAATCAGGATCAAATCTTGTCAGTTCCACACAAAAATAAATCACTGATTACGCAAAAAATAGTAATTCGATAACAGCAAAGTACTACTGCTTACGGCTTACTGATTTTCACTGACCCGACGTTGCTTGACTGCCGCGGCCAGCACTTCCAGTGCCTTGACACTGTCTTCCCAGTTGACGCAGCCGTCAGTGACCGACTGACCATAAACCAGTTCCTTGCCGGGCACCAGATCCTGACGCCCTGCTACCAGGTTCGATTCGATCATCACGCCAACGATGCGCCGGTCACCGGAGGCGATCTGTCCGGCGATATTGGCGCATACCGGCAACTGATTCTGCGGATTTTTGGAACTGTTGGCGTGCGAGGCATCGATCATCAGGCGGGAAGCCAGACCACTGGCGGCGATTTCCCTGCAGGCCGCCTCGACGCTTTCGGCATCATAATTGGGCGTTTTGCCACCGCGCAGAATCACGTGGCAGTCTTCATTGCCGTTGGTGGAAACAATCGCGGAATGACCACCTTTGGTGACCGATAAAAAGTGATGCGAGTGCGAGGCGGCCTTCATGGCATCAATCGCGATCTTGATATTGCCGTCGGTGCCATTTTTAAAACCAACCGGACAGGACAGGCCGGACGCCAGTTCGCGGTGCACCTGCGATTCGGTGGTCCGTGCGCCGATTGCACCCCAACTGATCAGATCAGCGATGTATTGCGGACTGATTACATCCAGATATTCGGTACCGCACGGCAAACCCAGCTCATTGATATTGAGAAGCAGTTCGCGCGCAATGCGCAGACCATCATTGATGCGGAAACTGTTGTCCATGTAGGGATCATTGATCAGGCCTTTCCAGCCGACCGTGGTGCGCGGCTTTTCAAAATACACACGCATGACAATTTCGAGTTCACCGGCAAAGCGTTTGCGTTCCTGCACCAGCAGCTGGGCATATTCGAGTGCGGCTTTGGTGTCATGGATTGAACACGGCCCGATCACTACCATCAGCCTGTCATCCTGGCCGTGCAGGATGCGATGCAGCGTGGTGCGTGAATTGCCAACGGTATCCGAGGCGGCATCCGAGCAGGAAAATTCGCGGATCAAATGCGACGGTGGAACCAGTTCTTTCATTTCTCTGATGCGTAAATCATCGGTGCGTAACATAATTTCTCCAGGCTTGAATCCAACAATTAAAGTAAATAAGCGACATTTGAAAAAGATATAAAAAAACCGCCTTCTTGGGCGGTTTAGAATTTTGGTCTTGCACTTCGCGCGCTTACCTCAGTTCCACCGCCTTTGGGCTGGAATAGAAAAAGGTAAAGAAAAAAGTGAAGGAATGGTTCATTTGTGCGCGGCGAAATAGATTTGGTTTGGGGATAATGCATTAATTCAACTGGCTTGGCAAGTTTTTTAAATAACAGATCCGAATCCGCCATCAAGGTCGGAATTTAAGTGAGGAAGCGCAAGACTGATCAAAAATTCCAGATAAATCCTGTTATTGCCGCTAATATTCAATCAACAGCCATTCAATCCGGGAGACGATTCATGAAACTTGTTTTAGCAATTGCAGCGCTGGGCTTATCTGGCTGCTCAGTCATTACCGGCATATCGCATTCCTGCGATGAAAACAAAACCGATGGCACCCGGATGTGCACCACCATCGATACCAACCAGAATATAACGACGCGCAGCATCGAACGCGACCACAGGCTGTACATTTCGACCTGCAGCAACGGCAACTGCAGTGAATACCGGGAAGTCGGCGCCCCAGCTACGGCGAAGTAAACATCTTGCGGAATTTGGCAACTTTGGGGGCGACCACAAACGCGCAATAGCCCTGATCCGGATGCTGCCGGTAATAGTTTTGATGGTAGTTTTCAGCGCGATAAAACACCGGCAGCGGACTTAATTCCGTCACCAGCAGGGCATCCCAGACGCTGGCCATTTCTGCAATGACATGCCTTGCTGTTTCCTGCTGTTCCGGAGTGTGATAGAAAACCACCGACCGGTATTGTGTCCCGACGTCATTGCCCTGGCGATTCAGGGTCGTTGGGTCATGGATGGTAAAAAAGATTTCCAGAATTTTTCGGAAACTGACCTGATCGGGATCGAAGGTCAATTTGACTACCTCTGCATGACCGGTCGTGCCGGAGCAGACCTGGTCATAAGTCGGATTGACGACCGATCCGCCCGCGTACCCCGACACGCTCTGGGATACGCCCTTCAATTCCTGATACACCGCTTCCGTGCACCAGAAACATCCGCCGCCTATTGTTGCCGTTTCGGTTGTCATAATGACCTCAAATCTGACTATTTAAGACGCCCACGCTCGTTGGCGCGCAGGAGCAATTCAATTGTCGTTTCCAATCGGATCAATCGCTCGGTTAAATTCTCTATTCTTGTTTGCTGAGCTTTGATGACTTCACCTTGACCCACAACCTTATCTTCCAATTTGATCATCGCGGTCAAAGCACCCCATACGCGCTCGGTAATGCCCATTACGCAGCCTTCCTGTCCTTAACTGCCTTGGCTTCCATTGCGCCAATACGCTTTTCGCTCTGGGCAACAAACTCCAAAACATCATCAATCGAATCCGATGCACGATCAGCTGCAGCCTTAGCCGCATCGGCCAGCCCTCCCAATTCCTCATCGGCCTGTTCTGAACTATACGATGCCGCACCACGTCGCATCAATTCGGCCACGGGCAAACCAAGTTTTTTTGCCTTGGCAGTGATGCTTTTCTTTTCCTGTGGCGTAGCCTGCACGACGATCCGTTCAATAGCTGCTGATGCCATATACACCTCCCAGGACTGTTATGGACATAGTATGTACATATCATACGCCCGGTAAAAACAGAGTCAAGTTCATTTCAACGAAGGCCCTTTCTGTCAACCAACCCAATGCCCGGATTTCCCGCCCTGCTTTTCCAGCACCCTGATATCCGACATGACCATGCCGCGATCCACCGCCTTGCACATGTCGTAAATCGTCAGCAACCCGATCTGCACCGCGGTCAATGCTTCCATTTCCACACCGGTCGGACCAACCGTTTCAACCTGTGCCGTGCACAGCACGCTGTTGTGGTCCAATTCAAAATCCACCGTCACTCTGGTAATGGCCAGCGGATGACACAGTGGAATGAGCTCGCTGGTGCGTTTGGCTGCCATGATGGCGGCAATTTTGGCCACCCCCAGCACGTCGCCCTTTTTGGCGCTGCCAGTGGCAATAACAGCCAGCGTTGCCGGTTGCATGCTGATGACACCACTGGCGCGCGCAATCCGATGGGTCGCCGCTTTGGCGCTGACATCGACCATATGTACCTGACCGCTTTGATCAAAATGGGTAAGTCCGCCGGCATGATCTGACATAAAATTAGCGCCCTGACAGTAGAAGAATAGTGTGACAAGAGTATCATAGCGCCATGAAAAAAGCCCCGCTTCTGCATCATCTGCCACAAATCACCCTGCTTGCCGCGTTATGGTCAGGCTGTTTTTTCACCGCCGCACCGCTGCAGGCGCAAAACCTGCCCACACTGGGCGACACCGGTCGCGAAGATCTTTCGCCAATGATGGAGCGCAAGCTGGGGGAAGAAATCATGATCGGAATGCGTTCCGACAGTGACTATATCGACGATGAACCGGCTGCCGAATATATCAACAATTTTGGCGCGCACCTGCTCGAATTTCATCAGGAAGCCCGTGGTGATGCCAATTTTGATTTCTATTTTTTTATTGTGCGCGATCCGACCATCAACGCCTTTGCCCTGCCCGGCGGCTTTATTGGCGTGTACTCGGCGCTGATCCTGACTGCACAGGATGAATCGCAGCTGGCATCGGTACTGGCGCATGAAATCGGTCACATTGCCCAGCGCCATATTGCACGCATGATAGGCAATCAGAAACAGGACATGCTCATCCCGATTGCTTCGATGATACTGGCCGCACTGGCCATGCGTTCCAACCCCGATGCGGCAATTGCAATGGTAATCGGTGGCGAAGGCATTGCCATGCAGCGTCAGTTAAATTTCAGTCAGAATGCCGAGCGCGAGGCGGACCGGGTCGGCCTGCAGATACTGCGTGACGGCGGTTACGATCCTACCGGGATGGTGGCATTTTTTGAACGCATGCAAAGTTCCAACAAAGGGTATTCCGATAATTACCCGGCCTTTCTGCGCACCCATCCGATGACGTCGGAACGGATTGCCGATATCCAGTCGCGCATCAGATCCGAGACCTTTAAAAAACATATCGACAGTCCCGATTTTGAGTTGTTCCGTTCGCGGATCAGGATTTTGCAGAATGAATCAACGCAAAACCTGATTGATGACAAAGCGTATTTTGAAGATCGGATCGCTCAGTCGAAGGCCTTAAAGCAAAACAATCCGGCAGCCGAATACGGGATCGCGTTCGCCGCCTTCAAACAGAATAATTTTCAGGAAGCGCAATCCTGGCTGGACAAGGCACGCGCGCACGCCAACACCAACAGCGAATTTTTCACCAGCCTGCAACTGGATATTTTATTGCGCACCAGTCAGAATGCCCAGGCGCTGAAACAGGCTGAAGCCGCGCTGCAGGAATTTCCGCTCTCACAAGGTATCCGTCATCGGTATACCGATGCACTGATTGCCAATAATCAGGGTGAACTGGCCATCACCTATCTGCGCGACCTGACTCTGATATACCGCAAGGATTTCAGGCTGCAGGAAATCCTCGCCAAAGCCTATGCCGCAACCGGCAAGGAAGCCCTGCAGCATATGGCGCTGGCCGAATCGTACGCCCTGACCGGCGCGGTTTCACCGGCACTGGACCAGTTCGGCATTGCGCGCCGTTCCCCGGACGCGACCTACTATGACCTGGCCATCATCGACGCGCGCGAGCGCGATTTACATG
>Ga0316221_1003384_pt1 | contig 13116 bp, 8 predicted proteins | sample TBH18007metaG_FD_206003 | JGI IMG/M metagenome (GOLD analysis project Ga0316221, IMG submission 206003) | Freshwater microbial communities from Trout Bog Lake, Wisconsin, USA - TBH18007 | ecosystem: Environmental > Aquatic > Freshwater > Lake > Hypolimnion/Profundal zone | place: USA: Wisconsin... | reverse complement strand
GAAACGGCCGTCCGTTTCCGGCGCGGGACAGCTTGGCGCCAGCACGGAGGTTTCTCAGCGCAGCAGACCGGCAACCAAAACCAAGCCGCGCACAGAGCGACTCCATCGAGGGGACTGGCGACCAGGCGAAGCGTCCCCGCGTGTTTCCCGCTGGAAAAGCACCAGGATTTGTAGGATGCTGTACCCATGTATAATGCCAAAGCTTATGCTACGCTCACCCCAGCCTCTCGGCTGGCGCCGTTCGATCTCCAACGCCGGGATCCGGGGGCGCACGATGTGCAAATCCAGATCCTCTATTGCGGCATCTGCCACACGGATGTCCACATCGCCCGAAACGAATGGCAGGGCACCACTTACCCGTGCGTGCCGGGTCATGAGATCGTCGGCCGGGTGGTCAAGGCCGGCGTCCATGTGACGAAGTTCCAGGAGGGCGACCTGGTCGGGGTCGGTTGTATGGTGGATTCCTGCCGCGCCTGTGAGAACTGCCGGGAAGACCTCGAACAGTTTTGCGTGAACGGACCGACCTTCACCTACAACTCGTCGGACAAACACAACGGCGGCATCACCTATGGCGGTTATTCCGACAGCGTGGTGGTGGACGAGGCCTTCGTGCTGCGCGTCCCCAAGCACCTGAACCTGTCGGCCTCGGCCCCGCTCCTGTGCGCGGGCATCACCACTTATTCGCCCTTGCGGCACTACCGGGTCGGCCCGGGCCAGAAAGTCGGGGTCGTGGGCCTTGGGGGGCTGGGCCACATGGGGGTCAAGATCGCCAAGGCCCTGGGGGCGCGCGTGGTCGTCTTCACCACCTCAGCGAATAAAGTGGAGGACGCCTTGCGCCTCGGGGCGGACGAGGTGGTCATTTCCCGGAATGAAGCGGAGATGAAACAACATCTCAACAGTTTCCATTTCATTTTGGACACCGTGGCCGCGCGGCACGACATCAATGCCTACCTGGTGTTGCTGAAGCGCGATGGCACGCTCACGCAGGTGGGCCTGCCGGCGGAACCGCTGGCCGTCCAGGTGGGCAGCCTCATCTTCGGCCGCCGGAACTTCAGCGGTTCGCTCATCGGCGGCATCAAAGAGACCCAGGAGATGCTCGATTTCTGTGGCGAGCACAACCTCACCTCCGACGTCGAACTCATCCCCATCCAGCAGATCAACGAAGCCTATGAACGGCTCCTGAAGAGCGATGTGAAATACCGGTTCGTGATCGATATCGCGTCTCTGGGGACGCCGGCTGCGGTGCGGGCCTGATCCGCTCCAAGCCAAATGAGCCAGACCAAGAAACTCCTGTTCGTTTGCAGCCAGAACCGGTTGCGGAGCTTGACTGCCGAGCACCTGTACCGCGGGTTTCTCGACTATGCCGTAAAATCCGCCGGCACCTCGCCCAAAGCGAGGACCCGCCTCAACGAGGGCCATATCGGCTGGGCGGACCTCATCTTCGTCATGGAGAGCAAGCACCGCCGGATCCTCGCAGAGCACTTCGGTGAGGTCCTGGCCGGGAAGCGGGTTATTTGCCTCCACATCCCCGACAACTACCAGTACATGGAGCCCGCCTTGATTGATGAGTTGAAGGCGAAACTGAGTGATTATGTCCAGGTGCCGGAAGACGCGCCCAACGGATGAATGCGGACGCCCTCAGCCGCAAACCCATCCCCTTACTCCCGGCCTCGTGCGCCCTTTGCTTGTTCGTTTCCAGCTTCGGGCTGGTGTCAGGCGCGCCCGCCGCCGAGGTTGAGTCGCCGAAGCGCATCTACCTGGCCCCGGACGACCACACGGACTACCTATGGAGCCTCGATGAAGCGGGCTATCGCCAGGCGCTCGTCGAGATGGTCGATTATTATCTGCACCAAATTGACGCCACGGCCACCAACCCGCCCCCGTTCCAGGGGCGTTGGAATTGCGACGGTAGTTTTTGGCTCTGGACCTACGAGAAGCACAAAACCTCCGCTGAGTTCAACCGCCTCATCGAGCGGGTGCGCGACCGCCATATCAGCGCGCCCTTGACCACCCTGGTGTCCTGTTACGGCGGGCAGCCGACGGAAGCGGTGCTGCGCGGCATGTATTATGCGGGATCACTCGACGACGGGGGTGTCCACGTATCGGCATCCGCCAGGCAGATCATCACCTATCGCTTGATCCCGCGCGCCAGGCCGGGGGCGAACGCGAACGAGAGCACACGGTAGAGCGAAGATCGGCCTCACGGTGGGTGCCCCCGGGCTTGCTTGCTCGCGAGCCTTTCTTACCCCTCCTGGTCACCTCTCTTCTGCTTCGGCTATACGAAATTGCGCAACCAACAATTAGGTGATTGACACAACCAAGCTGGGTGTGGTATAAGTGAACGTATGCTTGGCGAGCTTCGAAGTGGCTTCTTCGTCGCCCACGCAACGATGGGAACGCGTGGTGTGCAAAAGCATATTCCACACAGTTAATCCAATAATTAAAGGGAGTTCCATATGAGGTGTTCTTGCTTCATCGTTCCACAGGATGTTCTAAAAAGATTCGCTTCCGATCCCGAGTTGACGGAAGAGGTGCGCGCGAATTTTGCGCAGACGGCGGCTGTCAGTGCCCAGGTGCGCGCTTTGCGTGAACAACACACGGCCTTTGCCTTGGCTGCCATACCCTTGCCGCACCCCCTGCCCTGGCCCTGGCCTCCAATCCCGCGGCTACCAATTCATTTGCTGCCGCCTTCGGTGGTCTACGATTGCCAGCACGGCGTGTCCCTGCCGGGTGTCCTGGTGAGTAATCCCGCCACCTCGGCGGATGGCTCGGTCAAACGCGCCTGCGTCGAGGCCGAGGCCGTCGCCAAGTTCTATTGGGATATCTTCCGGCGCGATTCCATCGATGCCCACCACATGACCCTCGTGTCGTCGGTTCATTACTCGACAAAGTACAACAACGCGCAATGGACTGGAACGGAAATGATCTATGGCGATGGGGATGGGCAGATTTTCGTCGACTTTACCCTCGGTAACGACGTGATCGGTCACGAGTTGACCCATGGGGTCACCCAGCATTCGGCCGGATTAGCGTACTCCAATGAAGCGGGCGGCTTGAACGAGAGCATGTCGGACGTGTTCGGATCCATGTTCCGCCAATGGCAGGGGGGTCAAGACGTCAACGCGGCGGACTGGCTGATTGGCAAGGACATTATGGGACCGGTGGCTACGTCCCGCGGGTACACTTGCCTGCGAGACATGGCCAATCCGGCCGCCTCGCACTGCTTGGCGCCCCAAATCACCAACTTCAGTCAATACCACGCCGGCATGGATCCGCACTACAGCAGTGGCCCTCCGAACCTGGCCTTTTGTAAGGCGGCCAAAGCGGCTGGCGGGCATAGTTGGGATAAGGTCGGGATGGTCTGGTACCGGGCACTGACGGCTTTTCCGCCCAGCCCAAATATGTTGATGAGCCAGTTCGCAAACCGCACGCGGACCCTAACCCAAAGCATGTATCCCGGTGATGCGACAGTTTATAACGCTGTTAATAACGGTTGGACTGCTGTCGGGTTGTAACCGGGGCGGACCAATTGACCGCAGTACCAAGAAAGTTGTGACTGGCCAGGTGGTAGTGATAATTCAACCGGTTGGGGGCTTCGTCGGTGACGGAGCCCCCAACAACCGCTTCCACAGTGAAGGTCGGCTGCCTCTCTCGTCCCTCTCGTCGGAGGATCGCGCTCGAGTTGAGGCGCTTTTTTCCAGGCCCGCGGCTGAGATAACGAACTTTCAATACCGGATTACGTTAGAAGGCCCCGACGGCAAAAAGACGGTTGACGCGCCGCCCGAGGCGGTGCCTGAAGCCCTAATAACCTCCATTCATACCAGCTTGGACTAGCAGGTCTGCGCTACGCCTACTTTGGCGGCTGATCGTCAGCGAACTTCCAAGCGGCGCGCGTGTCGGGGGTTAGCGGTGTGTTCAGCAGGCCAGCGCGGATCAGCTCAATCGGGATAGGTCCATAGCGGAGTACCGAGTCGTTGAACTGGAGGTCACTCAGCTTGCCCGGACCGGTCAACTCGCGGTGCAAGGCGCGCAACTGGAGGCCGCCGATCAGGTAACCGCATTGGTATTGCGGGGAATAGCCCGAGCCGATAAAACGGCGCACCTCGCTGGTGGCTCCCAGCTTCTCGTGTCCCACGCGTTTCACGAGGAAGTCCACCATTTCCTGAGGTTTCATCTGGCCGAGGTGGAACTTGAGGCTGACGACGATCCGGGCGCCGCGATGCATCCGCCAGAACAGCATCCCGATGCGATCCTCGGGCGTTCGCGCATATCCCTGGTCCCAGAGCGTCAACTCCCAGTAAAGGGCCCAGCCTTCCACGAAAAACGGGGTGCTGAAGGCGGCCCGATAGGGCGAATTCCGGGCGGCCTGAAAGCTCTGAAGGTGGTGGCCGGGGATCAGTTCGTGGGGGACGACGATGCGAGTAAAGTGCCGGTTGTTGCCCCGCATGGCCATCAGCTTGTCCTCCTGCTTCATCTCGTCCTTCGCATAGGCCACCAACATGCCCTGGCCGCCATAGGCGGCGTAGGGCAGCGTCTTTTGTCCCTCGGGGGAGAGCATCGTGATGCGCCAGGTTTCCTCACACAACGGCGGCACAGTGACCAGGGAATGGGCTTTGACAAACTGGATGGCCTCGCGCCCACAGGTGGCCACCAGGTCATCCTGGCTGCCGGGAGGAACGTAGTCCGCCTTGACCTTCGACAACGCCCGTTGCCAATCTTCCCCGCAGCCCATCTCGGCCGCCGCCTTCTTCATTTCCCCCTCGCACCAGGCGAACTCGCGCTCGCCGATGGCAATCAGTTCCTGGGCGGAATAGGGGAGCATTTCGGCCGCCAACGCCTTGGCCAGCAAATCCGCGCCGATGGGCTCCCCCAGCAACGGATCCTCGTCTTTGCCCTTGATCCCGGCGAGTTCCTCCCGCAGGAACTTGCTATATTCCTCCAATGCCTGGCTGGTTTCTTCGTGCGGCTTTTTTAACCACCAGCCAAAATCCGGCTGATAGCCGTCATAGAAGGCATACCAGGTCTTGAGCGTGCCGCGCAGATCATCCACCGCTCCGGCCGCGCGTTTGGCCAGCAGGGGTGTCACTTTCAAGGGAACCACCTCCTCGGCCGCCGCGGCTGGATCCCGTTCGGCCGCCGGCGCGGCCCCGCTGGCGGTGTTGGTGGACGAACCGTGGGAGGCGTCACCGGTTGCCTTCTCTTTGTCCGGGTCATGCTTGCGACCTTGCTCCAGGCGTTTGCGCAGGAGCTTGATCTGGGCCGGCACGCGCGCGACCGCCTCGGCTGCCGGTTCGGGTTTCAACGGTTCCATGCGCCAGCGCAAACGCTCCAGTTCCTGGATCGGCGCCCGCCAGGCGATCAACTCCTCCATCTCCGCCAACCGGCCCCGTTCCAGGCCCAGTTCGTCCAAATCCGCCGCCAGCCGGCCGCGGAGCAGGAGGTAGTCAATTCGCCCCGGCTGGTCGAGAGACTCGAACTTCACCGCCGCCAATCGCTCCTGCCAGCCGCGGTAAAGCTTCTCCAGGCGATCAAAGCGAGCCGCCGACCAGGGCAGATCGAAAAAGCGCGACACCGCCTGGGAGTCCGCCTGGAACTCGCGAACCAGGCTTTCGAGCCCGGGCCCCGACGGCGCTGCCACGAACGTCTGGGCGTCGGCGCCGTGAACTGCCGCCGGAGCGCAGCAACCGGCGCCGAACCAACCGAGAACCAGCCAGGTGAAAATCTTCATTAGTGGTCAGCATGGTGGAACAGCCGATCGCCCAGGTCAATTCCACACCGGTACCGGCTGACCATTCGTTTTTCTGGAGTCGATCGACCTATGCGCGGGGCTCCGAGGCTGGTAACCTCTGAAGTCGATGTTACACGCACGACGTTGTTTCTTGATGCTGGTGCCGGTGGTGCTGCGGTGGTCCGTTGGTTTCGCCGTGGAGCCCGCCGGCCCACCGGTCATTACCCTGGGAAGGCCGGTCCCTCTTTCCGCACCCGCCGGGGAAGGAAAAGCCAGTGCCGGTGGTGAAACCCGGGGCGCCAGCTGGTTTGTTTCGCCCCAAGGCCTCGACACCAACCCCGGGGATCGGGCGCGGCCGTTCGCTACCTTGCAGCGAGCGCAGCGGGCCGCGCGGCAAACGCACGGGCGCGAACCGGTCACGGTCTTTCTCCGCGAGGGGATCTATTACTTGCCCGAGACGCTGGTGTTCACGGCCGAGGATTCCGGCACCAAGGCCAACCCGGTCGTCTACCAGGCTTACCTGAACGAGCAACCCGTCATCAGCGGCGGCGTTCCGCTCAAAGACTTGCGGTGGGAGGCCTATCGCGATGGGATCAGGAAGGCCTCGGTGCCGGCGGGATTCACCAGCGATCAACTATTCGTCAATGGCGAGCGCCAGCCGATGGCCCGGTATCCGAACTTCGACCCCAACGTGCGGCATTTTAATGGCTATGCCGCCGATGCTATCAGCCCCGCGCGCGCGGCCCGCTGGAACGACCCCCGCGGAGGGTTTATCCATGCCATGCATGCCTCTGAATGGGGTGGCATGCACTACCTCATCACCGGAAAAGGGGCGGACAACCAGATCACTTTTGAAGGTGGTTGGCAAAACAACCGTCCCTCGCGCATGCACCCTCAGTTTCGGATGGTGGAAAACATCTTCGAGGAACTCGACGCCCCGGGCGAGTGGTTCCTCGACGCAAAAGCCGGACTGCTCTACTTCTATCCGCCGGCGGGTTTGGAACTTACGTCCGCGACCATCGAAGCCGTGCGGTTGCGGCACCTCGTCGAGTTTCGTGGTTCAGCCCCGGCGCCCGTCCGGTTTATTTCTCTCCAGGGACTGACCTTCCGGCACGCCGCCCGCACCTTCATGGAAAACCGGGAACCGCTGGTGCGCAGCGACTGGACCACGTATCGTGGCGGCGCGCTGTTCTACACGGGAGCGGAAGATTGTGCGGTGGCCGATTGTTTCATCGATCAGGTGGGCGGGAATGCGGTGTTTATCAACGGTTACAACCGCCGCGTCACCGTGCGCGGCTGCCAGATTGCCAAGGCCGGCGCGAACGGCGTGGCGTTCGTCGGAGACCGTGACGCAGCCCGGGTGCCGCGCGATTGGAACGATCATTCCCAGAACCTGGCCAAGGTCGACCGCACGCCCGGGCCCAAGAGCGAAAACTATCCGGCCGATTGTTTGGTCGAGGATTGCCTGATCTACCTTTCCGGGCGCGTCGAGAAGCAGACCGCGCCGGTCCAGATCGAGTTGGCGCAGGGCATCACCGTCCGCCACTGCTCGCTCTACGATGTGCCCCGGGCAGGCATCAACATCGGCGATGGCTGTTGGGGTGGCCATATCATCGAGTTCTGCGACATCTTCGACACGGTCAAGGAGACCGGCGATCACGGTTCGTTCAACTCGTGGGGGCGCGACCGCTATTGGAGCCTGGAGGGATTGGACCTCAACGACGAGCCCACCTGGGCCGCGGAGCAGGCGCTGGTGAAGCTGGACGCGATGAAGCCGGTCATCCTCCGCAATAACCGCTGGCGCTGCGATCACGGCTGGGACATCGACCTCGACGATGGATCGTCCAACTATGAATTGCGCAACAATCTCTGCCTGAACGGCGGCATCAAGAACCGCGAGGGGTTTTACCGGGTGGTGGAAAACAACCTCATGGTCAACAATGGCTTTCACCCGCATGTCTGGTTCAAACATAGCCAGGACGTGGTGCGGCGGAATATCTTCTGGAGCGACCATTATTTGCCCGCCGGCGGAATGCCCTCGACGCCGTGGGGCCAGGAACTGGACTACAACCTCGTCCACCACGCTGGCCTGGCCGAGCCCCAGCCGGCCACCAAGCTGGCGGCCGGATCCAAACGCGACGCGCATTCACTGGAAGGTGATGCGCTGTTTATGGATGCCGCCCGCGGCGATTTCCGTGTGCAAGACGGATCGCCCGCGCTGGCCCTCGGTTTTACCAATTTCCCGATGGATCAGTTCGGGGTGCAAAAGCCCGCGCTCAAGGCCATCGCGCGGACCCCGGAAATGCCGAAGTCAAACCCGGGCTCACGATCGGGCAGGGCAGTGCCGGCGCAACAGCCGGCCCAGTCCCTTTGGGAGGCGGTGGTTCGTGATATCGCCGGCCTGGGGGACCGCTCCGCCTACGGTCTGCCCGGCGAGGACGGGGTGTTGTTGCTGCGCGTGCCCGAGGGCAGCCAGGCCGCCCGGGCAGGCCTGCGAAAGGACGATGTCATCCTCGGCGCCAATGGCAAGCCCGTGCGCCACATCGCCGACTTGCGGGCGATGCTGACCGGAGCCGGTGGCCAGGGGCTGACCCTGGAGGTTCATCGTCAGCAAGCCACGATAACGCTGAAGGTGGAGAAACCCAGCGAGGCCAAGCCCTGAAAACCTGCACACCCGCCGGAGGCGATGGGGACGACTTCGGGACCCTTGGAAAAAACGGGGTTTCGGGTCCGACCATGGGAACGCGGCGGCGGCGACGACCCGAGGACCGCATTTCTGGCTTTTCGCGGCGGCGTGAATCGAGCTAAGCTGGACGCATGATGGCCGACTCTGGCTGCCCTGGTCCCGTTCTCTGGCGCGGCGCGCCGATCCCTGCGCGTCCGTGGGTGCCGCGCTATGGTCGGCGGGACCGGCGGGCGGTCCCGATCACTGGGATTGCCCCGAGATCCGGCCTCGAGATGCTGGGCGGCGCTCAAAGGTCCCTGCGGGACAAAGGGCGAGGACACTGGCTAGCCACCATCCGAAGGGCATTGGGGCTGACGGTGGTCCTGCTGGGGACGAGTTTCCGGCTGGCTGCGGCGGAGCAAACCGAGGCGGGAGCCTTTCGAGTGGCCGCCGACGAGTATACGGCTGGTTACTGGAAACAGGCGGAGGCCGATTTTGCCGAGTTCGCCAGGAAATACCCGGAATCCACCAATTTGCCGAACGCGTTTCTGTGTCAAGCGGTGGCTCGCTATCACCAGACGAACTATGTGGGGACCATTGATCTGCTTTCGAGCCACCAGGGCCAGGCCGGGAAATGGGCGGAGGCGTACTCATTCTGGCAGGCCAAGGCGTGGCAGGCCAAGGGCGACGGCGCGACCGCCGCGGAGGCTTTCGGGAAGCTGATCCAGCAGTTTCCCGGTTCGCCGCTCTGCCTGGAAGCCGCGGTGGAGGAGGCCCGGGCCCGCGCTGGGTTGGGGGACTGGGGACGGGTGATCGAATTGCTCCAAAAACCGGAGGGGACTTTTCAAACCGCGGTGCGCACGAACGCGACGGCCGAAGCGATCGCGAGTGGTTGGCTGTTGTTGGGCGAGGCCCAGTTTGCGCGGCGGGATTACCTCGGGGCGGAGGCGGCCATACAACCGCTGGCGCGCCTGGCGCAGGACGTCAAGCGGTTGAGCCCGGAGGCGGCTTGGCAATGGCACTATCTGGTCTCGCGCCTGCGGGTGGCCCAAGGGCGCCTGGAAGAAGCGCTGGCCAACAGCACCAACCTCCTGGCGGCGGCGGCCGCCACCGCGGACCCCGCCCAGCAAGCGGAGAGCTATGCCTTCGTCGGCGAGTTGTGGGAGCGATTGGGGCGAGCCGAGGAGGCGGTCAACGCTTACACGAACAACCTGGCCGGAGGCATCCCGCCCGAACGACAGACCCAGGCCTTACAGAGGGTGACCGAATTGTTGATCAGCAGCAACCAACTTGCCCAAGCGGCGGTCCGGCTCGAGGACTTTGCGGTTCGTCTGCCCGACGCGCCGCCCACCCCGGTGGCACTGTTGTTGCTCGGTGAATTACGCCTTCGCCAGCAGGCCGTCGAACCGGTTCCGTGGCGTCCGGTCAACCCGTCGACCAATGCCCCGTCGGCGACCAATTATCTGGCCAAAGCCAGCACCGCGTTCTCACAACTGTTGACGAACCGGTTCGCGTCCAGTTCACTCCTGGGGCGTGCTGAGTTGGGCCTGGGCTGGTGCTCTTGGCTCCAAGAGGACTGGCCGAAGTGCGAGACCGCCTGCCAGGCGGCGGTGGAGCAGTTGCCCCGCTCCCCCGACCAGGCCGTCGCCCAGTTTAAGCTCGCGGACGCCCTGTTCAAACAAGACAAATACCGCGCCGCGATCACGCAGTACAACGCGATCCTCGACCGCTACCGCGATCTGCCCCAAGTCAGCAGCAATCTCTTCGAGCCCGCCCTGTACCAGTCCGCGCGGGCGGCCTTGGCGGGAGGCTTCTTGTCCGACGCCACCAACGCGCTGGGTCGGATACTGTCCGCGTATCCGAACGGTTTTCGCGCCGACCGGGTGATGTTGCTGGCCGGCCAGGGGATCAGCCGGCGCGGCGGCCAAGGGGATCCGGAGGAAGCCCGGCGGATGTTCGCCGAGGCCGCCCAGCGGTGGCCGGACTCGGCGCTGGCGCCCCAATTCGCGCTCGCCGTCGCCCGCACCTATGAGCAGGAGAACCAACTGGCGAAGGCCATCGGGGAATATCGCCAGTGGATTGAACGGTTTCCTACCAACTCCGCCCGGCCGCAGGCGGAGTATTATCTGGCCATCAATCAGTTCCTGGCCGGCAACCTCACCAACGCGCTCGGGCTCATGACCAATCTCGTCGCCCACTATCCCACCGACCCTGTCACGCCCCTGGCGCAATGGTGGCTGGGGGATTATTACTACCGAACCGACAATCAGTACTTGAAGGCCGAACTCATCTACCAGGCGATCTACAAGAACACGAACCTGCCCCCCTCCGATCTGACCTACCAGGCCCAAATGATGGCGGGCCGGGCGGCGATGAGACGCCAGGGCTGGCCCGAGGCCATCAACCATTTCACCAACCTGACCAGCGACGCCAAATGTCCCGCCCCCATTTGGGCCGAGGCCATGTTCGCTTACGGTGACACGCTGGTCAGCCAGGAGTCGACCAACAAAGCGGACGATTATGGGACGGCGAGCCAGGTGTTTAATCGGATCGTCAAGGAGCAGCCGACGAACCGGCTGTCAGCCGCCGCGCTCGGGGCCAAGGCCAATTGCTATTGGCAATTGGCCCAGCAAAAAGGCCAACTGGACCAACTCACCAATGCCGCCCAGGCCTTCCAGGAGGCTATCGCTTTCCCGGGCGTCGATGTCCGCGTCCGCAGCATGGCCGAGGTCGGCTGGGGCGCGGTCATCGAAAAACAGGCTCGGCAAAAGTCTGACCCGGAACGCCAAACCCTCCTCAACCAGGCGCTCGACAAGTACCTCCATGTCCTCTTCCGAAAGAACCTGGCCGGGGACGAGCAGCCCGATCCGTTCTGGCTTAAGAAAGCCGGGCTCGAGGCCGCCCGCCTCGCTGAGGAGTCGGGCCAGTGGCACCTGGCCATTGAGGTCTATCAACGGTTGGAAAAACTCCTCCCGCCCCTGACCCCTTCGCTCGAGCTTAAAATCCTCAACGCGCGCGCTAGCGAGAAGGCGAGGAAATCCTGAACCGCAAGCCATGACCACGACCGCGCCCCTGCTGGAGGCATTGATAGCGCTGCCGAGCGTGAACCCGGCCTTGATCGAGCCCGGTTCGTCGCAGGCGGGGGAACGACGCGTGGCTGAGTTCCTGGCGGCCTTGGCGGCGAAGGCCGGGCTCGACGTTGAATTGCGCGAGGTCTTCCCGGGCCGGCCCAATCTCCTCGTGCGCCTGTCACCGTCGGGCCGGACGCGACGGCGGATCCTGCTGGCCCCCCACCTGGATACCGTCAATGCGGCCGAGCCGCAGTTCACCCCACGCCGGCAGGGAGGACGCCTTTATGGCCGGGGCGCCTGCGACACCAAGGGCTCAGCCGCCGCCATGTTCGACGCCGTGCGCGACCTCGCGCTGGCGGGTCCGCGTCCGGCGGAGACCGAAATCGTCTTCGCCGGTCTGGTGGATGAGGAGAACGGCCAGGCGGGGTCGCGCGCCTTGGTGTCGGAGGGTTTCCAGGCCGACCTGGCGATCGTCGGCGAGGCAACGCGCTTGCGGGTCGTTACCGCGCACAAGGGCAGCCTCTGGCTCGACCTCGAAACCCGGGGCAAGTGCGCCCATGGTTCCCGTCCGGAGCTGGGCCGGAACGCGGTTCACCTCATGGCGCGGATCGTGGTCTGGCTGGAGACGGCCTACGCGGCGCGGCTCCGTGCCCGGCGGCACCCGTTGCTCGGCTGCGCCACGGTGAGCGTGGGGACCATTCATGGCGGGACCCAGCCCAACATCGTGCCCGATCGGTGCGCCATCCGAATCGACCGCCGCACGCTCCCGGGGGAAACCGAGGCCAGTGTGCGCCGGGAGCTGCGGCTCTGGTTGCGCCGCGAGAAGCTGGCGGCTGCCTTGCCGAAGGGTCGTTCCGTCACCTGCCTACCGCTCCAAACCGATCCCCGTCTGCCGCTGGTCGCCCAACTCATCCGGAGCGTGGGCCGTGGGCGCCATGCCGGCGCCCAGTACTTCTGCGATGCCTCGGTGCTGGCCCAGGGTGGCATTCCCAGCGTCGTGTTCGGCCCGGGCGACATCTCGCAGGCTCACACCGCCGACGAGTGGGTCGCGCTGGCCTCGCTCGAACGCGCCCGGGCCGGCTTGAGCCGCTTTTTGAAAGCTCTTCCTTGAACCAAACCAGGGGTCCGCAGTCCAACCTATCGCATGTTAGCAACCAAACCTGAGCCACCACCGTCGACCTCGGCCGCCCACCAACGCGCCACCTTTTTCCGGCAGAGCGGTTGGCTGATGATCGCCACCGTGGCGGGCGGCTTCTTTATGTACGGAGTGCATCTCCTGGCCAAGTCCAAGAGCATTCCGCAGGGGGTGTACGGCGAGTTTGGCGTCTACCTGGCCTTGGTGATGTGCGTCCCGCAGGCACCCCTCCAGATGATGATGGCCCAGCAAACCGCGCGGGGCTTAGCGACCGGGCGCACGCGGGAGGTTGCCGGCGTGTTCCGGCTGGTTTCGCTGGGCACCTTCGGGCTCTGGCTGGCAGCCGCGCTGGTCATGTTCGGGTTCCAAAAGACCATTTTGGAGCACTGGCAAATCACCAGTCCCGTGGGCCTCTGGGTCACCATTCCGGCTATTCTGTTATCGATGTGGATGCCGTTGTTCCAGGGGATCTTGCAGGGACAACAGAATTTTCTGTGGCTGGGCTGGAGCCAATTGA
>Ga0316221_1003380_pt1 | contig 13129 bp, 10 predicted proteins | sample TBH18007metaG_FD_206003 | JGI IMG/M metagenome (GOLD analysis project Ga0316221, IMG submission 206003) | Freshwater microbial communities from Trout Bog Lake, Wisconsin, USA - TBH18007 | ecosystem: Environmental > Aquatic > Freshwater > Lake > Hypolimnion/Profundal zone | place: USA: Wisconsin... | reverse complement strand
AGGCCAGCCGGCGTTATGTCACCCTTCACCGTTCTCGAAGCTGACAGCGTCAACCGCATGGACCGTCCGTCCCGATTACGGGCCGACTGAAACGAATGTCGCGATCGCCTCGTGAGATTCCTTCGCAGGCTGCCAATGAACCTACCGGAAAGACGGGGCGTTCGGGAGCGGGAATCCGGGGAGCACACGCGGCCTCGCGTGTTGGCGTCGGCGCCCTCGCCGACGCGAACTTTTTTTGCGCTGCCGACGCGAGCGATCAGCCGCGAAGATGCCTTTGGCGAGGGCGCCAAAGGCCACACGCGAGGGCGCGTGCGCTCCCCGGAAGCTGGCGCAACCCCATCGCGCCACGGCTTCGCCGCTCCGAATGGTCTCACGTCCATTCCAGGTAGAGGTCAGGAGGTCTGAGGCTGGTATTGGACCGCGCCTGGCGCTAACCAGATACTTGGCGCGGAGGGACTTGCCTCTACTTCTTCTCTTCCGCCTCGGGCTTCTTGATGCTGACAAGCTCAACCTCGAAGATTAGAGCCTGGTTCGAGCCGATGCTCGGCGGGCCGTTCTCGCCGTAGGCGAGCGAGGGCGGGATGAAGAGCTGCCACTTGGAACCGACCGGCATCAACTGCAGGGCTTCGGTCCAGCCGGGAATGACGCCATTGACCGGGAAAGTAGCCGGGCCGCCGTGCTTGTCGGAGGCGTCGAACTCGGTTCCGTCGATCAGGGTTCCCTTGTAGTTGACCGAAACGGTGTCAGTTGCCTTGGGGGTCGGGCCGGTGCCGGTCGTGATCACTTTGTATTGCAAGCCGCTGGCGGTGGTTTTGACGCCTTCCTTGGTCTTGTTTTCGGCAAGGAACTTCTCGGCAGCTTCCTTGTTCTTCGGCGCGTCGGCTTTCATCTTGGACTCCATTTGCTCGCGCTTGGCCTGCATCTTGGCCTGCATGTCCTTCTGAAAGTCCTGAAGGGTGGCCTTCATTTGCTCCTCGGTCATCACGGGTTTGCCGGCGAAGGCGTCGCGCATTCCCTGGGCCAGAACGTCGGGGTTAACATCAACCCCCTGGCGCTTCATGTTGGAGCCGATATCCACGCCGATGGAATAGCTGACCTTGTCGCGCTTCTCGGTCGGAGCCGCGCTCTCGGGTTTAGATTCCGCAAAGAGGGTTCCTGTGAGGGCCAGGGCAATGCCGGCCGTGATGACTGATTTCATTTCGGTTTGTTTTATTTCTATTGGTTAAACGTGAGCGTGAGCGGTCAGGGACGCCGCCAGATTTCGGCGAGGTGACGCGAGCGCTTTTCTGAAGGATCGGAAATCTTGCGCAGCCAGATCATGTTTCTCTGTCCAATCAAACGATAGACGGCAAGGCTATGGCCGTTCTTAAATGCGGCATCGGCGCCGCGATTCCAAAGAACCAGTTCGTCGCCCCGAATGGCGTAAAATCCCCACACTTCAGGCGCGTTTTGCTCTTTCAGGTCCAGGCTGAACGTGTCGTCCACGTAGAATTCCAGCTGATCGCCGTCGCGATTGATCCACTTGCCGAAAAGTGGGCTCTGCCACACCGGTGGCTCGTGGGCGCACGATGCCAGCAGCAGGAGACCGACGGATGCCAAAAGCAGGGAAGCGTACTTCATGAAGCGAGTGTTACCCCTGGACCGGTCAAACGCCAAGCCATTTTAAGAAAAAATTACTTGGAACCCGCATTTTTTCGCCAAACATCCGCTTTGCCCGGCGGTTTTCGTTTCCGCACGATGAGAACGTTGTATTTTAGGTGATGCAAAACGCTGTCGAAAAATCGCGTCCGTTGTCGCTCGCACGAATCCGCGAGGGACTTCTCCGCTATTCGCCGCGAGATCTGGTGGAATCCAGCGGAATGGCAAACGCCGCGGTGGCCCTGATTCTGCGCGAAGACGGCGCCGGGGAATCTGAAGTTCTGATGATCCGCCGTGCCGAGCATCCGCAGGACCCGTGGGCGGGGCACATGGGATTTCCGGGTGGGCGGGTGGACCCCGGCGACGAATCCCCGCGCCGAGCGGTGGTGCGGGAGACGGAAGAGGAACTTGGGTTGCGGCTCGATACTGTGGCGCAACCCATTGGGCGGCTTTCGGAGGTTCATGCCCGGTGCCGGTTCGAGCCGATCCCGCTGACGATCTTTCCGTTCCTGTTCGAGTTGACTACCCCGGCGCCGTTGCACCTGAACGAGGAAGCGGTCGAGGCCGTCTGGATTCCGCTCTCGTTCTTCCTGCAACGGGAGAACCGGATCGAGATGAAGCACCGGCTGACACACGACCGCTCCGTTTCCTGCTGCCTCTTCGCCGGGCGCATCATCTGGGGCCTGAGCCTCGGGATGGTGGATGAGCTGCTTTTTGAGGTGTTGCGGGCGGAACGGTGAGAAGGGGCACATCGGTCCCTTTCGTCGCTTCGGTCCCGCACTGCTATCCCCGGAAATCGTGGAGCTCTGCGAGGACTCCGAGCGCCGACTTTGTTTATCCGAGGAGATGCTCCGTCATGTAATCGAAGCTGAGCTCGATCGACGCAAACGGGTCCCCCGGGCAGGTGTCCTGCTCGACGATGAACCAGCCGCAACCGGCAGTTTCGGCGGCTGCGACGATTGCCTTGAAATCGAGGTTTCCACTGCCTACCTCCGCAAAGAACGGCTTGCCATCGGCGGCGACGGCGTAGTCCTTGAGATGAAGGACAGGCAGGCGGCCCTTGAGTTTGAGGCACCAATCCACCGGATTACCGCCTCCGGCTTGCACCCAGTAGGTGTCCAGTTCGGCCTGAAGGTTCTCGGGGCTGGTGCGCGCATAGATCGACTCCAGAATCGTTCGACCGCCCGTGCGGTAAAACTCGTGGGCATGGTTATGGTAGGAGAGGACCTGCCCCGCCTTCCGCAACACCTCGCCCGCCTTGTCGAGTTTGGCGCACAAAGCATCGACGTGCGCGGCCGAGTTGAAATCGATGCCGCTCGGGAAGGGATAGGACGTGTGCTTGCAGCCCAACGCGGCAAGCCGGTCAACGACCTGCGCAGGATCCTCGAGAATCATCGCCGACGATTCGTGAGTGGCGCAGATAATGAGACCTTCGCCGTGCGCGATCGAACGCAGATCGGCTAGCGGGATCGGGCCGACGCCGCTGATTTGTATGGCCTGGTACCCGATCGCTCTTACCCGTTTGAGGGTCTCGGCGTATTCAGCGGTTGTCTTGCAGAAATCCCGCAAGGTGTAGAGTTGAATTGCAATTTGTTCGAGTTTCATGGTTGTAGTTAAACAGCGGTGAAGGATTTGGAGAAATCGGCGGCGGGCGCATGGGTTATGACGGCGGCTTGCTTGGCGAGGCCTCTGGAGCCGGCGATTTTTTCCTGAAGCAGCGCCTCATACCGGGCGCCGTCGATCGGCAGTTCGATTGTCTGGTCCAAAAACGCCGACATGAGCATGGCGTTCGCCAGTTCCACGGAGTGAATCCCTTCCTTGGCGGGCGCCAGCAGCGGTGCGCCGTCCAGAATTGCCGCCACAAAATTCTTCAGGATTCCATTGTGCTGCTCGCCGCAGTCGGCAATTGGAATTTCAATGTTCCAGACGGGCGGGGTGGCAAAGCCCGAAGTCGCGGCGGCGCGGAATTCGGAGGTCGGGATCTCGTTGCGTCTCCACTGGATTCGCCCGTCTTCAAGAACAACCCGGCCCCGTTCGGCGGCGATTTCGAGCCGGTTGGAGCCCGGAGCCTCGCCGGTCGAGGTAATGAACGTGCCGGTGGCGCCGTTGGGGAAATCCATGACAGCCGTCACGTCGTCCTCCACTTCGATGTCGTGGAATTTGCCGAAGCAACAGTGGGCGCGCACTCTGCACGGCATTCCGAAGAGCCACTGCAAGAGATCCAGATTATGCGGGCATTGGTTGAGCAGCACGCCCCCGCCTTCGCCGGACCACGTGGCGCGCCAGCCGCCGGAGTTGTAATATGCGTCGGTGCGGAACCAGTTGGTGATAATCCAGGTGATGCGGCGGATCTCGCCGAGTTCGCCGCTTTGCACCAGGTCCCGGATTTTGGAATAATGCGGGTCGGTTCGCTGATTGAACATCGCTGCGAAGACTTGGGCGGGATTCTTGCAGGCCGCGATGAGCCGTTCAGCGTCCGCCTTGTGAACGGAAATGGGCTTTTCCACGAGGACATGAAGCCCTTGCTCCAGGGCGGCGATTCCCAGCGACGTATGCGTGAAATGGGGGGTGGCAATCAGGATGGCGTCGATTTCCCCGGAGCGGATCATCGCTTCCGAAGAGGCGAACGGCTTCACGTCCGGGCCGAAACCGCTGAGATCGGCGACTGGATCGTAGACGGCGGCGAGACGGGCGCGCGGGATATTGCCGTCACGAATGGAGCGGGCATGGGCGGTTCCCATGCTCCCGAGACCGGCGATGCCGAAGCGAATGGAAGTCATACTGCTGAGATTTGAGGCATCCTCAGGTCAACCGGGGGTATTAGACAAGCTTGTATCTTACCGGGGCGCAATTTCCCTGTTCGTGATTTGCCGAAATCGGCGGTTCGCGGGGCCAGTGAAATTTGTCCTGTTCCCAAACAGATAAGAGTTCCCCTTCGTCAAAACGCAGAATAGATTGTCGCTCCACCAAAGAGACAGAGTTCCTAACACCCACGCCAAACACCGTGAGCAGCTACCAGGTTTTTGCCCGAAAATACCGGCCCCAGACCTTCGATCAGGTCGTGGGACAGGCGCACATTACCCAAACGCTCAAGAACGCCATCGCCACCGACCGACTGGCGCACGCCTATCTCTTCGTCGGCCCGCGCGGCACGGGGAAGACCTCCACGGCGCGGATTCTCGCCAAGGCGCTGAACTGCGTCCACGGGCCGACGGTCAATCCGTGCGGGGAATGCGACCCGTGCCGGGAAATCGCCGCCGGCAATTCGCTCGACGTGTTGGAGATCGACGGCGCCAGCAACAACGGCGTCGAACAGGTGCGCGAGCTTCGGGAAAACGTCCGGTTTGCGCCGACCCGCGGGAAATACAAGCTCTACATCATCGACGAAGTCCACATGCTCTCCACGGCGGCGTTCAACGCGCTGCTCAAGACGCTGGAAGAGCCGCCGCCGCACGTGAAGTTCATTTTCGCGACGACCGACGTGCAAAAGGTGCTGCCGACGATCCTTTCACGGTGCCAGCGTTTCGATTTGCGGCGCATCCCGGCGGAACTCATCGCGCGCCATCTCGAATACATCGCTGAGAATGAGCGGATTCAGCTCGACGCCGACGCGGCCCGGACGATCGCCAAGGGCGCGGAGGGCGGCTTGCGCGATGCGGAGTCGATGCTCGATCAACTGGTGGCATTCTGCGGAGAGCGGATTGCGGAATCGGACGTGCTTTCGGTGTTCGGATTCACTGCATCGCAGACAGTCGCGTCGTTGTGCGAGTATCTGCTGGACGGCAATTCGCCGGGCGCCCTGGCGGTGGTCCAGGCGCAGGCTGAAGCCGGTCGGGACTTGAGCCGCTTGATGGCGGACTTGATCGGGCGGTTGCGCAATTTGCTGGTCGCCAAGGCCGACCCGGACGGCATTCGGGCTGAGTTTGGCCCGGAGGAGATGGCGGTGCTGGAGGCGCAGGCCGGACGCATCGCCATGGACCGCTTGCTGGATCTCATCGAGCAGTTTGCCGCCGCCGAGGTGCGCATGAAGTGGGCGCCGAACAAGAAGCTGCACTTTGAAATCGCCGTGATCAAGGCGATCCAAACGCTGGCTCAGGCGACGTTGACGCAGGTGCTCGAAGCTCTTACCGCGTTGAAGACCGGCGGGCAGCTTCCCGCGCTCGCGCCGGTAGCGCCGAGAACGATGCTGGCGCCCATCGCAAAACCGGAGCCTGCGCCCGCGCCGAGTGTTCCAGCAGCGGCCCGGCCCGCGCCTCAGCAACCGGCACCCGCGCCGGCAGTGAAGAAAGAGCGCGAACTCGCGCCCTGGGACGAACGCCCGGCGCAACCGGCGCAACCGGCGCCGCCGCGCCTGGCGGCCGTCCGCGAACCCGTGGTTGAAGAGACCTCGCCGCCGCCGGTCGAACCGGTTGCGGCTCCGGAGCCGCAGCGCCCCTGGCGTCATCCGCAGGAGCTTGAGAAACCGGAGCGGGAGCCGGTCAAAGTGTCCGCGCCTATTGTTGAATTCGAGCCGCCGCCCGACTTTGCCGTTGAGGAAACGTCAGAAGCCCCCGACGTCATCGATCTCGGAGAGCTCTGGCCGCGTCTCATTGCGGAAATTCGTCAGAAGAAACCGCTTTTGCGGGCGTGGGTGGAAGTGGGAACGTTGATCGGAATCGAAGACGGCGTCTGCGTTCTCGGCTTTCCCGGGGGCCAGGAATTCCCGATGAACTCCCTGGACAAACCGGTACCGCGAAAATTCATCGAAGAAGCGCTTCAAACGTTGACCGGCCGGAAGTTGAGCCTGAAACTGGAAATTCACGCCGGTTTGCAGATGAAATCTCCCGACAACACCCCGCCGCCACCGCCGCCGGACCCGATGGAAGAATTCAAGAAGGACCCGATTATCCGCCGTGCGTTGGAGTTGTTTTCGGCGGAAATTCGTGGCAGCTAAGACTTTATGAACATCCAGAAAATGATGAAACAGGCGCAGAAGATGCAGGATCAGCTTGCCCGTGCCCAGGAAGACCTCGCCCAGAAGACCGTGGAAGTCACCGCCGGGGGCGGGAAAATAACGGTGGTTGCCACCGGAGCCGGCGAGGTGCTTTCCATCAAGATCAGCAAGGACGTGGTGGACCCAAACGACGTGGAGATGCTCGAAGACCTCGTGCTGAGCGGGGTGAAGCAGGCCATCGAAAAAGGCAAGGAGATGGCTTCTCAGGAGATGGGGAAACTAACCTCAGGGATGGGTTTGCCGCCCGGCCTTATTTAGCTTGGACTCCAAACGACATATCGCCCGCCACGTGCGCGAGATCCCGCGCTCGGGGATTCGCGATTTCTTCGAGATCGTCCAGACGATGGACGACGTGATCTCGCTCGGCATCGGCGAGCCCGATTTCGACACGCCGTGGCACATCCGCGAGGCGGCCATCTATTCGCTGGAAAAAGGCCGCACTGGCTACACCTCCAATCTGGGTCTGCCGGAACTGCGCGCCGCCATCGCCCGGTATGTGGAGAAATTTTTCGAGGTCGGCTACGACCCGAAGGGCGAGGTCATTGTGACGGTCGGCGTTTCCGAGGCGCTCGATCTGGCCTTGCGCGCGCTGGTCAACCCCGGCGACGAAGTGCTGTTTCACGAGCCGTGCTACGTCAGCTATTCGCCGAGTATTACGCTCGCACATGGAATCCCCGTGGCCATCCCGACGCGGGCTCAAGAGAATTTCAGACTCACCGCCGAAGCGTTGGCGGCGAAGATCGGGCCGAGCACCAAAGTGTTGATGCTCAATTTCCCGACCAATCCCACCGGCGGCACCCAAACGAGGGAGGAACTGGAGAAGATCGCCGCGCTTTGCATCCGGCACGATCTGGTTGTGCTCTCGGACGAGATCTACAGCGAACTGACTTACGATGGCGCAAAGCACGTCTCCATCGCGTCGATTCCCGGGATGCGGGAGCGGACCGTCCTGCTGCACGGTTTTTCAAAGGCGTTCGCGATGACCGGGTTTCGCATCGGGTACGCCTGCGCGCCCGCGGTGTTGATTGAGGCGATGATGAAAATTCATCAATACGGCATTCTCTGCGCCGGAACGACGGCGCAAGACGCGGCGCTTGAAGCGCTTGAAAACGGAGCGAAGGATGTCGATGCCATGCGACGCGAATATGAAGCGCGGCGCAACTACATTGTGCGCGCCTTCAACGACCTGGGCCTGGAGTGTTTTAAACCGCTGGGGTCGTTTTACGTTTTCCCGCGCATCGAGAGCACGGGGCTGACCAGTCGGGAGTTTTCGCTGGGCCTGCTTGAGAAAAAGAAGGTGGCGTGCGTGCCGGGACTGGCGTTCGGACCGGGTGGCGAGGGCTTTGTGCGGTGCAGTTACGCCACCGGCTTGGAGCAGATCAAGATTGCGATGAAGCGCATCGGCGAGTTTTGTAAGGAAGTGCGCTGATTCCCTAAGGGCGCGTCACAAAATAAGTGTCACAATCTGGGTTGTTCTGTTCGGCGCTGCCGGCGTTGCTCGTCAGTCACAGATCGCAGCGGATATGCTCCTTCCTCGCTCGCGCGTCTGTTCTGCAAACTTGTGGGTAGTGGAAAGAATCCGCCGGCGCGCTCTTCGGAACTCTCAACCTAAACGCGGGAATGGATCTCGCGCAAAGGCCGCAAAGCACGCAAAGACAGAGACTTACAACTTTGCTGTGGATCACCGTGAGGGTTAGCCACTTGGGTTACTTAAAACTCTTCCAACCCTTCTTCTTTGCGTGCTTGGCGCCTTTGCGCGAAATTTTCATCGCCGTTTTTAGGCTCAACGCAACGAGTTTGCATCTTTTTGCGACCCGAAAAGGTAACCTGCGCCCCGCCCCGAAACCTCATAATCAAGGTGGGCGAGGTTAATTGTCAGAGATTTGCAGAGAGTTGCGTCAGTTTTTGATTGCTGTTGCTCCCCGCTTGCGCGATAAGCGTGCTTCCAGCCCTCGCCAAAAGGCCAGGCACCACCGCCCATGATCAATCTCTCCATCCTGCCTGACGTTCTCATCGTCGCAGCCTACCTCGGCGTCATCATTTACCTCGGGAAGAAATCCTCTCACGGCAACTCCAGCGAAGAAGGCTTCTTTCTGGCGGGGCGCAAGCTGGGGAAAGTCTACCAATTCTTCCTCAATTTCGGTAACGCCACCGACGCCAACGGAGCGGTGAGCACGGCCTCGCTGGTGTACCAGCAGGGGGCCTCGGGAGTCTGGCTGGCCTTTCAGACGATCTTCATGAACCCGTATTACTGGTTCATGAACACTTGGTTCCGCCGGGTTCGATTGGTCACGGTGGCCGAGTTGTTCGAGGACCGACTGGCCAGCCGCGGCCTGGCGATGTTGTACGCCGCCTTTCAGGTTTCCTACGTGGTCTTCTTTATTGGCTGGGGCAACCTGGTGGGCTACAACGTCACCGCTTCGCTCATGCCCAAACCCGAAGCGGCTTGGACCACGGAGGAACACCACAAGGTGGACCAATACCGCGAGTTCAGGGCGCTTGAACAGAAGGCGAAGACCGAGGCGCTCACCGCGCTGGAAGCCGGACACCTCTCCAAGCTGGGCGAACTGTACGCTCGCAAACAGATTTGCTCTTCGGTCTCCTACATCAAGCCCTGGATGTTTTATGTGCTCTTCACCTGCGTGGTGGGCAGCTACCTGATGCTGGGCGGCATGAGCGGCACGGCCAAGAACGAGGTTTTCCAGGGCATCCTGATCGTGATTTTCTCCATCCTGCTCATCCCCTTCGGATTCGCAAAACTGGGCGGGGTGCATGCCCTGCGCCAGAACGTGCCGCACGACATGATGCAACTGCTGGGCGTGCCCGGCACCGAATCGGTGACTTGGTATGGGTTGCTGGCGATCTTGCTGGTGAGCATCATCCAGATCAACGGCATCATGGGCAACATGGGCGTGAGCGGCTCGGCCAAGGACGAATACGCCGCCCGGTTCGGCGCGGTTTCGGGCACCTACGCCAAGCGGCTCATGATCATCATGTGGACCTTTGTCGGGCTGATCGGGCTGGGCATTTATACCGGCGAAAAGAAGCTGGCGGACCCGGATGTGGTCTGGGGAATGCTTTCGCGCGATTTACTGGTTTTGCCGGGCCTGTTTGGCCTGATGCTGGCGGGATTGCTGGCAGCGATGATGTCGAATATCGCCACCCAATCCATGGCGGCCTCGGCGCTCTTTGTGCGCAATGTTTTCCCGTTCTTCTCCAAGAACCACGACGAGAAGAAGGGCGTCCTGGTTGGCCGACTGACGATCGTGACCGTGCTCGTGCTTGGAATCTTGATCGCGCTTTGCATGAACGACATCGTGGCCTTCATCCGGGTGCAACTCACGGTGAACGTCCCCTGGGGCGCGGCGGTGCTGCTGATGTTCTTCTGGCGCCGGCTCACCAAGGCGGCCGTCTGGTGGTGTGTCGCGTTGTTCACGATCATCATCCTCGTGGGACCCTTCGTCCCGCAGTTCACTTCGATGGCCACCAATCCGGTCCTCCTGGAGAAAACCCATCCCATGCGCGACCATGTCAAACCCGCGCCGATGTTCTTCGACAGGATTGTCCATGCCGATCCCGACGACGAAAATTCGCCCATGATTGGCACCGGTCGTTTTAATATTGAAGTGTGGATCCTCACCCACTGCGGGCTGAATCTTTCCAAGGCGACCGCGCGGGATCTTCAGGCCGCGGACTTCTTCTTCGACGGCGTCACGCCGTTCCTGCTGTTGCTGGGCGTGAGTCTGGTGACCAAGACGCCCGCGCAGGACAAGGTGGACCAGTTCTTTGGCAAAATGAAGACCCCGGTTGGCGCCACGCCGGAGTTGGAGGCCACGGAGCTCGCGGACACCCGCCGCAACCCGAACCGGTTTAACCACAAAAAGCTCTTTCCGAACTCGAACTGGGAATGGACCAAGTGGAACAAGGTCGATTCCGTCGGATTCGCCACCTGCCTGATAGTGACTTGGAGCATTGTCGGCCTCTTCTGGTTCCTGCTCAAGGTCGTCTCCGGAAGCTAGTGCCCTGTATCACGTATATCTTCGCATTTGTTGCGATCAAAATGGGCTGCCGGCAAGGCGCGGCGAGGGAGCATCCTCCAATGCGGCTGTGACCGAGTCGCAACGCTGCCGCCAGCCCATTTTCATCGCAACCCAAAGGGCCGGGGCGCTTTTTCGATTTTTCCGCGTTGCTCACTCGGGAAAAATCCATGAGGATATTCCCGCTCGTTCGCGCCTTGAAAAATCGAAAAATCGCCTCCGGCAAATGCGAAGCTATACGTGATACAGGGCACTAGTTCAGCTTTGGGGAGACATGGGCACGCTTGATGCGGTGGCCGGTTAATTGGGGAGCGCCAAGGGGATTGTTTTGATTACCTCAACGGACATCTCCCGCCAGGCGGACGCGGAAGAGTTCGTTGCCAGATACGGCGCAACCGAGTTGCCATACCCACAACAAAACTTATGAAGCCCGCCATGGTTTCCGTTGATTCCCGCACTCAAGGCGCGTCAGCCTTTCTGCGCTTTGCGCCAGGCTCTGGGCGATTTTCCCGTGATCCTGCGGAAACAGCGCGAAAAGTAGAGCGGATCTTCCCAGCCGAGGCGGGCCGCGATTTCGCTGATCTGGAGTTTGCTGGTGTCCAGCAGCTGGCAGGCGCGCTGGATGTTGAGCCGGCGCAAGTGTTCCATGGGCGGAAAGCCTGCCAGTCGCTTCAAAAGCCCGCAATAATGCGGAATGGAGAGCCCCGCGTTTTTTGCGAGGTGCGCCAGGCTGGTGCGCGCGCCGGGGTGCTCCAGCATCCATTCCATGCTTTTGCGAACCCGCTCCTCCGCCCCGCCGGGCGCGCCGTCGAGCAGGAGTGTGTGCAACTCCGTCAGAATCGACCGGAGATGCGCCGCCGTTCGCAGCAGATTGCGGGGCGTGTAACCTTTTTCGAGCGCCTCGTAGACGGCCGAGAACGGAGGGCTCTCCACGCCACCGCCCGCGCCATGCGCCACCAGGGCTGTGCCTTTTGCGCCCAAGCGCTCGACAAAGGCCTGGGCGCAGTGGCCTTGGAAATGAATCCATTCGATCTGCCATGGGGCATGCGAATCGGCGCCGTAGGCGTGGGGAGCCTTGGGGGCAATGACCACAACGTCCCCCGCCGCGGCTTCCTGGCGAGCCCCCGCCTCTATCCAGCCAACTCCGTGAAGCACGCGGATGAGGATTGCGTCCTCGATTCCTTTTCGGCGCTCCACGTAATGCCCCGAGGCGTTTGGAAAATGGCCGGTCGCCGTGACAAACAGATCTTGAAGCAAGGGATCGGCCCGCATCCGCTCCAGCACCGGGGCGGGCAGCACGATGAGCCGCTGCCCGGGGAAGCCTTCGCGTCGCGGGACTTTGGGCGATTCTTGGGAAAATGGATCGGCAACCATAAGATTCTCCATGTTTATCAGAACCGAGTGCATTCACAACGGTTGGATTTTGGCTGAGACTGCCCTTATGCAAGCAGCCCCCGTCAAGGTCCGCCTGGAGAAGGTGAACCTTCCCACGTATGAACCGCTCGCTCCGGACAAGAACCCGATGTTTTTGGAGAACCGGGTTTACCAGGGCAGCAGCGGCGCGGTCTATCCCCTCCCCTTTTACGACCGAATCGCCGAATCGCCGCGGTCGCGGGCTTGGCACGCCATCTTTATAGAGAACGAGTTCCTTGAAGTCATGATCCTGCCGGAGCTCGGCGGTCGCATCCATGCCGCGCGCGACAAGACCAATGGCTACGATCTTTTCTATCGTCAGGAGGTGATCAAGCCCGCGCTGGTTGGGCTGGCGGGGCCGTGGATTTCCGGCGGGGTGGAGTTCAACTGGCCCCAGCATCACCGACCGGCCACTTATCTTCCGGTGGCGACGGAGATCGAGCGCCATCCCGACGGTTCCATCACGGTCTGGTGCTCGGATCACGACCCGCTCCAGCACATGAAAGGAATGCATGGGGTCTGCCTGCACCCGGGTCGTTCGGTGATTGAATTGAAGGTCCGCGCCCACAATCGGACCGAGCTTACACAGACATTTCTTTGGTGGGCCAATGTTGCCATCCGCGTGCATGAGGGGTATCAAAGCTTCTTTCCGCCCGATGTCGACTACGTCGCAGATCACGCCCGCCGATCCATGAGCGCCTATCCGCTGTGCGAAGGTCACTATTATGGCGTGAACTACGGCGAGCGCGCCCGCTCGGGAGTGCCCGCCGGCGAAGCGCCCTCCCAGTATCTGCCGCCGGCCTCCGGGGGAACGCCTCCGGTCGCCTACCCGCCCAACGACCTCTCGTTTTACGCGAACATTCCCGTGCCGACCTCCTATATGTGTATGGGCTCGGAAGAAGATTTCTTCGGAGGCTACGACCATTGCCGCCAGGCGGGTGTGGTGCATGTGGCCAATCACCATATCGCGCCGGGCAAAAAGCAGTGGACTTGGGGAAATCACCCCTTTGGCTACGCGTGGGACCGGAACCTGACGGATGCGGATGCG
>Ga0316221_1003376_pt1 | contig 13136 bp, 13 predicted proteins | sample TBH18007metaG_FD_206003 | JGI IMG/M metagenome (GOLD analysis project Ga0316221, IMG submission 206003) | Freshwater microbial communities from Trout Bog Lake, Wisconsin, USA - TBH18007 | ecosystem: Environmental > Aquatic > Freshwater > Lake > Hypolimnion/Profundal zone | place: USA: Wisconsin... | reverse complement strand
GCCAAAACTGGAGTCGACAACAAGTGAATCACTGGACAGCCGCTTTAAATAGATTTTCTATTATGTTCGATGACAGAATTAATAATCTTTAACTAAACTCTATTTACACAAAATCTTGGATACCCTCGCCAAGTCAGTTTCCTAAGAGGGTGTAATGGGGGTGTAATAAATTTTGTGTAAATGGAGTTTAGTTACAAAAATTTAATAGCCGCTATAACAATACCACCCACAGTGAGTGTAGTGGCGAATGACCAAATCATAAAGTGATCCATACGTGAAGTGAGTTGATCAAAGCGTTTTGCCGTTTCAATCTGCATTTGTTCAAATCGCTTATCGACCAGTTCAAAACGTTTAGCAGTCTCAACTTGCATTTGCTCAAACCGCTTATCCATATCCTCGCGAAGTGCCCGCATTTCACTTCGTAAATCAACATCTAAATGGGCAAAATGATTAGTTTGCGCTTTAAGCATTAAAATCATCATTTGATCCGATGAAATACTTTGACCCCCAGCCACTTGCTCCATCACTTTTTGTGCTTGTGCATCTAACCATTCATCAAAAAATTTATCATCAAACATCATGAGCGCCTTTTACTGCATTATTATCAAAATTGAGTATAACACACAAACTAATGCTCTTTTTATTGCAGGTTACTGTCTGGCGTCAATTACTTTGGCCGGCACGGTCTTCTACAAAGTGTAACTGATCCTTATAACTGCCTTGAGCTTTAGGGCGCATGTCATCTAAAATCTCACCGACTTTACCGTTGTGGTACACCAAATCAATGCCTTTGCAATGATCTAAGATGTATAGCCAATCTCGGATGTTTTTACCATTACTGGTCGACCTGGCTTAATGACACCCACTTTACAACCCGTCATGACTTCAATCTTTTTTTTAAAACACTCATTGCCCAGTGGCGTGCCTGAGTACAAACTAGCACGAATCATATCCAACTCTTCGGCATCGGTTTTTATCGCAAACAAGCTACCATAAGCTGCCTGCCGATCTTCAGGCTTAGTGCTTAGCGCCAAATATTGCTCATGAAGCTGAATAATCGCATTATCAGCACCGAGTGCATTCGAAGCATAACTCGACCAACGGTACTTAGCAGGATGATCGACCATGCCCGCTCTAACTGGATTCATCTCGATATAACGCATACAACTTAAAAAATAGGCTTCGGATTCAATAATATTGCCCTTATGCCTTCCTTCCCACAAACCACCTCTGCGCTGATAGGTTTTATTGATATAGGGTACAAAATGCCGACCAATACTTTGAAACAAAGTACTTATTGCTGTTGTGCTTTCAGGCGTGACTAATAAGTGCACATGATTAGTCATCAAAACATAGGCATGAATCACACAACCACAAGCCTCCGCTGACTCCTTCAGTAAGCGTAAATAAACTAAATAATCCTCATCCTCAAAAAAGACTGGCTGCTTGTTATGCCCACGCTGAAACGCATGGACAGGCAAGCCGGGTTGATAAAATCGTGGTTTTCTGGGCATTAGTTATTTAACAACGTTAAGGGATGTCTCACTTTTAAACCTTTAAAGCGTTTAAAACCCTTGTCAGTAGTCACCCATTCACAGCCCCATTCCATTGCCAAAGCAGCATGATAGGCATCGGGTATATCATTGCCTGTTGCATTAATCTGCTCCATAAAGTCCATGAAAATTTGCCAATGCATTGAACCGGGAGCAAGACAGACAGCATTAGGTAAGGTTCTTATTTGTTGAATAAAACAAAGGGCACTTGATAAAGTAGAAGGTATCTCAAATATTTTAGGGTGTGTGACAATTCTTAAAAAACCACTTAAGACCAGCTCTGAATAAGCAAAAGACCCACGACCATTAATAACCGATTCTAACCATTGGCGATAAGCTGAATGATTAACTGCATCTTCTCTATGCGCATATACCAAGACATTAACATCCATCAAAAACATCAATAGCCATCCATAATGTCATTCAAACTCTGACTATTATCCAGATTAATGCCCGGTTTTAAGCCTTGTCCTGAAAAAGTGGTAAGACTAACAGCCTTGTGCTCGAGCGTTTGATGCGAAAAAAAATCACGCAAGGCATCTTCCATAATTTGTTTAATCGTACAACCTTGTTCAACGGCTTGATGCTTGGCATAAAGTAACAATTGATCATCAATATCTATAGTCGTACGCATAAAATCATCTCATCCCAAGTTAGAAATAGTAAAAGCGAGCATAACAGAAAATCACAATGAATGTAAATATGCTTAATTTAAAAGGGGTCTGACCCCTTTTTTCAGGATTATCTGACCTACGGTTTCAATAGGAATCGCCCAGTTTTCCAGGTCAAATAATTTGTCGACAAGAAATGGGACTGTCAATATCACCACAAAAGGTTTTATTAATTATCTTGTTAATCCAGGTACATTTGTTAATACACAACGCCAATGGCCTATAGAAAGACATAATGAAAAGAGTCTCTCAATTACATGAAGTACCGTGCCGTCATCGAAAATAGGCTCTTCTGGGTAGTCACTCCATTCTAATGATAAATTTATAATTGGCGCTATTGCCGCCGATCTAGCCCAAAACATTGAACCAACTGGAAAATTAAAATGCTCTGGTAATGTCATTAGCCCCATCTCCGTTGCAAAAGGTTCTGCTAGAGACCTATTTCCATACCAACTTGATGAATGTGGATCATCAGGAAAAACCAGTCCAATGGAGTCATCCTCAAGCATCCTTGCAAGAATTATATCGGCCATAGGTATAGACGCATTACCGAGTAGATTGCCCAACAAAAACGTTGACCACCTTTTTCCAACTGAAGCCTTATTCAAATAAGCCGATTTTTTTGTATGTAAATGCCCGATTAAGTCATACTTCTGAAGTATTAACTCCCCAAATTCGGTTAAAAATGGACCAATATCTCGCCCACGATTTGGAACAATCCTAATGTCAACAGTACCAGATTTGTAGTTATGCAGATATTCAGCAATAATTGCCTTATCAAATTCGTTTGTAACAGTAATTAATAAATCAGGTCTAACAAGATTCTGTTCTAGCCGTTCCAAAATCTGAGGAAAAAGATTAGGGTAATAAACATGGATATGCAACCCTATACTTATATCCGCAGCTATTGGCTTCACAACCTTCGTTGCAGGGGTAATTAACTCAAAAGACCATGCCCCCTTGGGTTGTCCAGCTCGAACATAATCTGCTAATGGGTCACTGTCAGATAACTCAACGCCATGTTGTTCAAGATAAATTCCTGGATGAAAGCCTGGAAACAACTTGCGTACGTTTTTTTTACTGGCCCATGAATTAACATATGTGCTGATAGCATCCGAATCATTATTTTTATACCACCAGCTTGGTGAATGATAAAAATCTTGTCTTATTAACTTCGACTTTACAATAGTATCAGCATCCAGAATTAGTTGGTTTTTCAACTGGATCTGATTAAATCCAAGTTGTTCAATCTGATTAACGTATGTCGGCATATCAAACATTTTGCGAGCAACTATTCCTGATCTTTCCGCAATTTGTTGTCTTAGTTCTTTTGATTCTGCTAATTTTATCACTTTACTTGCCATATCCTCCATATTCAAAAAATCAGCGACACAAATATCGCCAAATTCATATTCCTTCAAAATATCAGCTATACCACTAGTCTTATCAAAGCATATAACAGGTAACTTTTTTACTAGAGCATCAATTGCTACATTAGGTAATGGATCTAGGCGCGAGCTTAGGAGAAAAATATCTGCTGATTCATAAATAGGCTCAAGCGATATTGCCTCACCTACAAAATGCACATGTTTTTCCAAACCAGAACGATTAATTTGGTCAGCCAAATAGGCGGAATAAACCATATCGTATTCTGGGTCATATCCTTTTCCTACCCAAATAAAGCGAATTTGCATGTTAGGTGCTTTAAGTAAAACTTTGGCCGCACACTCTATAAACAAGTCTACACCTTTTCGATATTGAACTAGCCCTGCGCCTAAAACGACAACCCCGTTAATAGGAAAGAAATCGGGCCTCATAATATTTTGTATTCGATAAATGTCATCTGCTAACCACTGCTCATCTTCATGCCCTACTTCTGGCAAAACACAACGGCCTTGAGGAATAACTGGATAAGTTTGAGAGCACAGCTCTGGATGGTTTTCAAGCATGTTATCTCGTGTTAACCGAGTTGAAAAAATAGTTTGTCCAGACCACGTTACAGTTGAACTAAATGCATCCCTTGGCTGTGTGTTTGCTGCAAACTCATGTATAAGAGTTATAGTTGGAACTTGTCGATTTACTAATGCCGGTAGCACATAGCGCGACTCTATACTGTTAATTAAAGCAAAATCCACATGAACTTTTTTTGTAATTTTATTAATAGCTTGATCAGCAAAAAAAAATGACCCTTGAACAATTACAGGCCCTACAACAATTGCACCTAACTCATTACATGCATTAAGCAATGGCCCGGGGCCCAAAAAAAGCGCCACTACGTTGTACCGCTTTACCAGATGCTTAATTAGATTGTAACTAACAATAGGTGCACCTGTTCTAAAACCTTCATGGCTTACAATAAGTAATGTCATAAGTGCAGGATTAATTGAATTAAAACTACCAATCACACTGATTTTTGGCGTAATTAACCGTATAAAAGGCGATTGCATCAGCAACCGTATAAATACCTTTATAATTCCTTTTACAGAACGAGGCAATATTTTAGAGAGAGTATTCCTAAATTTAAACAACGTTGTAACGTGTACCATTATGAGACCTGTGGCATAAATATTATTATTTGACAAACATCAGCGTTAATTTGAAGTTAAAATAAAAAACCAATTAACACTATAAAATTATTGTTAGATGAGCAAGAATGTCTTAATCTATAGAAACACTTTTCAGATATACACTCACTGTCTGACGAGATTCTAGAAATGGATAATAGTTTTACTTTATATGTATTGACGAAGTGTGCGTAAATTGTATTGGGTCACTGAAATTTAGTTGATTTCTAAGCAAACAACCCAAAGAAATCATTCGCAAAAATAACGACTTCCCTATTAAATACACGTTACTAATGCTATACGCATCCATTCTGCCGTTTTAACAATGCCTGCCTCAAGCGACACCTGAGGAGCCCAGTTCAATTCTTGACGCGCTAAAGCATTATCCAAAACACTTATTGGCACATCAAATAATCGACCTGGCGTGTAGTTACATACGACAGTACGCCCCAGAGTATTTTCAATCATATTGACCATTTCGTTTAAACTAGTACCTACACCTGAACTGATATTAAAAACAGACTTTGGCCCATTATATTCAACAGCGCGTGCAAAAGCCTCTGCTACATCACCAATATAAAGATAATCTCGTGTTACAGTACCATCACCCCATATTTCAATGGGCTGATTTTGAATAGCTTTACTTAAGAAGACACCTACGGCACCTTGAGCGGTCTCGATACGTTGGCGCTCACCAAACGGATTAGCAACACGCAGAATATTCACTTTTATGCCATGCAACTCCTGAAACATGAGCAAGTATTTCTCAATCGCTAGCTTAGTAATGCCATAAGAAACTCGTGGCTCAGTCGGATGATTTTCGTCAATCGGTAAATAAGTAGGATTACCATAAACAGTGCCGCCCGATGAAATAAAGACAATCTTTTTAACTTGTTTAACGACCATAGTATTAAGCAATTGCAAAGTTGCTACTAGATTACTTTGCACGTCATAAATCGGATCATCATTAGAACTCTTAGGTAGCGTTGTTGATACCAAATGTAATACAACATCAGCCCCGTCTATTGCAAGACTTACATCATTAACGCTCATCAAGTCGCCTGAAAGCCATTCAACATGTTCGGTTTTCGAAAACACGCGATATGGTTCTACTCGAGGACGCTCAAATATGCGCAACTCATGATTGTCTTTAAGTAAGCGGTCTGCAATTGTAGAGCCAATAAAGCCACCTCCGCCAAAAATAGTAATTTTCATCGCGTTAATCCAATCACATGAGTTGTAGCGCTATGCATATGAGTGTGTATAGGGCATAAGTAAAAATTCTTTCAATGGCATGTAAAACGCTATTAACCTAACGGCGACCTCTTTAGGCGGAAACACTTGCAACAAAGGTACAAAAACATTACCCTCTAGTCCAGATAAAAAATATGTACCTTTGTAAGTTGATTGGTTATATCTCCTATCACTTAAGCCATTAATTTCAAACCAATTACGGCAAGCTTGGCACCAACTAAATAAACGAGGTAAATTAATGACATCATATTGTGAAAAATATGCTACGCCATGATTAACAGTGCGAACGAACCCTAAGTTATTCTCGTTCTTTAGAACTAAAAATCTATCTGGCCATTGAGTGGCTAACTGCTCCAGCATTTCCTGCATGTCAACATCATGGCTTGCATCATTGATCTCAAGAAGCTCAGCATCTGCACACGTCAATACATTTGGCATCGCCGCCAGTATGCAGCGCTTAGTCATTTCAACACCACGATAAACGGGAAGAATAACAGCTGTTGGATGGGATCTGAAATAACCAAGACACTACTTGAGCACGCACGATAAAACGACGTACGTACAATTCCAAATCTATAGAGAATTAATCGTCCAATGAACCTCATCAAAGTTTGCTTCGAAGTAAGCGACTAATAAATCTTAGTGGCTTTGTTAGTTGCCATGACTTGGAAGTAATCAATCCGGCAATCTGGACATCGCGCTCGGCAATCTGGACATCGCGCTCGGCAATTTGTGCAGCACGCTCGGCATTGCATCGAACTACAAGTTCAGATTCATTCATGGGTTGTTCAAGCACCCCACTCTCAATTAATGGCAACTCAGAGTCGGAGGCGATTGCAACCAAATAAATTGCATGTGGAACCCCTGATGTTCTAGAAAGCGACTGATCTTTTATATCATAACTAGTTAACTTGCTTAAGCCATCCTCACAAAAAATAACTGACCCATAAACTATCCGCTGCCCAGCCATACGATGATGTTTAAAATTATTTTCAAGCAGCAACTCAAATTCACCACGGTACAATTCCTTTACGTGATAAGGATTGTTATAGCAAGGGAGGTCAGAGTACTCTAATTTATCAGGGCATGAAATAATTAGCAGCCCACCTGGAACCAAGACACGTTTAATCTCACCCATCATTTCATCATGCTCATAATGATGTTCTATAGTTTCAAAACTAACCACAACATCCACACAATTATTGTCTAGTGGAATCGCTGCACAAGAGCCAAGTCTAAACTCCAAATTATCGGCTTGATATTTTATAGTGGCGTGTGCTACAGCTTCTGGTGAGATATCGACACCTACAACACTGACAGCACTCTGGGCCAATAAGGCAGATCCATAGCCTTCACCGCTGGCAATATCCAGTACCCGCCTACCTGATATAAATTGTTTCGCAAATAAATAACGATGAAGATGCTCAAGCTCAATACTACCCTGCACTTCAGGAAGATAACGCTCTCCAGTCCATGGTAAAGATTGCACGTTAGTTTTTTTATCCGTCATTCAAATAACTCCATTATCAAGCATACAGATTATTAATAGGGGAATTGGCGAAGTTGATGTAGTTATTAATCTATTTGGAATCTTAAATATCATAAAATGACCTATTTTCTTGCAATTAATACCAGCGCTGCAGGATATTCGAATGAAAAAATTTCGCAGGAGCTAAATCCTGCCTTTAAAACAGTTTGCCAAACATCTGCACCAAACTCTGTGCAAACTACTTGATCGTCTGAAGGCACCCCTGATTGACCATGGTAGCTTGGGGTTAGACCGGTGCGCGAACGAGTTGAACGATTGACAATAATTGGAACCGTAAAAATACATTTACCATTGCTCCGAAGTACCCTGTGACATTCAGAGAGACCTCTCTCTGGATTTGGCACATGTTCCAAGGTATCGGAATGAACAACCAAGTCAAAGCTTTCTGATTCAATATCAAGATTAAGCATATTGTACTGTGGATATTCGATTAACTTATGCGAAGGAAGCTTGTTGAAGAATGCAGTTAGGTTGCCAGCAGTATTTATCTCAAGAATTTTTATGTCGCCAAATGACTGGCAGAATTGTTCTAACGTTCCATAGAACTGAATTTCTCGAAGAATCACTGTTGATAAACCCATTGCACGCAAATTATTATTGCAGAACTGACAATGAAGACCTTGTTGTCGATTAATATAGGCAATTTCGTCTTCTGATAATTGCCATGCATTAATGAGATCAGGCCAGAGGACTGGCTCTGATAATAACTCTTTTGCGCCACAAACAGGGCATGGCCCGGTAAAAAGCGGCATTATTGTGCTACCAAAGTAATTTTTTTCATTGGGATTCCTATTAGACCAAAACAAACAGAGCTAGCGTGCACTCGTATTATCATTGCATCATGCATCCAATGATGCTGAACATGGCTCTCTTGTGAGCCATCAGCAAGAGCAACTCCTATACTATAGTCGCCACTTGGTAGCACTGGAAGTCGAAACTCAAAGCGAGCATTAATTTTAGATCCAGCCTGTATGGGTAGCGAATCATTCTTATAAACAAGAAAAGTGTTATCAGCGAAAACAACCTGGCCAAGTCGATCTTTGAATTGAAAACCAATAATGGGGCGAAAAATTTCTTTATATGCCTTGCATCGAATTTCCAAAATAACATCTTCACCGCCAACAACCCATGATAAAGGCGTACCCTTTTGCTCAAGAAGTTGCACTGATATAATTTTTGCCTCACCCGTGCCGAATCCTTCCTCTTCAGTTTTAAATTGGAAGACCTCAATGTCATTTCGTAAGGTAGAGCTATTGATTAAAGTTTCCCTGATATCCCTATATTCACTTTTTTCTTCAACCTGATTTGCAGGAAAAATAGTTTCTTCGGTTAGGACTTCATCTACCTGCCGTTCTGCTTCATACAGTGAGGCAAGATAAAGCTCAATCACCTCTTTTGGGGTACCTGCTTTAGCAATTTCACCATGATTTAGCAAAACAGCTTTATTGCATAAATTTACGATTGCCCCCGTATCATGACTCACAAACAGCACGGTTCCAGTTTTCATAAATCCGCGCAAAAAGCGCATACATTTTTGGGTAAAAAATGCATCGCCAACTGCTAACGCCTCATCAATGATCAATATATCCGCATCCACATGGGCAATCACAGCAAATGCCAACCTGACCATCATGCCACTAGAATAAGTTTTGACCGGCTGTTCGATAAAATCGCCAATATCTGAAAAGGCAACAATATCATCAAAACGTGCGTCGATTTCTTTATTGCTTAAACCTAGCACAGAGGCATTCATATAAACGTTTTCGCGCCCAGTAAATTCGGGATTAAATCCTGAACCCAGTTCCAGTAAGGCGGCGATTCGGCCATTAGTTTCTATACTGCCCTGTGTGGGTGTGAGCGTGCCGCAGATCATTTGTAATAATGTGGACTTGCCGCTGCCATTACGACCGATAATACCGACGGTTTCGCCTTTCTTGACTTCAAAAGAAACGTCTTTTAGCGCCCAAAATTCACGAAAATATTGCTTGGGGTGCTGCCAGGTTAAACGTTGCAAGCGAGGTGCGACAAATTGCTTAAGGCGGTCTCGAGGATTGTCATAAATGTGATAACACTTACTGAGGTTTTGTACTTTGATGGCGATTTCGTTAGAGGACATCTGCAAAACCTTTTCTAGTTTTTTGAAACAAGGCAAAACCTGCCCATGCGACTAAAGACGCCACTAGGGTATAAATACCTAAGCCAATCCAGTTGGGCGTGTTACCCCAAATTAAGACATCTCTGGCTTGTTCAATAATAAACGTTAAGGGATTGGCCATGATAAAAGGTCTAAACCTTTCTGGCACCGCGGTGACGGGATAAAACACGGGGGACAAAAACATGAGCACAGTGGTGATGATACCTATGGTTTGGCCTACATCACGTAAAAACACACCGATGGCTGCCAGCAGCCAAGCCAGCCCTGTCGTAACGATAACCAGCGGTAATAACACTAAAGGCGTAAAGATAACTGTCCATTGCACATAACCGTTAAACAAGGCAAAAGCACTGATGAGGACGCATAAACTAATCAGCCCATGGAATAAGGCTGCACCCATAGCAATAATCGGTAAAATCTCTAACGGAAAGATAACTTTTTTTACGTAATTTACGTTACTTAAAATTAATGAGGGGGCTCTATTAAGTACTTCGCTAAACAGACTCAGTACGATCATGCCAACGAATAACACCACGGCAAATTGAGTTTTACTGTCATCTCCACCCACACCGCCCCAACGGGATTTAAATATCTCAGAGAACACAAAGGTATAAACCACTAACATAAACACGGGGTTAAAAAACGACCAGGTCAAACCCATTGCCGAGCCTTTATAACGCCCTACTACTTCACGTTTGGTCATTTGCAGTATCAACTGCCGATTACGCCAGAGACTTTTGCATAAAGCCAAGGGAGATGTGGGTTGACTCGCGTGGGGGTTAATAGACATATAGATTATATTTTATTGATGATCGTCGCAAACCATAAGCTTAATGTACCTTGCCAGGTTTGTCGATACAGACCACACACTTCCAGCAATCTTATTCTGTCTCTTAAGGCGCCGCCTCTAAATTTGCCAAAGGTGGCTAATATATCTTGGTTATCTTTACTTAAAAGCGGAAAAACACTAAGTAAGGCTTCGTAATTAATGCTATTCCATTGTTTAAATCGGCCGTTTAACGCAAAGCTAAAGCGCCCTATTTTAGCCTTTATATTACTATTACTGCCAACCAGGGCACTATCATGCTGGCGATACAGTATAGTGGGTTCTGGGTCATAAAAAACCACACCACCCGCCCCTTTTATTAATTGGTAAACCCACCAATCATGAGAAACCACGGTCAGTAGACCCGCTTTTTCTAAGAGTGCTTTTGCGCCTTGGTTAAAGACCATGGTATTACCACCGGCAATGCTTTGTACCAAGGCGTTTCTAAAGGAGCGGGGTAATGAGAATAACGGGGAATAGCCTACAAAATTTAAGTTTTCATCGACTATTTGGGTGCGGCCACAATAAACACGGGGCCAATCAACACTGTTTGCGGTATTAAAATAATCGAGTGCGATCTTTAGTTTATCGGCCATCCACACATCATCTTGATCGGCAAAGGCATAAAAATCGGCTTTTATAGTGGGATCAGTCGCTAAACTTAAAAAGTTTTTACAAAAACCCAATTTAGGGCCCTGTCTTATCTCTAATTTATCCTTACCCCAACTGTCCTGAAAGGCTTTGGCAATGTCTAGAGTGCCATCGGTAGAGCCATCATCACTGATGATTAAGCGCCAATGTGTATGAGATTGATTTTGGATGGATAACAATTGCTCGGCTAAATAAGCCTCGCCATTGTAGGTACCCATTAAGATGCAGATGCTCTGTGTATCTCTCATTCGTATTTTTGTATTTAGAGTATTGCAAATTCAATCACTAACGATAATTAGGTAATTATTATGCTACAGATTACCCTATTGATCAACTGGAATTGTTATAGCATCACCCTAAAAAATCCGTATAGGCTTTAGCGATACCGTCTTTTAAAGACGTATGGGCTTGCCAGCCTAAGGTTTTTAATCGATCCACATTTAAAAGTTTTCGCGGCGTACCATCAGGCTTGGTGGTATCGAAAACAATTTCCCCTTTAAAACCTACTACGTTCATCACTGTTTCTGCCAGCTCTTTAATAGTGACATCTGTTCCTGTGCCCACATTATAGATACCGTCATTAATGTTATTTTCCATTAAGAACACACAGGCAGAAGCCATATCATCAACGTATAAAAACTCTCGCATCGGCTTGCCAGAGCCCCACACCACTAATTTTAAATCGCCTTGTAATTTAGCTGCGTGTGCTTTTCGAATGAGTGCGGGCAATACATGACTATTGTTTAAATCATAATTGTCATTGGGGCCGTATAAATTAGTCGGCATAACGGAAACATACTGCGTGCCGTATTGCTGGTTATAACTTTCACACAGTTTTATGCCGGCTATTTTGGCAATGGCATAGGGTTCGTTGGTGGGCTCTAATGTCCCGGTTAGCAAATACTCTTCTATAATGGGCTGAGGGCAATCCCGCGGATAAATACAACTGGAGCCTAAAAAACACAAACGCTGTACACCGGCCAAAAAGGCGCCGTGTATCACGTTTGTTTGTATTGTTAAATTCTCGTAAATAAAATCAGCACGGTAACTATTATTAGCGTGTATGCCCCCGACTTTAGCGGCTGCCATAAAGATATAGTCTGGCTGTTCTGTCTTTAAAAACTGATGGACGGCCGCTTGATCCAGTAAGTTAAGTTCGCTACGTGAGCGGGTCACCATATTGGTGTAGCCTTTTGATTGCAAATCCCTAACAATCGCAGAACCCACCATACCATTATGGCCAGCCACATAAATTTTAGCGTGTTTAGTCAGCATAGTGCTTATTCTCGACCGACAGAAACGGTGTAACCTTTACTTTTTAATAAGGCGTGTTGCTGCGCTTTATCAAGATCGTAAGCCACCATTTCTGTAATCATTTCATCTAGGGTAATTTGTGGCACCCAACCGAGTTTTTCTTTGGCTTTGGTCGGATCACCTAATAACGTTTCTACTTCTGCTGGGCGAAAGTATCTTGGATCGATTTTTACAATAACATCGCCGACTTTAAGTCCGGGGGCTTTATCACCGCTTATCGCACTGACGTTAGCAAATTCATCAACACCTTCACCTTGCCAAGTAATTTTAATACCGAGTTGCGCGACTGTTTTATTAATAAATTCACGAACTGTGTATTGCACTCCGGTTGCAATCACAAAATCATCTGGGGTTTCTTGTTGCAACATTAACCATTGCATTTCAACATAATCTTTCGCATGGCCCCAGTCACGAAGGGCATCAATGTTACCCATGTATAAGCAGTCTTCTAAGCCTTGGGCTATGTTAGCCAAACCACGGGTAATCTTACGGGTTACAAATGTTTCGCCTCGGCGAGGGGATTCATGATTAAACAAGATGCCATTACAGGCATAAATGCCATAGGCTTCACGATAGTTAACGGTAATCCAATACACATA
>Ga0316221_1003363_pt1 | contig 13167 bp, 10 predicted proteins | sample TBH18007metaG_FD_206003 | JGI IMG/M metagenome (GOLD analysis project Ga0316221, IMG submission 206003) | Freshwater microbial communities from Trout Bog Lake, Wisconsin, USA - TBH18007 | ecosystem: Environmental > Aquatic > Freshwater > Lake > Hypolimnion/Profundal zone | place: USA: Wisconsin... | reverse complement strand
CAGATCGTCCGCAGTTCCTTTTCGCTGTTGATGCAAAAAACGAGCAGGAGGGTAAAGACCAGAATTTTCAGATATCCGGAAACTATGAAATTGAGGCTCCCCCCCGGCCAGTTGCTGAAGGGAACGGACAGCAACGAAAAAAGGAACAAGGCAGCCAGGTATCGCATTTGAATCACCTTCATGAGCCCGGCATTATCCCTTTGCAGTTGTTTTCTTGAGGAAAGCACCATGAGTAGCGCGATGCCGATGCCGACCTTCGCGAGCAGGAGATCTTCCAGCTGAGGTATCATCTCCTGGACCCTTCCGACGTAGATCGGCACCAAAAGGGCAAGGATGATGATAACCGGGCTACTTTTCTCAGACATTGTTCCTGCTCCTCGGGAATCTCCTGGCGCTACCGGAAATAAGAAGCCGCGCGGTCGGCAGCCTTGGTAATATTCAAAAACACCCGGTTCACGATTTTGGAACCAACGGGGGAGAAAATGGTGTCGGTGTAGGCGACACGATTGTAGTCCAGCGTCAGCATGAGATCGTAAAAAAGACGCCAGGAGAGCCCGAGGCTCAGCGAGTTGCGGTAGGTTGTGTCACTGCCGTCAAGGTAGCGATCGGTTAGAACCTGGGTATGCAACTCAGCGTTGACCGGAAGCTGCAGGCTAGCGCGACCTCCCAGGTTAAACCAGCGTGAACTGGGAACCCTCCCCAGTTCGTCGATGGTTTCGTTGTACCCAGCGCTGATCTCCGCCTGCCCGGTTTTAAATTCCTTTGACAGCCGGGACTGGATGCGTCGAGTTTCCGAAGCGACCAAGGTTGACTCGCTGTCGTACGACTCGCCATCCTCTGGGATATCGCAGCCTGCCAGTAAGGAGACCACGAGGGTGACGAGCTTTCGGGCGAGAAAACCGAGTAGCCCCCCTCAAGCCGGATCGAGGAGCCGTCGGCGTATTCGTAGCGTCCGCCGCAGCTGTTGATCAGACGCTGATGGCTGGCGGCGCCGACCGGGAAGACCCGTGCGGCGTCCAGGTTTAAAAAGAGAGATAACAGGGGGGTCATTTCACGGCTGAGGCTGCCATAGAGGGCATGTTCGACGTTGTCAATGGTGCCGGACAGGAAGTAGTTGCGCTGCAAAAAGCGGTACCCCTCTCGCGCGTTCCAGCGCGGATTGACCGACTGCACCGCGTAGGGGGTAATCATCACCAGGTTGGAGCCGACACGGTCCAGATAGGTAAGTTCCCGGTCACCGTCCAAGGTGGTATCCTGGAAGCGTTCCGACGCCTCTAGGTACGCGAAGTTTTCCACCAGCACGACCCTGACCTTAGCACTCAGGTCATTCTTCAGCTCATTGGTGAGTTTCCCGCCGGCGAAAATGCGGTACACCGGATCGTAGAACATCCGCCCGCTCCAAAGCGGTGCGGTGTAATCCGCCGTCAAGCTCGGCTGTACGTGGGTGATCAGGTACGGCTTTCGGTCCTGCGCGGTCTCAAAAACGTTGTCGTTATATTCCTCTGTTACGGAGATTCCAGGTGAGAGAGACCATTCCGCGGCGCGGGCAGGCGGTTGGGCGAACGCCAGGATCAGCAGGCCCGCCCCCGTCATTGCTGAGCGCCTCATGCCGTGCCCTTACGGGCCGCGGTTTCCCGAGCCCCCTCCACCAATCCCGCTGGAGGGCTACCGGTCTGCGTGCCGTTGGGCTCCCTATCGTAGCGATAGCGGTATTTGTCATAGTAGAAGTGGTAACTACCGCCAAGGCCGGCCGGGGTGGCGCCATTGTAGACCAGGCCAAGGAGATTGCATTGCGACAGGCTCTCCAAACCGGTCTCGATATTGCCCAGGGTTGTTCTCCCTTCGCGGACCACGTAGACCACACCGTCGACAAGCCGAGCCAGAATACGCGACTCGGCGAAGGGAAGCACCGGAGAGCTGTCGACCACGATGTAACCGTCGTGGAAACGCTCCTTCAACTGCAAGAGCAACTCCTTCATCCTGCGCGAGGAGAAATACTCCACCGGGTTCCGGTTGAACTCCCCCGCCGGAAGCAGCGTCAGGTTTCCTACCCCGGCCGGCACCAGCAGCTCGTCCAGTCCGGCGTTCCCCTCCAGATACTGTGCAACGCCCTTTTTGCCCGGAGTCCCGAGGTAATTGGCGATGGAGGGCTTGCGTAAGTCCGCGTCCATAATCAAGGTCCTTCTGTCATGCTCTTGGGCGAGGGCCAGCGCGAGGTTCAGGGCTGTAAGGCTCTTTCCCTCTCCTCCGATGGAACTGGTCACGCCGATCAGGTTCTGTCCGGGGGCGGATCCCATCAGCTGGATCAGCAGGGACTTGAGCTTCCTGTACTCCTCGGAGACCAGATGGTTGGAACCGTCCAGCACGAGCCTTGGGTTAACGGCCCAGTCCGGGCGGCCAGTATCGGGTCCCGACGTGCTAAGAACATCATGATCTGCAATCATTGCGGACGGATGACCTCCGTTTCCCATATTCATCCTCATCGTACTGGTGGCACGCGGCCTACGGTAGGCGGTTGAACAGCTGCGGCAGGTCCAGACGGGAAACCACCCTTTCGACAAGCTGCACATCCAGCAATTCCAGCAAAAAAACCCCCACGATAAGGGCGAAATATGCCGCACTCATCAGGTAAATACGGCGATCCCTCCTCGCTTCACCTTCGATTTCCTGGGGGATCCTGATCTGCGGGATCACCGCCAGGAGGGGGAGTCCCAGCGACCTGATGGCATCGACACCTTGAACCGACCCGTCCAACTGCTCCAGCAGAAGCATCAGGACCGCGGCCCCCCCCACCCCCGCCAGGAGGTTCAGCAGCAGCAGCTTCTTGCGATTGGGACTGACCGGGGTGTAGGAGATCACCGCTGGGTCGATGACCCGGTAGCATACGTCCTTGTCGCGCATCCCTATCTGTTTGGCGAGTTCGGCCTGGTTGTTGCGCACGTCCAGCAGATCCCGCATGCCCTTCTGGCTGACCTTGGCCATCTCCAGTCGTTCCAGGCTGTATTTTTGGTTCGGGATATTGCCAAGCAGATGCTTGTTGGCACTGATGCTCTTTTGCAGCGCACTTTCGTTGTCCCGCAGGGCCCCCAGTTCCGCATTGATGCGTCGCAGTTCCAGGCTCGGCTCGGCGCCCGGCGCCTGCGCCCCGGCTTTCCTTACCGAATCCCCTCTGAGAGCCTCGATCTGGCTCTTCACCTGCTCCACTTCCGGAAAGCCATCGGTATAGGTAATACGCAGCTCGTCCAGTTTCGCCTGCAACGCCTGCAGTTTCATGGTAACTGGGTCCGAGGCTGCCAGAAGTATCCGCCGTTCCTCCTCGAGCTGCTTGCCCCTGAACTGAAGTTCCAAAACCCGCTGCTGGGCGGAGGCGATCTCGCGGAAGAGCTGGCCGGCATCCAGGTCAATCCCCCCCCCCTGGCTGGCCTTGAACTTCGCCACATCGGCTTCTGCCTTGACCACCTTTTCCTGGTAGGCGGCTATCTGCTCCTTCAGGAAATCGGCCGCCTCGTAAGAGTTAGACCTCTTGGACGCCGTCTCCCCCTCTATGTAGTTGCGCACCAGCGCATTGACGTAATCCCGGGCGATTGCGGCGTCGTAGTACCTGAACTTCACACGGAATTCGTTTTTTCCGGCCACGTGGATCTCGGTGTCCTTCTGGATATCGGCGACCAGCTTTTCCTGCTCCTGTTCGCTTTTCAGGTTCCTGTGGAACTTGACCTCCTTGATAGTGCTGAGAATGAGACTCCTGCTGTTCAATGCAGTGGTCAGCACCCGAACCGAATCCTCAACCGAAGGTGATACAGTGATTCCCTTGACCAGATCGTTGATGGCGCTGTTTTCGATGAAGACCGTGCTGGAGGCCTCGTACTTCTTGGGAAGCAGGTACGCATATAGGGTGCCCAAGGTCATCATGATGAGTGCGGTCAGGAAATAAAGTCCCTTTCTCTTCAGCATTATGTTGAGGTAGGGGTGTAGGTTTAGAAATTCCAGTGACATCAAGTTCTCCCGCAGTGCTCTGACCGCTATTGGGGGCCGGACACGGTCCGGTTTCCTGCCGCACCACCCGCCCCCCCCTAGAAGATGCTCTCCTCAACAACCACGAAATCGCCCGGTTCCAGCTTCAGGTTCTGGCTCAGGTTACCCTCCTTGATCAGCCTTTTGGCCTGCACCGGGATGGTGATCTCCTTCCCTTTTTCCTTCCGGATGATCTTGGTCCGGTTCAGGTCGGCGAACTTGGTGAAACCGCCTGCACCCAGAATGACCTCCATGACGGTGATACCATCCCGATACTCCACTGAGCGGGGTGCTATCACCCCCCCCACCACGTAAACATTCCGGTCCAGAAGGCTGGGGATAAAAATGGCATCATTAGCCTCAATCTGGACATCTTCGGACACGTCACCGTCCAGGAAGAGTCGGGCGAAACCTTCCTTAACCTTTTCCTTGCCCCGCAGCAGGTGGGCCTTCCCCAGATCTGCGCCCTTCAGATCGGCCAAACTGCAGAGAATCTGCAGCAGGGAGGTTCTGCGGGTAATGTCGTAGATGACCGGTTTCATGCCACTGCCGAAAATGAAAACCTTGGAGTTGGTGATGTCGGTGACCGTGACGGTGACAATGGGACTTTTCACCAGGGTCTTTAGTTGTTCAGCCAGGTCCTTCTGCAGGTCCCTGGGTCTGCGGGAACTTGCGGCGACCTCGCCGAGGCCCGGCACGGTGATCATCCCGTCCGGACGGACCTTAACCCCAAAGTTGAGGGAGGCGACCCCCCACACCGCGATCTGCAGGGTATCCCCTTCCCCGATGACGTAATCTCCGGCGCGCGCCAGGGCAGGCAACAATAATAGCAGGACGAGCAGCAAGCTAACGCCCCGGAACAACCCTTTCATGAACACTCTCCCTCCGTTACCGCGCGCCACCCGACACATCCGGGCCCGCGTTCCCCTCGCATCGCTGCACCCTGCCCCACGGGCCCGCCTTGGCTGGTGATGATCCGGACCGCATACTACCGGTTGGCGAACCTGCTGTTCCATCCACAATTCCGCACTGACGGGTAACTATCCGGTATCCGTGTGAACTGCGTACCGCCCGAGATATTCCGGGAGACCAAAACGGAAAGAGTGCTGGGCAAAACGACCACCCACCTTACAGAACTGGCCGGACGACGGGGCGGATTGAGCTCCCCTGCCGTCCGGTCCTGGAGGCGGGGGTCCTAGCCGTTTTGGCCACATATGTTGTCATTACAACCCACTCACTGCGACATTACCGGCACAAAATAGCAGCGATATAAGCTGGTTACCTGTCGCCCCACTTATCTCTGTTCACTCTGGAGCATCATCGGTGAAATGATGAAGCGCGTGCCCCTGCCGGAATGCGGGCAGGGACGGAACCTGCTTCATCGGGCTGCAGCATGCCGAAAACGGTGCCGCCAAAAGGATCTGGACATGCCGAAAATCAGAAAACTCAGTCTCTATTTGTTGCTGGCCGCCGACCTGCTCCTGGGGTGGGTCGCGCTGGTACTCGGCACGATAGTCCGCTTCGGAGCGGGCCAGGCACCACTGCTGCTGCACCAAATGTCTCCTTTCAAGCCCCTGTTTTTCGCCGCGACACTGGTCCTCATCTCCTACATCTGCGAACTATATCCGCTGGGCCGCCCCCTCTCCCGGGTCATGCTGCTGGCCCGGACAGCGTGCTCGGCGCTCATGTCGTTAATCTTTTTGAGCGTGCTCTTTTTCCTGTGCCCCTCGCTCATGCTGGGGCGCGGCCTGCTGGCTTTGGCTTTGGCGGCGTTCGTGCTGCTGCAGTTCCTGCTGCACCAGGGCTTTTGTACCCTTTACCTGCAGCCGATGCTGCGGGTGCGGACCATGGTCCTGGGGCAGGGCGAACTGGGGACGCGGGTGGTACAGCTAGTGCGTGGCGCCGAGCGGGATCAGGCTGTAACCCTGGTGGCGGTGATGCGCTTCGGAGAGGATGAAGCCCCAAGCCATGCTGACGACTCGCGGCTTCAAAACCCTGCCGAGTTGCTCCCCTGCGCGCTCAGGTTCAAGATAGCCGTCCTGGTTGTCGCCTTGGACCAATCAAGGATGAACGGCGAGCTGCAGAACGCGCTGCTCAACTGCAAGCTGCACGGCATCAAGGTAATCGATCCGGCCACCTTCACCGAGGCGATCTCCCGCAAGCTGATGCTTGAGCAGGTATCACCCAGCTGGTTTATTTTTTCCGACGGTTTCCGGTACGCCGGCGGCACCCCGCTCCCCAAGAGGGCCTTGGACGTGCTCCTGGCGCTGTTCGGACTCCTGATCGCGCTGCCGTTGACCCCCCTGATCGCCCTCCTGGTGAAGCTCGGCTCCCCGGGCCCGGTCATCTACCGGCAGCTGCGCGTGGGGCAGTTCGGGAAGAATTTCACCATCTACAAGTTTAGGACCATGCCAGTTGACTGCGAAAAGGGGACCGGGGCGGTCTGGGCCAGCCAGGGGGACAACCGGGCGGGGATGATCGGAAGCTGGCTGCGCAAGACACGTCTGGACGAGCTTCCCCAGCTGGTGAACGTGCTGCTTGGGGATATGAGCTTCGTGGGGCCCAGACCGGAGCGCCCCGAGTTCGTCTCCCGGCTCGACCACCTGATCCCCTACTACACCAAGCGGCACTTCCTGCGCCCCGGACTGACCGGATGGGCACAGGTTAACTACCCTTACGGAGCCTCGGTGGAAGACGCCCACGAAAAGCTTAAATACGACCTTTACTACTTCAAGAACATGTCCCCTTTTCTCGACCTGCTGATCATTCTCCAGACGGTACGGGTAGTCCTTTTCCAGCAGGGGGGGCGCTAGTCATGACCGTGTACGGACAGCAAACGGTTTCCAACGCCGGAGCACTGCGGCGCTCTTTCCGGGAGACGCCATGAACGCCACCATGGAGCACTCCCTGTCCCTCGCCTCAATCCTGCTAGTTCTCTACACCTACTTGGGCTACCCGGCCCTGGCCTGGACCCTTGCCCGGGTGCGCCCCCGGCCGGTCCGCGGCGGCGCGGCGAGCGCTTCCGTCTCGGTCGTGCTGGCGGCGCACAACGGAGCCCCCCTGCTGCGCGCCCGGGTCGAGAACCTGCTAGAGCAGTCCTATCCCGGCGGGATAAGCGAAATTATCGTGGTCTCGGACGGCTCGACCGACGCCACCGTCTCGATCGCCAGGGAATACGCCGGTTCGGGGGTCGTCCTGTTGGAACTACCGGAGAGGCTCGGCAAAGCGGCGGCGGTCAACCGCGGGGTCGCCGCGGCCCGGGGAGAGCTGATCGTCTTCGCAGATGCCCGGCAGCGCTTCGAAACCGGGGCGATCTCGGCCCTGACCGCCCGCTTTTCCGACCCCCGCGTCGGCTGCGTGAGTGGCGAGCTAGTCCTGGTGCAGGACGGTTCCGGGCGGAGCCAGGGTGCGGTGCGGGATTATTGGCAGTACGAGAAGTGGATCAGAAGTTCGGAAAGCGCGTCGGGCTCCATGGTCGGGGCGACCGGCGCCATCTACGCGATCAGGCGCAGCCTCTACGAGCCGCTGCCTCCGGGGACCATCCTGGACGACGTCCTCACCCCCCTGCGCATCGCCTGCCTGGGCTACCGCTGCTTGTTCGAGAGGAACGCACGCGCCTACGACCTCCCCTCAGCGAGCATGGCCCAGGAGTGGCGCCGCAAGGTGCGGACCCTGGCGGGGAACTGGCAGCTGCTCCAGCTCGAGCCCCGGCTGCTCTTCCCCTGGCACAACCCGTGCTGGTGGCGCTTCGTATCGCACAAGCTGCTGCGGCTGCTGGTCCCCTACGCCCTGGCGGCGCTGCTGGCGACAGGCGCCCCCCGCTGCGGGGAGCTCCTTGGCCCGGTCCTGGAGCGCGGCCGTGTCCTCCCCGGCGAGCTGCTTTTTCTCTGGGGTATGCTGACCGGCGGACTCCTGGCCCGGGGCTCCTTCCTAAAACTGGCACGTCTGGGCTACTCGGTACTGGTGCTGAACCTGGCCGCCGTGGCGGGACTTTACTACTGGATATCGGGCAACGCGGGCACGGTCTGGAAGACCGGGAAATGACGGCCCCGCCCCGCAGAACGGTCGTACTCCAGGTGATCCTGAGCCTGGAGATCGGCGGCATGGAGCAGGTGGTGGCTGACCTGGTGCGCTCCCTAGACCCAAGCAGGTTCACTCCGGTGGTGGCCTGCCTCAAGGAACTGGGCCCGCTGGCCCGCGAACTTAAGACGAGCGGGATCCCGGTCATCCAGGTCCCCCCCATGCCCCGCTGGATCTCCTTCGCCTGGCCCGCGCAGCTGGTGCGGGTGATCAGGGAGACCGGCGCCGAGGTGGTGCACATGCACAGCGGCTGCTGGTACAAGGCGTTGGTGGCTGCCCGGCAGGCCGGGGTGACGCGCCTCGTCTACACCGACCACGGACGGACCTTCCCCGACCCGAGCTACGTGCGCGCCCTTGACTGGGTCTGCGCCCGCCTGACCGACCGGGTGGTGGCAGTCTCGGGGGAACTCGGCCACTACCTGGCAACGCAGGTGGGCGTCCCCGCCTCCAAGCTCTCCGTCATCATCAACGGCATCGATCCGCAGCGTTATCGCAGCGGCTGGGACGCCAGCCCCCCCGGGCGGCTGGACATCGTCTGCGTGGCCCGTCTGGCGCCGGTCAAGGACCACGCCACGCTTTTGCGTGCCATGCGGCAGGTACTGGCCCAGGCGCCCCAGGCGAGACTGCGGCTGGTGGGGGACGGGCCGGAGCGTGCCCCCCTGCAGGCCCTGGCTCGGGAACTCGGGATCGGCGACCGAGTCGAATTCGCCGGTTTCCGCCGTGACATCCCCGCGGTCATGGCACAGTGCGACATCTTCGCCCTGAGTTCCCTGAGCGAGGGGACCTCAGTCACGCTCCTGGAGGCGATGGCCGCCGGCCGCCCCATCGTCGCCACCGGGGTGGGCGGCACGCCGGCGCTGATCCGTGACGGAGAGAACGGCTTTCTGGTGCCGCCGGGGAGGCCAGAGGCGCTGGCGCAGCGGCTTTTGCAGCTGGCCGGCGACGCGCCGCTGCGGCGGCGCATGGGGCTCGTCAACCGGACCCGCGTGGAGCGCGAGTTCGGACTCTCAGCGATGGTTGCCCGTTACCAGCAACTCTACCTGACACCCAGGCGGGGGAATACGCCAACAAGGACCGTACGATGAAAATTCTTTTTGTGGCCTCCCGCCTCCCCTTTCCGCTCGATTCGGGGGCCAAGATCCGCGCCTATCACCTTTTGAAGGCACTGGCCGAAGAGCACCGGGTGACCCTGCTTACCTTTTGCGGCGCCCCCGAGGAGGCTTTCAGCTTTCAGCAGATCGAGGCGCTGGGGGTGACAGTCTGGCCGGTACTCAATCCGAAAATCGACCGGCCGGTCGGCCCGCTGGGGGTCCTGGCCAACCTCGCCTCCCGGCTGCCGGTCACGGTGCAGAAATACGCCCACCGGGCCATGGTGCGCCAGATCGGGAGGGCCATGCTCCAGGGCTTCGACGTGGTGCACTGCGAGCACCTGCACATGGCCCCCTACCTGAAGCGTTACCCGCGGGCACGGCTGGTGCTGGATGCCCACAACGTCGAGGCGCAGATCGCTGAGCGCTACGCCCAGCTCGAGCCGCACCGCCTCAAAAGGAGAGTGCTGCGCTGGAACTGGCGCAAGATGCTCAGCTTCGAGATGAGGACCGTGGCCGAGATGGACCTGGTGCTGGCGGTTTCCGACACCGACCGGGGCACCTTCAGCTCCCACCGGGTGGGGGACCGGGTACAGGTGCTGGAAAACGGCGTAGACCTCGACTATTTCGCTCCGCGCGACGGGGAAAAGGCCGGTCAGGGGGTCTTCGTCGGCTCCATGGACTGGCTGCCCAATACCGAGGGAATCCGCCACTGCATCGCCGAGGTGCTCCCCCTGATCCGCCGGGTGCGTCCGGATTTTGAACTGTCGGTCGTGGGAAGGAATCCGCCCAGCGAGCTCGCGGCACTGGCCGCCTGCGATCCGGGACTGGAGGTGACCGGCACCGTGGACGACGTGCGCCCCTACATCGCCCGGGCCGAGGTCTATCTGGTCCCCCTCGGTTTCGGCGGCGGCACCCGCCTCAAGATACTGGAGGCCTTCGCCATGGGAAAGGCCGTGGTCTCCACCACACTGGGATGCGAGGGGATCGCCTGCCGCCACGGTGAACACCTGCTGATCGCGGACTCGCCGGAGGACTTTGCCGCGGCGGTGCTCCGGCTCCTCGCGCATCCAGAGCTGAGGCTGCAGCTGGCCGCCAACGCGATGGGTCTGGTGCAGGAGAAATACAGCTGGGACAGCATCGGGAGCCGGCTTTTGGCGTGTTACGAAGGCCTGCAATGAGCCGCATCCTGATCACCATCGACACCTATGCCACCGGTGGCGCCGGCAAGACCATCATCCAGTTCCTAAAACACGCCGGCGGCTTCGGCTGCACGCCGGTGGTGGCAGGATTCTGGCGCGGATCGCGGCCCGAGTGGGAATTCCGGGATGCTGTCGAGGCGGTGGAGGGCGAGTTTTTCGTGCTGCGGCAGCGCTGGGCCTTCGACCCCACCCCTGTGTGGCGGGCGGTCGCGCTGGTCCGAAGCCAGGGGATCACCTCGCTGCAATCCCACGGCTACAAGTCGCACCTGGTCTGCCTTTTGGTGAAGCTGGTGACGGGGCTCCCCTGGGTCGCCCTGGTGCACGGCTGGACCGAGGAAAACCTGAAGGTCAGGGGGTATAACCTGCTGGAAAAGCTGCTGGTGCGCCTCGCCGACCGCATCGTTCCGGTCTCACGGAGCTTGGAGGACCGGCTGAAACTGGGGAGCCGCCAGGCCCGCCGCTGCGTCGTCATAGCCAACGCAGCCGACCCGGTGCCGCCCCACCCCGGCGGGAGCGGCCTCAGGGAGCGTTTCGGAATTCCCTCCGGGCAGGTGCTGATCGGGGTGGTGGGGAGGCTCAGCCCGGAGAAAGGGCACCGCTTCCTGATCCAGGCTCTCCCATTGCTTGCGGAGCAGCTGGAACGCGTCACCCTCATCCTCGTGGGCGACGGGCAGGAGCGCCGACGCCTCACCGAGCTGGCCCTTAGCCTCGGGCTGGAACAGAAGGTCATCCTGGCGGGGTACCAGACCGAGGTCACCCCCTTTTACCACGCCTGCGACCTGATCGCGCTCCCCTCCCTGTCTGAGGGGATGCCCAACGCGGCGCTGGAGGCCATGCGCTGCTCCCGGCCGGTACTCGCCACCCGGGTGGGAGGCATACCCGAGGTCGTCCTGGAGGGCGAAACCGGATTCCTGGTGGCCCCGGGCGACCCGCAGGCCCTGGCCGACGCCCTGGTCCGGCTCCTGGCCGACCTCCCGCGCGCGGCGCTCATGGGAGCTTTCGGCCGGCGCAGGGCCGAGTCGTGTTTCGATCCGCAGGAGCGCACAGGGAAACTGGCCGCTCTGCACAAAGAACTGGAGCGGGACGCGGCAGCCGGTGCGGGCCGGACCGGCAAGGGGGGAGACGCCGCAGCGGCGGGGCGCGAAGAGGGCGGAGCGGGGGACGGCAGTCCCTTCCGGAAACTCTCGGCCGCCGGCCGCCCCTCCCGGCCTCGGCATTGAGACCGGCTACAGACCTGATGCCTGCGGGCAGGAGACCAGAGCACCAATGATGGAAACCTTGAAAAGCAGCGCCATCTGGCTTCCCGCCTACCTGAAACAGCTAACCAGGCGCCCGAAGCGCCAGCCCCGTCAGGTCTATTTCAGCGTATGCGACCATTTTGAGCCCTACAACCGGAACGCCGACGCGGCCACCGCGAACCGGCGCATCCAAAAGTGGCTGCGGCACTACCCGGGGATTGCTAGCAGGTACCTCGACTCGGACGGGAACTGGTTACGCTACAGCTTTTTCTATCCCCAGGAGCAGTACCGCGAAACAGACTTGGACCTCCTGGCGCTCCTGTGCCGTGAGGGGTTCGGCGAGGTGGAGGTACACCTGCACCACGACGGTGACAGCTCCGGTAACCTGCGCCGCACCCTGCTCGATTTCAAGAGAACCCTCCACGAAAAGCACGGTCTGCTGCCGCTAGACCGCCATACCGGCGAAATCTGCTATGGCTTCATCCACGGGAACTGGGCCCTGGGCAACTGCCGCAGGGACGGTCGCTATTGCGGGGTCGACGACGAGATCACCATCCTGCGGGATACCGGCTGTTACGCCGACTTCACCCTCCCCTCCGCACCCAGTCCAACCCAGACCAGGAAGATCAACAGCATCTACCACGCGGTCGACGACCCGCTGCGCCTGAAGCCTCACGACGACGGCATCAATGTCAGGGCCGGTGGCTCGGGAAACGGCCTGCTCATGGTGCAGGGCCCCCTGGGGCTGGACTGGCGGCGCAGAAAGTTCGGGGTCCTGCCGCGCCTCGAGAACGGCGGCCTTTTGGCCAATCTCCCCGTCACCAGGAGCCGGGTCCGCAGTTGGCTCAGGCAGCGGATCTGCGTCGCGGGCTCGGAGGAGGCGATTTTCGTCAAGCTGTACAACCACGGCGCCTACGACGAGATGTCGGAGGCGTTCCTGGAGGGGGGCGGTCTTGCCGGGCTGCTCGGGACCCTGACCGAGGTCTGCGCCGAGCAGGGGCTGCTGCTACACTTCGTGACGGCCCGGGAAATGGTTAACGTCATCCTGGGCCTGGAACAGGGGCTCCCCGCCGGCAGTGACTTCAGCGACTTCCGTTACGTCCTGAGACGCTGAAATCCTGGGCATCCCCGGTCCCCGGCGGGGCGAAGGTCAGGGCCATACCTGCCGCCGCGGGACGCAGCAGCGACCATCTCCTGGCGGGCGTTGGTATTGTACCAGCAGTAGTCATCCTCCCGGCAGTCCAGCGCGTAGTAGGGGTCCCCTGCCGTGTTGTTGAAGTGCCAGGCGAGGCGTAGCTCCAGATTGTGCCGCACCACGAGCATCTTCAGGTAGCGGCCATAGGTCCAGCGGTTGCCGTCATTATAGTAGGAAAGCCGGTTCCCCGCACGGGCAACCGCCTGCAGGGAGCCCAGGTCGTGGCGGATCAGCGCGGGCACTGGCAACGCCTGCACCAGCCCAAGGCGCGGGCCTGCGGCTAGGTCCCTGCTGAGGGAGGTGGCCCCCATGAAGGTTGTGAGCTTCAGCTCCTCGGCGGCCCTGCGGTG
>Ga0316221_1003349_pt1 | contig 13193 bp, 9 predicted proteins | sample TBH18007metaG_FD_206003 | JGI IMG/M metagenome (GOLD analysis project Ga0316221, IMG submission 206003) | Freshwater microbial communities from Trout Bog Lake, Wisconsin, USA - TBH18007 | ecosystem: Environmental > Aquatic > Freshwater > Lake > Hypolimnion/Profundal zone | place: USA: Wisconsin... | reverse complement strand
CTTTTTTTGCCGTATTTCTCGCCCAGGTAAGACACGGCGCCGGCTGCGACCAGAGCACGGACTAGGGTCGCTGAACCTGAATCACCATAGATGTCCTTCTCGTTGCCAAGCCCCTTCTTGATGATGTCGGCATAGTTTTCGATCATCTTAGTGGGGGTCTGAGAGAAGGCGGTCATGCGGCCAACGGTTGACTTCAGGAAGGTGCTGGAATCGTGACCGCCACGGAAAGAGTAGTTCAGCAGGTTGGTGACGATACCTTTGACGTTTTCCTCCGGGGACAAGCCTGCCGTAACCCCATGATGGGCTGAGGCCAAGAAGTTCAACTCATTTTCCATCGCTTCAGCGGCAGTAAGCGGCTGGGCCATGAGGTTCTTGGTCTTATTCCAGAGACTTGCTCCCTTACGGACCAGAGCATTGGTGATGGGCAGGTTGTATTCTGCCACCAGAGGGTCTTCCAATAGTGCATTGCGAATCTGCCGGGAGGACACCAAATTAGCCATGAGTGTCTGCACTAAATCTTTATCTGCATCATGCGTCATTGGTTTGCCGGTGACTGCTTCATAGGCACGACTGACGAAGGGCAAGTTCTCGGCCCGGTGCGCCATGATGGACATATATTCCCTGGATGCTGGGGCCATGTAGGAATGATGGAGTACCACCAAACCAGTCATTTTGCCAACAATGTGCTTGATGGTGACGCGCTGGTTGAACGCCATATCCTTGGTGATCTCAGCATCCTTGATGTGCTGTAGGCCACGGTCCCAGATGTTATCGACCGGAGGATGCTCGATCTCATCAATCTGCTTCTGGAGATGCCGACCGAAGTGCTCGGCAAAGTATGGACTTTGCTTGTCCAGATAAACATTCCTTCCACCAGCGAACCACTTGTTGAGGAAGGGCTGGGTGGCAATCTTGCGGGAAATGGTTGGGACATAGTAAGCCATGGCCGCATGGGTGCTAGGCATGAGGTTGACACTGTTCGCTTGTCGCTGGTGGAAGTTGAGGATGTCGCGTCCTACGGAAGCATCATTGCCGGCCCTGTCCCGGCTGTGCTGAAGGGCATCCTTGGTGGTCAACAGGTGGGTGATGTAATCCTCGTTCCGCACCTTGATCCCAAGATCCTTGGCGGACTCTCCAGCCTTGCGAGTGAATTCAAGTAACTCCCTAGCGGCCTTGACCTCGTTGGGCTTGATGATGGCATGTAGCCAGTCTGGGCGTTTTTCCTTGGGTTCCATGGCCAAGGCAACACGGACCTCTGGGGTGGTCTGAGCCAGTTCCCTAACCTTCTCGTTGGCCTGTTCGTAAAGTTCTTTCAGGTCTTTTTGGCCCTGTTCGAGACGCTCACCGTGATCTTCGTGGAAGTCAATGACGGCCTGCTTCGCCTTCAGAACGTGCTTGGCGTTGTCCCCCTTGTCCATGGCTTCAAGCAACTGATCCTCGGTTAGTTTGGCCATCTCTTTGAGACTCTGACCATCACCCAGTCCTTCACGGTTCTTCTGGGCTTTCTTGCTCTTACCCAAAGCATCACGAAGCACCTTGGCTTCCATATCCTCGGTGGCCTCACGGATGGCTTGCTTGCGGAGACGCAGGTAGTTGGCCCGAAGATCCCTTGACTGCTTTGCCAGCGGCCCAAGCCAAGGACTGATCTCCATTATCTTCTCGCGGATCGGGTCCATCGCTTTGCCGACCCTGACACTGTGATCTTCGATGCCGTTGCGCTTGTGAACATCAGCCACATAGTCAGACAGTGCCTTGCTGGTGACAAGGTAGCGGTTGGACATCAATTCCTGATCCACATTTGGCCCCTGGCCTGGCTTGAACATCTTGGCGATTAGTTTTTGCGGGGATCGGAACTTGGCCAAGCGGCTGCTGCTCTTGGGGTCAAGGTTTTCGATGTCCATGTTCTTGCCTGTCTTGTCTTTAAGCGGTCTGGGCACAACCCCTGAGATCATGGACTCAGCGATCTTTGGCATCGCTCCGGTCGTTTTGTCGAAGCCATGCTGGATCACGCCCATCTTGTCGAGCGACTTGGCTAGTTCCAACACCGCACGGCGGCGCATGTTCTTAAACCCTTCCGTTCCTTCGATCCCGACAGCCTTGAATGCCTGCCCGACATTATGCATGACCTCGCCCACGTTCTGCACACCTTCAAGGTTCAGAAAGCCAGCCTGCCCCTTGTCCTTGGGGAGTTTGCCTCGCTTCGCCTTCGCCTTGATCGCCGCTACGGCTACTTCCTCTGGGGTAGGGTCAGTCCCAGGTGGTAGTTCCCTGTGGATCTCAGCACGGATGTCCTTGTTCTCGTCGCCTGGAGCAATCTCACGGGCTTGGTCGCGGTTGGCTTCCTTGACCTCGGCCTTGGTCGGTTCTACTGCGCTCACCGCTTCAGCCATGGTATCGAAGGTTCCTAGCGGCTTGGACGGGGGGCCCGTGATGCCACCAGTGAAGGAATGGGACTCTGTAACATGGAACTTCCCGTCAGCACCTTCCTTGATATTCACGAGCCGCTTGCCATCCTCGGTCTGATAGGACTTAGCATAGGTGTTGCCGTTAACCTTCTTGAACCCAGACTCCTGAAGAGTGTTGGGTTTGTCCTTCTTGATAGACTTTGTTTTTGTCTTGACTGGAGGAACCTCAATCGTCTTCTCGGTAGAAGGTGCTTCCTCTACCTTGGCCTTTGGCTTTTTGATGTCCTTGGTCTTACGGACAGGCTTTGGCTTCTCGGGTTCAGGTTCAGGCTTGGCTTCTTCGCCTAGTCCGAGTCCTTCCCCTTCTTCTGGTTTTCCCTCTTCTCCTCGTCCAGGAGTTTCTTCACTTGCCCCAGAATCCTGTCCTTTGCTTCCTGCGACATGGGCTTGTAGAGCGGCTCTGACAGCTTCGACTGCCTCGGACTTAATTCGCTTGGCTTGCTTTCCGTCTTTGCTGGCAAGGAGTTGGTTGGCGTATTCATCGATGGCATCGCTGATTCCTCCAGTGTGGTTTTTCTCGGCCCGGAACGCTTCCAGGAGCCGCTTGTTCTCTTCACCAATCTCTCCTGCCAGTTCTGTGTCAACGCCGCCTTCAGCGACCTTCCACGCCTCAAGTTTACGTGCAATCCGCTTCTTCGCCCCTGCATTTGCTGCTTGCTGGTCCTGCTGGATGTCCTTCTCTACCTCCGCAGCGATCTGAGCACGTTCCTTCACGTTGTCCTGAAGGTCTTCCTCTCCGAATAGGCCACTGCCTTCGCCCTTGTTGATCTTGGCGGCTTTAATCTCATCGCACAGGTTCTTGATGTATTCAGGGCTAAGGTCTGCCTTCTTGGCCTTGCCAAGGATATTCAACAGTGCGGTCTGCTGGTCGGCATCCTTAAGGTTCTTGCCGACTACGATCCCAGCCTTCTCCCAGTTCTCATCCCTGACCACATTGGTAAACCAGTCATCCGTCAAGCCGGCCAGGGCAGAAGCATCCTCGACCACACCGCGCTTCACGGGAATGCCCCTTGCTTCGAGATCAGCGGGGGTGATCTTGGCTTCCCTGAATAGACGAGCTGCATCCACAGGATTAGCATTACCTTCTGAGATGTTCTTCATGGCGCCAGCGACACGGGCCTCTGAAGCATCCTTGGCGTGAATGATCTTGACCGGAATTTCTTCCTGTCCGGTAGCGAGAGCCAGTTTGATCCGATGATGACCATCCAGAAGGGCAACCTTGCCATCCTCGTCAACCCATCCCCAGTAGGTTCCGGCCATGTCTGCGTTGTAGACCTTCGCGCCAGCCAGAGGGTCATACAGGAACTCTCTGAACTGGTATTTCTTTGGGTCAACCACCATGGATTTCGGGTCAAGCATGTAGGTACCGCCAACCTTCTTTTTGCCAACCAGGACGGGTGGTAGATTGGCGTCTTCCTCCTGATCACGCAAAGCCTCGAAAGCCGCTTTGCGTTTGGCCAACTTGCTCTTCATTGGAGTCGTGAGTTTCGGTTTGGTAGGTTCCTTGGGCGCTTCCGACTCCTCACTCTTGGGCGGAACAATCGGACCCATCTCCTCCTCGGTCAGGGCCGGTTTTGGCGCTACTTCTTCTTTGGGCGCTTCCGGGGCGGTAGGTGTTTGCCCTTGCTGGACTGGTTCCACTCCTGGACGCCCTTCTCCCCCAGTGCCTTGTGCCCCGCTGGGCTGTTCAACCAGCGCAGTTGGGCTTTGCTCTTGGCCGGCATTCGGTCCTCCATTTTTGGGTAGCCTAACCATAGCTCGGAACGGAGCAGCGGCGGTTTCCCGTCCCTGGGCGGCGACATCATGGTCGGCCTGGTTGCGCTTGGCTTCTTCGTGAAGCGCCTTCAGTTCTGCTACGGTCTTGATGTCCGTGCGGAGGATACGCTGCACATCGGCATCAGTAACCTTCTTGCCGAACTTGGCATAGGCACGATTCTTAGCCTTGGCCAGGATCTTACTGAAGGCTTCCTGGACCCGATCATTCTCAGCATTGGCTTCATCCATCTTCTTGTTGTGCGGGGCCATCGCCTCGTCCATCTTCGCCTGTTGCTCCGGGGTCAGCAGGGCACGAACCTCGTGGGCCGGAAGCGACTGGATCTGGTTGATCTCAGACGAATCCGGCGCATTCATCGCCTCTTCTAATTCGCTCCTGGTGGTGCGTCTCGTAGGTGCGCCTGGCTTTACACCTTCAAGTGGTCCGATGAATGGGGCGGGTGAAGCGTTAGGGTCCAGGTCGCCAGGAGAGACATCCTCATGTTGTTCCAAGCCAGCCTTGGCTGCGTCCTTGGTGGGACGTTTGATGGTGCCGGTCCTAGGCATCTCGCCCAGGGCTTCCTTGATCTCCTTCTGGACATCGACATCAGACTTGTCGGCACCCTTGAACTTCATACCTGACTTCTTGGCATGATCAAGTGCCTTCAAATCCTTGAGGTGCCCTTTGACCTCTTCCTCTGCCTTCTTTGCCTCCTGCGGCGTGGATGACTCGGCGGTCATGCGGGCATGGGCCTCCTGAGCCTTACCAAGGATGGCGTTCTCTGCCTGTTGCGGCGAAGTGTATTGATTGGCAATTTCCTTCGCCTTGTTGACGCTGTTGACCTCTCCGACACCGTGTGCCAGTTTGATCGCAGCCATCATCTTCGTGGCTTCCGCCACATCATGTTTCCATTCTGCCCAGCCGACATGCTTGCTGAGGACGATCTTGTCGATCAGCGCATCCATCGTCCCGAAAGCGACACCTTCGACGCCTGTGCCAAAGGCTCTGGAGGCGACCAGTTTGACCACACTTTTATATGCCTTCTCACCACCTGGGATTTTGCTGATAGCCGCAATGGTAGCCGCATCCAGGACACCAGCAGTAAGAGCCTTGCCAAGAGGTTGCTCATCGTTCAGAGTATTAGCTGCTTTACCCATGCCTGACTCCAGCAACATCAAGCCAAAGCCAAAGGGGTTGCCATACTTGACAGCCATGCCACCAATACCGCCAGCCGTGCTCAGAACTTGTCCTGAAGTGCTTTCATAGTTGGCACCGTGCTTCTCTAACATACCCTTGGTGATGCGGTTGCCCTCGTCTTCGATGTCCTTGACGTGTTTGCCTGCATCAGACACCTTCTGGAAAAAGGACCGGCCCGCAGCACCCAGGTCATCCTCTGGGGCGCCCATGAAGTTATCCTGTGCCAGGGTCTTGCCGATCACCTGGGCCGTGCCTCCAACAATGTTGCCAAACCCGCTGGCAATGCTGGAACCAGCGGACTGGATAGGAATAGCGAGTTGAGCGGGTTTCGCATGGTGCAGCCAATCAGCCAATGGGCGGACTCCTGGGACAACCCGATCAACGGCTTGCCACATCGTTTCGCTGATGGAAGGTTTTCTGGGTGTATCAGGAGTTGTTGGAGCCTGGGGCGGAGTGGGATTCGGCTGGGTGGGAGCGCCTTCAACGGCATCAGGATCAAAGTTGTTGATGTCCACGGGTTTGGCGACGGTCTTCAATGGCGCCGATTTCTGGGTGGCCGGCTTATCCGCCTTGGGGGGAACGGCATCTGGATCAAAGTTATTGATGTCTACCGTCATGAGAATCCCTTCCTACTTAGGAACAACAACCCAATCATTCTTTGCCTTCGACCATGCCTTCAACGTCCCGCCGTCATTCCAGACCTTCACGCCCTTGGCGTTGACACCACTGGAACCAGGCTTGGTGACATCAATCGGCTGCTTTGGTGCCGCAGCTTCCTTGTCTGCCTTTTCTTTGATGAACTTCTGGATAGCCGCATTCTGTTCAGGGGTTAGTCCAGACGCATACTGCATTGCCTTCTTGCCAGTAGGATCCTTCTCATAGAACTGTTTGAACCGTTCCACAGCCTGTTCTGGCTTTACCTTTCCCACCAGTTTGTATTCGTCGGTATCGGGGTCTTTGACCCATGCCACATCATCCTTGTGGGCGCTCTGGACCTCCTTATCCAACCTATCCTCTTTGGCACGGTAGTCCTTGTCTTTCTCATTAGCCTCACGGGTAGCAGCATCTCTTTCAGCAACCTTGAGGCGGTCCAGTTTGGCTTGCCTAGCCTTGCCCTCATCATGGGTTTCCGCGAGGGTGGTCTTGTATATCTCGTTGGCTTCCTGAACCACGGCGCTCTGGTGTTCAATGGAGGCAACGCTAATCTTGGAACGAGACTCTTCCCTCTGTTTCATAAGTTCCGTGATGTTCTTGGCTTCAGCATCGGCGGCGGCAGTGTAGTCCTTGTCTGTAATCAAACCCGCCCTTAGCATCGCTCTGGCCATTACCACTTCCTGACCTACGAACTGTCCAGGGATCGGTCGTCCCTTGGCGTCCTTGCCCGTGGAAGGCAGCATTACTCCCTGAAGCCCGGTACGAGGGTCAGTACCAGGCTTGGCACCTTGGCCAAACATGCCCTCGATAGCCTCGGTGTCATTCTTGCCAACCGAGTCCACGAAAGCATTGGCCTGCTTGGTGGTGTATGCCTTCTGAATCCTGTCGTGATAGGCTGCGGCCGCTTCTTCAAGTTCCTTACCCTTGCCTTCGTTAGCCTTCCACCACGCATTCTCCATACGTTCAAGAGCCTGGGGGTCGCCACCGTAATTGTCGTTCACATACTTACGAAGTTTTTTGTCGGCATCGGCAACCTCGGCTTCCCACGAGGAATACCTCCCCTTGAGTTCCTTTAGATCATCTGGCATGTCTTCCTGTGGCTGCTGCTGGTCCTGAGAAGGGGCACCAGGGGCACCTGTCTGAGTTGCGCCGACCTTGGCCGAAAAACCTGGTGCGACTAGTCCCTGCTTACCGGAAGCGGCAGGAGCGGTGGCACCAGGGGTAGATGGTGTCGGCTTGCCATCAAGACTCTTTTGGAACGCCCAAAGTTGGTCGATGGGCTGAAACCCACGGTCTGCGGTCTGCCGCATCTTGTAGGAGGCTCCTTGGGCGGCGCCGGCCTGGTCCTGCTGGGACTGATTGAACTTGGTCTGCTCCTGGTCAAACTTGGTCCTGGCCATAGCCCGGTCTTCGTCCTCAAACTGGTCAGCGCGGTCCTGCCGCTGTTTCATGAGGCGACCTTGTTCATAGCCGATCAGACCTTCACCGATCCCGCCTAGCGCATTTGAAATGGTCATTGGAAACTCCTGGGAGGCGAACTACTGAACCTGTGGGATCCACGCGGGGGCCGCACTAATGGGTGCTCGGAGCCAAGGTGTATCCTGTGGCGTTTGTGGGCCAACCATCGGATCATCACTCACACTCCGCTCTGGAACGTCAGGCATATCCAAACTGTTTTGGCTTGGGGCATTAACGTTGGTAACTGGATCCCCTGCGGGATCAGGAGCGTTATACATCTGCGCCAACCCCATGAGTCCCTTCGCCGCTGCCCCATAGGCGCTACCGGAAGCCGTAGCGTCCTGGTTTGACCACTGCGCCTGCTGGTTAGCCATGTCCTTGTTGGCGCCCGACGCAACTCTGGCCCAGGCCGGTTCCTGACTAGCCTTGTCCACCCACGAACCTAACTGGCTCCGCTTGTTCACGGCATCCTGCAAGCCAATCCCGGCGATGCCCTGGGCCTGCTGGAACTGGTTAGATAGCGCCCGTGAGCCAGCCACACCTTCACCCGTCAGACCCGAATTAGCCTGGATCTGCTGCTGCTGTTGCTGCATCGAGTTCTTGAACTGGTCCTGAGCCATCTGGTCCTGCGGCGTCAGGTTCTTACTCGACAGTTCCCCAATCTGTTGCTGCTCAACCGCTTCAGTAGGAGCCTCTTGAGCCTTCAACTGCTGGGCGAGTTGCTGATTCTGGGCCAGGTCGTTCTCTGCCTGACGCTGGGCGTTCTTGGCAGCATTACCGCCAGAGATGCCGCTGTAGATGCTAAAGCCAGTGCCCACGGCCCCTGCTACCATCATTGCCGACATGCAAGCACCTCCTGCTTCAATTTGCCTGTATCAAACTCATATTTGGCATTGGGTTCATCCTCGAACAGTTCCCGCTCGATCTCGGCCAGATCCGTCAAGTGCGTATGGTGAACCGTGCCGAATAAGGTGTCCTCATGTGCCAAAGCGAAAGGCTTGATGCCAGCCTTGGCCGTCATTGAATTGGGGCCAGTGAACCGCTTAAGCCCGTTCTCCGTAAGGATCGAGATGTCTCCGTAGAACACAATCTGAAGGTCGTTCTGCTTATGGATACGTCCCGTCAAGGAAATGCCCTTTTTGATTAAAATCTTGCGGAAATACATGCCTTCCGCAAATTCATGCTCGACTGGCACCTCTACCATCTCTCCGTTCATGAGTATCTGCTCAAGCCCGTAGACGATCTTCCGCACCTTATCCGGGGTGGCTTCAACCTCCCCGTAACCCGTAGTGGAGACATGATGGGTGATCATGGTTCCTTATCTCCTTCCTCGGAGACGGGATCCCAGTCCAGGTAGAAGTAGCGCCACCAAGCCAAACCTACGAGTTGAAGGCGAATACCATAGCCGGCGCAGCCACGGGGAAGGTTGAAGCAAGAAGCCTGATAGGCATCTTCAGAAAGGACCACATAGCCCCTGGCTACCTCAACCTTGTCAACCAAGGCGCGAATAAACAGGGTGCCCTCACCGCCAAAGCGAAGTCCATAGAAATACTTCAAGAGGCTGACATCGCCCCCAGGGTAGATCAAGTCTGTGTCTACCATGGGGAGCAACTGCCGCTTGTCCTCATCAAACGTCCCATACACCAGCGTCTTGTTAGCCGCAGGATTGCTCATCCGACTGAAGGTGGTCCCAGCAGTCAGGTAAGCGGGATATGGATCAACGAGGGTCAATTAACCCTCCGTGAATTCGAGCGTGTAGGACAGACTGGCCGCGCCGGCAGCAGCGTTGGGATTGATCAGGGCTAGACCTGCGCCAGAACCCATCGCCACACACAACCCGGTGCCAACCGCAGCGCCAGAAGCCTGGAAGGTGGTGCCGACATTGACATAGGCTCCCGCACCAACCGCCTGCCACTGAGCCGTGGTAGTGGTGCCCAGTGAGGCAATCGAATAGGTCGTGCCTGCGCTGAGAGCAGTCGCAAGGACTAAAGGCGTTACCGTTCCGGTGCCCGTGCCCGCGCCATTGGCCTGAATGATCGAACCGATGACAGGGGCCGCAAGGCCACCTTGGGTGTAGGTATTCCAGACCGTATTGCCCAGTGAGGCGATCTCATACCAGGAGTTGTTGCTCATGGCGGTGGCACTCAGGGGCGCTACGCACCCGGAGTAGATCCGTGGTTGCTGGTCGTTGCCGTTGTTGGTGAAATCGAACACGACCGGAGCCGCGACTCCGACTGCGGCAGGGACATAGACCTGTCCAGTCCAAACCACATTGTTCTGAGTGCCAGCCGTGGCGCCGGGAAGCCGAACCGTTCCAGAGTAGACAGGAGAGGCAGGATCAGCCGGGGGGGCAGTGGTGGTGGAACCGGAACCAACTGTGGTCTGCTGAACCAGTTTCAAGGTCATCAACCCTGCCGTGGTCTGCATTCCAGGGTTCCAGATGGTGAGACGCTGGGCACGAAGGGTCTTGAGCGGACCCCCTTCAACAATGCCAAGGACGTAGCCGGCGGAAGCCGCTGCAACCCCCTGGGCCGAAAGGCTGTAAGTATTTTTAGGCATCTGCGGCCTCCGTCAGAACGAGTAGTTGCAAGAAAGGGCCGGGAGGCCCGAAGGCCCCCCGGATTCACCTACTACTGGACGTTCTGGAAGATGGCCCGAACCGCGCCGCCGATGTTCGCGGTGCCAGTGACCACGCCGGTCTGGAGGCGGTAGGTATTGAAGCCGAACTGGTTGGTGCTGGTGTAGGTCGCGGCAGGAGCCGCCACCGTGGTCGCCAAGCCGCCCGAGAGGGCAACCCAGTTCTGTCCACCGTCCACCGACCCCTGAATGTAGTTCGAGGCGGCGGTGGAGCCGGTATCCGCCGAGTTCTGGTGGACGACGAAGGACGCCAGAGGGCCGCGCAGCGAGACAGGGAGGGAGTAGATGGCAGAGGCGGTGGCCAAGGTGGTGAAATGCTGGCCCTGAGTGAAGGTCTGCGAGGCGACCGAGGGAATGATCGGGCTGTTGACGTAGGAATCAAGGTTGTAGACGCCCGTGCCGCCTGGGGTGCCACTGACGAAACCGCTGATGTAGGTGCCGTTGGGCATCCCGCCGATGCCATTCACCATGCAGGACTGGATGGCGATGACGGCGGTGCCGGTCCCAGACCCAACACCCGTGGCGGTGAACAAGGTGCCGACCGTGGCATTGGCAGGGGCGCCGATGAGGGAGTAGTTGGTGGTGCCCAGCGAGGTGATCTCGTAGGTCACGCCCGCGACGAAGGAACCGGCGGTGACGGACAGACCAGGCTGATACTGGACGGCCAGGCCGGAAGTGAAGGTGATGCTGATCGTAGAAGCGGTGCCGCCCTGAAGCTGGTTGCCGCCCGTCACGATGCCAGTCATGACCGAGTTGGAGGGGAAGAGAAACACGGAAGAAGCCATGATTTTGTCTCCTGACAAGTGGCCCGCTCGGGCCGTAGTAATGGTGGGGAGTAGTGGTTGCCGCTATGTATAGACCGGATGGCGTGGCAGGGGCATCACCCGGAAGTGGTTACTTCTTGATGGACTGAGGCTTGTAGTGAAGGCGATCTTGTTCAAGGTTGGCAACACGGCGTTCTATGTTGCCCTGCCATACGGATGAGTCTTCGAGATGGGCTTTGACGGAAGCAATGTCTTCTCTTAACCCTCTCGTTTGTGAGGTTGAGTCCTTGATGGCGTCATTCATTGAAATCGCACCCAGTGTGACTAAGACTCCGATCAACCCAAGGAGGGCAGGGACAAGCCAATCGAGTATGGTTTTCTTTCTGCGCTCGATGATGGGGTTCATCACGACCTCCGGTAACAGTTTAACCTTCAAACGAGTGAAATGCTTGGGCAATCACCAAAGGAACCCAGTTATGTGACTTTATCGCATTTTTGATCTGAGCGACCTCTTCGACCTTGATGTCCATGGTGTCCCCAACCGCCTTATGCACCTCCTGGGCAAGATCCCAGGAGCGTTCTGGCAACATCTCAGACTTGGCCATGGCTAGGGTATTGGCGATCACCGAACGCATAGTCAGCGGAATTCCGGTCTGATCCAGCAAAGCAGAACCGTCCAGCATCTTAAAGGTGGTACCGAGGTTTACGTTCATGGAGTCTCCTTATTCGGCAGTGGTGGTGGTAGTAGTCGTTTCGGTGGTGTCAGTGACGGGATCAGGCGTTACTGCCGGGGTAGGCGCCACAACGGGTGCAGCCACAGGGGCAGGGGTGGGGGCCGGGAGGAGCGCGGTCACGGACGCCGGGGTTGGCAAATTGTTCTGCTGGGCATACATGTAGTCTCCAAAAGCACTCATGAGAGCCGGCAGCGTTTGGAAACACACCGGAAGGGCAGCGATATTGGCAGAACTGGCCGTGAAGGTCAGGGGGATCGAGGACGGGGTGGTCGGCAGGATCGAATTGCCGCTGGCGTCCACGGGCACCGTTTCCTGGAAGACGCTGACCACACCTGTTTGTCCGCATGGGGTTTCGAGGTTGATGCGCCAGGTACGGTTTTTAAGAGCCGCAGGGGTCGCGGAGGGGAGAGGTAGGGATATGCTCATTGTTACTCCTTGAAGTGATGGCTTAGTGCCATACAGGGTGGTAGCAGAGGACACCGTTCACATAGATTGGGATCCATGAGTAAGGCGTGGACGTTCCAGCGGGACAATTGGTGCTGAAAACAGGAAGTAGAGATCCAGTAGATCCGGCTGGGACACTGAGATTACCGCCCATGCCTATTCCTCCTGCCACCACCAAGGTCCCGGTGGTGGTGCTAGTTGATGAGACGGCGGTCGTAAACGTCCCAGATGCACCGCTCACCGCCCCACTGAAGGTTCCGGTGGTGGCGGAGATGCCAGCGGCAAAAGTGCCATTGCCGTTACCGTCCAGATAAAGATTGTGGCAACCGGTGGTATTGCACCAAATATCGAGTCCTACCTGTCCAATATTTACATGACCAGCGGCAATGCTCCATGACTGACCGCCAGAGGCGGTATTGGCTACGTTGAGCCGAGCTGCAGACTGATCGCTATTGACAACGGATACCTCGCTAAACGTCCCGGTGGTGGCTGAGAGTGCCCCGCTAAAAGTCGCCGTGGTCCCGCTGATCGCCCCCGTAGACGCCAGCGAGGTGCAGGAGATCGCGGCAGCGGTGAGGGTGCCACCAATGCCAACCCCACCTACAACCGTAAAAGCACCCGTAGTCGTTGAGGTTGACGCCGTAGAAGCAGAAATATAGATCGCGCCATTCGAGGCAGTGCTAGTGTGGGTTTGCTGACCGCTCCAGGTGATTGCCGCGCTTTGCGAGGTGCCAGAGATGGTTGCAGCACTGCCTGAAGTATTTTGATTTAAAGTCGGGAAGGTGCAGTTCGTTAAGTTACCGCTGGCAGGGGTGCCAAGAGCAGGAGTCGTGAAGGATGGAGACGTTAGGCTAAGACCGGCAATAGTAGTGGTCGTCCCGCCGAGGGTGAGTGTAGATGACCCCAAGGTTAGTGTGGCGGTAGCAGACGCACGGGAGGTGTCAATTGGATGCACATGCGCCCCATCTGCCCACTTGCCACTGGTCCCAATAGTCGCCGTTCCATCAATCAGCGGGACCGTGGTCGCCACAACCGGGATGGTCGGGTTTGCGTAGGACAGAACCCCGGAGCCGTTGTTGTAGAGATA
>Ga0316221_1003339_pt1 | contig 13236 bp, 13 predicted proteins | sample TBH18007metaG_FD_206003 | JGI IMG/M metagenome (GOLD analysis project Ga0316221, IMG submission 206003) | Freshwater microbial communities from Trout Bog Lake, Wisconsin, USA - TBH18007 | ecosystem: Environmental > Aquatic > Freshwater > Lake > Hypolimnion/Profundal zone | place: USA: Wisconsin... | reverse complement strand
TTTCGGCATTAACTAGTTAGATCTGGCCGGATCTGGCCAGAGAGAGCTCGGCAGTTTTCCAATCCACCCCAAAATGTGGTGGGATTAGCCGTAAGCAAGACAGCCTGACCCAGCGTTGAGCCAGTGGCGTCCTCTTACAGCCGACCATAACCTCACTTTGGGAGAACATCACTCATGCCAATCGCAACCCCGGAAATTTATGCACAAATGTTGGATCGCGCGAAGGCTGGCGCTTTCGCTTATCCCGCAATCAACGTCTCCTCATCTCAGACACTGATCGGTGCCATCCGCGGATTTGCCGAGGCAGAGTCAGATGGAATCATCCAAATCTCTTGGGGCGGAGCGGAATACCTCTCAGGTTCAACGGTGAAGAACATGGTTGATGGCGCGGTTGCGCTCGCTGAGTTCGCACATATCGTTGTAAAGAACTACAACGTCAATATTGGAATTCATACCGATCACTGCCCAGCTGAGAAGCTCGATGGCTTCATGCGTCCACTTCTCGCCTTTGGCGCAGATCGCGTTAACTCAGGCAAGGCTCCACTCTTTAATTCACATATGTGGGATGGCTCCGCAGTTTCGATGCCAGAGAACATGAGCATTGCCAAGGAGCTGCTTGAGAAGTCAAAGGCCGCTCGTACCATTCTTGAAATTGAGATCGGTGTAGTTGGTGGAGAAGAAGATGGCATCGAAGCAAAGCATGATGCGAAGTTGTATTCGACTCCAGAGGATGCTCTTCTCACCATCGAAACTCTAGGTACTGATCCATCTGCACGCTACATGGTTGCCGCTACCTTCGGAAACGTTCATGGTGTTTACAAGCCAGGCAATGTGGTCTTGCAGCCAAAGATTTTGCAGACTCTTCAGGATGCAGTTGCTGCCAAGTTGGGTCTTCCTGCCGGTTCCAAGCCAATGGATCTCGTCTTCCATGGTGGCTCAGGTTCTCTACTATCTGAAATTCGCGAGTCACTTGATTACGGTGTAGTTAAGATGAATATCGATACCGATACTCAATATGCATTCACTCGCCCAATCGTTGATCACGTCTTCAAGAATTATGACGGCGTACTCAAGGTTGATGGCGAAGTTGGAAATAAGAAGGCTTACGATCCACGTGCATGGGGTAAGGCTGGCGAAGCCGGTCTTGCAAAGCGCGTAGTTGAGGCTTGCGAAGATCTACGTTCTACCGGAACTTCGATCAACAAATAATTTTTATTTCACGCACCAACTCTCACAAAGGTTAGGAAAAAATGCCTGCTCTAGTACTGCTCGGCGCTCAATGGGGCGATGAAGGTAAGGGTAAGGCGACCGATATCTTGGGAGATCGCGTCGATTATGTTGTCCGCTATCAAGGTGGCAACAACGCAGGTCACACAGTCGTTATTGGTGATCAAAAATATGCACTGCACCTGCTTCCATCAGGAATATTGAGTCCCAACGTCGTTCCCGTTATCGGTAACGGCGTTGTGATTGATCCATCTGTTCTCCTGCAAGAAATTAAAGGTCTCAATGAGCGCGGGATTGATACATCAAAGCTCAAGATCAGTACCAATGCTCACTTGATTACGCCTTATCACCGCACCATCGACAAGGTGTCGGAGCGATTCCTTGGTAACTCCAAGATCGGCACAACTGGTCGCGGTATTGGACCTGCATATGCCGACAAGATCAATCGCATTGGTATTCGCGTTCAAGATCTCTTTGATCCATCAATTCTCCGTCAGAAAATTGAAGGAGCACTACGCGATAAGAATCAGATACTTATCAAAGTATTCAACCGAAAAGGTATTGAGGTTGAGGATGTTGTTAACGAGTATTTAGGTTATGCCGAAATCTTGCGGCCATACGTCACAGACACAGTTCTCTTGCTCGATCAAGCGCTCAAAGCCGGAAAGAATGTCCTGCTAGAGGGTTCACAAGGAACTTTGCTCGATGTAGATCATGGAACATATCCTTTTGTTACCTCATCAAATCCAACTGCAGGTGGCGCATCAACGGGCTCCGGAATTGGCCCAACCAAGATAACTCGTGTCATTGGAATTGTTAAGGCATACACAACTCGCGTAGGTTCCGGTCCATTTCCAACCGAACTCTTCGATGAAGATGGCGAAAAGCTACGCACCATTGGTGGCGAGGTTGGAGTAACAACCGGTCGTGCTCGTCGTTGCGGGTGGTACGACGCTCCTATCGCTCGTTATGCAGTTCGCGTAAATGGCCTAACTGATTTCTTCCTCACCAAGCTTGATGTATTGACTGGTTGGGAACAAATTCCGGTCTGCGTGGCATACGAGATCGATGGCAAACGTGTTGAGGAACTTCCATCATCACAATCAGATTTCCACCATGCAAAACCTATTTACGAATATTTACCAGGGTGGAGCGAGGATATTTCTAAAGCTCGCAAGATTGAAGACTTGCCTGCAAATGCAAGGGCATATGTAAAGTTTCTGGAAGATATTTCCGGGGCTCCTATGAGCGCAATCGGAGTTGGCCCAGGTCGCGATGAGACCATCGTCGTGAGGGATCTCATTTGAAGGTTCTTCTGATTGGTTCCGGCGGGCGCGAACATGCTTTGGCGCAGGCGCTGGTGCGCGACCCACAATTAGAAGAACTTCATGTAGCTCCAGGAAATCCTGGGATCGCCAGCATTGCGACACTTCACCCTCTCGATATCGATAACAATCTTGAAGTTGTAGCGCTCGCCCAACGTTTAGCGGTCGATCTAGTCGTGATCGGACCCGAGAAGCCGTTGGTCAATGGCGTAGCCGATGCTTTGCGCGCGGCGGGTATCGCAACCTTTGGTCCCAGCGCTATCGCCGCCACTCTTGAAGGATCTAAAGATTTTGCTAAACAGGTAATGCGCGATGCGGGAGTACCCACCGCTCGAAGTTTTACCTGCACCACCAAGGCAGAGATGGAGGCAGCACTCGACGCCTTCGGTGCTCCGTATGTTGTTAAACATGATGGATTGGCTGCCGGCAAAGGAGTCGTTGTAACTAACGATCGCCAGATCGCTCTGGATCACGCCTACCTCTCACCTCGAGTCGTCATTGAAGAGTTTCTCGACGGTCCTGAGGTCTCTCTCTTCGGAATTTCAGATGGCACCACAATTTTGGCCATGCAACCTGCTCAAGATTTCAAGCGTGCATATGATGCAGATCTTGGTCCTAATACGGGAGGTATGGGTGCCTACTCACCTCTCCCCTGGGCACCAGCCGATATCGTGGAATCGACCCTCACTCAGGTTCTCAAGCCCACCATTGCAGAAATGAAGGCACGCGATACTCCTTTTGTTGGACTTCTCTACGCTGGCCTGGCCCTCACTTCGAAAGGGCTTCGCGTAATCGAATTTAATGCACGATTTGGTGATCCAGAAACCCAAGTACTACTGCCAAGGCTCAAAACTCCTCTCGCTACCCTGCTTTACAAGGCGGCAACAGGTGGGTTGGCGGGCCATCCACCTTTGGAATGGTCTACCGATGCAGCAGTGACCGTGGTTCTCGCCTCTGAGGGTTATCCCGCCAGCCCGCGGCTAGGCGATCCAATCACTGGAATCGACTCAGTCGATGGAGCCGATGTCTATCACGCCGGAACAGCACTCAAAGATCAGGTGCTTCATTCATCAGGAGGTCGGGTTCTCTCCGTTACAGGAGTTTCAGAGGATCTCACCGCAGCTCGACTCAAGGCTTACGAAGGGATCGCCAAGATCTCCTTGCGCGGCAGCCACTACCGTCGCGATATCGCCCTGTCGGCATCCGCCTCCACCAAAGTAGGGGAGAATTAAGTCATGAGCGTTTTAGCTGATCGTTATGCATCGGCGGCAATGCGCTCCATCTGGTCACCCGAATCCAAGATCATTCAAGAACGCAATCTATGGATCGCGGTCATGCGCGCTCAATCCAAACTGGGACACCACATTCCTGGTGAGGTAATTGCTGATTACGAAAAATTGTTGCCGCAGGTAAACCTCGACTCTATCGACGCTCGTGAAAAATTAACGCGCCATGATGTCAAGGCTCGCATCGAAGAATTCAACGCGCTCGCTGGACATGAGGCGATTCACGCCGGAATGACATCGCGTGATTTAACTGAGAACGTTGAAGCGATGCAGATCCGCGACGGACTTCTTCTTATTCAAGATCGTGTAATTGCCTCCCTTGCAATGTTGGCAGAACGCGCCGCTCAATATATTGATCAACCTATCGCTGGTCGATCTCACAACGTTGCAGCCCAAGTTACAACTTTGGGTAAGAGATTTGCCTCTGCCGCTGAAGAGTTACTTTTTGCTTATGAGCGCCTTGAGAATTTAATAGATCGTTATCCAATCCGGGGCATAAAAGGTCCGGTGGGCACGGCGCAAGATTCAGTAGATCTTCTCGGAAGTTCTAGCGCTCACGAACAACTGGAGCGCGAAGTCGCAGCGCATCTTGGATTTAAGCGCGTACTTGATTCAACCGGTCAGATCTATCCGCGCTCCTTTGATTTCGATGTGGTTACAACATTGGTGCAACTGGCTGCCGCTCCCTCATCGCTCGCTACATCAATTCGATTGATGGCTGGCGCAGAGTTGGTGACGGAAGGATTCAAAGCAGGACAAGTTGGCTCAAGTGCCATGCCGCACAAGATGAACACCCGCTCATGCGAACGCGTTAATGGACTCTCCGTTATTTTGCGCGGTTATGCCTCCATGGTCGGTGAACTAAGCGGTGATCAATGGAACGAAGGAGATGTCTCTTGTAGCGTTGTTCGTCGAGTCGCACTCCCAGATGCCTTTTACGCAATCGATGGCCTGCTTGAGACATTTATGACGGTGCTCGGCGAGTTTGGTGCCTTTCCAGAGGTAATCAATGCGGAATTAACGCGCTATCTACCTTTCTTGGCAACCACAAAGATATTGGTTGCAGCAGTTAAAGCAGGAGTGGGCCGTGAGGTGGCGCATGAGGCGATCAAGGAGCATGCGGTCGCAGCGGCACTAGGAATTCGTGCCGGCAAACCGAACACCATGATTGATGCACTTGCCGCAGATCCTCGTATTCCGTTGGATAAAAACGAACTTGAAGCTTTGCTCTCATCCCCATTGGAGTTCACGGGCGATGCGAAGGCACAGACCACCCGCGTTATCAATCGCATTGAGGCGATTACATCTAAGCACGCCGCTGCGGCGCAATACCGCCCATCTAGCATTAGGTGAGCACCGTGATTGAGGGCTGGAATCATCTGCGTAGCGGAAAGGTTCGTGATCTTTATACAAATATCAATGGCGAACTCTTAATCGTCGCGAGCGACCGCATCTCGGCATTTGATTACATCTTGCCAACTCCCATTCCTGGCAAAGGAAAATTATTAACTCAGCTCTCTCTCTTTTGGTTTGAAATGTTCACAGATTTAGTTCCTAATCATCTGATCTCAACCGATGTCCCAATCAGCGTAAAAGATCGTGCGGTAATTGTTAAGCCACTCGATATGTTTCCGATTGAATGTGTGGCACGTGGTTATCTGACCGGTTCGGGTTGGGTTGAATATCAAAAATCGCAATCGGTCACCGGCATAGATCTCCCTGCAGGTTTACTCGATGGATCTAAACTTCCTGAAAATATTTTTACTCCCGCGACAAAAGCCGAGATGGGAGACCACGATGAAAATATCTCCTTTGCCCGAGCTGCAACAATCGTTGGGGAAGTAGATGCAGAGACTTTACGTAGGTTAACTCTGCTTCTTTACTCAACTGCACATGACTATGCAGCAACTCGCGGAATCATCTTGGCAGATACCAAATTTGAGTTCGGCCGCGATCACGAAGGTAAGATCTGCCTTGGCGACGAGGCCCTCACCCCTGACTCTTCAAGGTTTTGGTCTGCAGAGACCTGGAAGCCTGGTGGCGTTCAACCATCTTTTGATAAGCAATATGTCCGCGATTGGCTCCTTGCCTCTGGGTGGGACCGCAAGAGTCCACCTCCAGAGTTGCCCGATGAAGTTGTTGAAAAAACTCGTGAGCGATACGAAGCCGCTTTCACGTTACTGACCGGAAGGAATATCTAATGGCCACAATCGTCGTGGAAGTTATGTTGAAACCCGAGATCCTAGATCCGCAAGGACAGGCAGTTGCAGCAGCCCTCCCTCGCTTAGGTTTCACCTTCGCCCAAGCTGTTCGTCAAGGCAAGCGCTTTGAGATTGAAGTTGAAGGTACTCCCACAGCAGCGCAATTGGCTGATATCGAGAAGGCCGCCGAAACACTCCTCTCCAACCCAGTGATTGAAACTTACGTAGTAAAGGTTGAGGCCTAATGCGTATTGGGGTCGTAACTTTTCCGGGATCTTTGGATGATTCATCGGCTCTTCGCGCTATTCGCTTGGCCGGCGGTACTCCAGTTCCACTCTTTCATGCCAGCGATGATCTCAAAGAAGTAGAGGCAGTTGTCCTCCCTGGTGGATTTTCTTATGGCGACTATCTGCGATGCGGTGCGATTTCGCGTTTTGCTCCCATTATGTCTTCAATCATTATTGCAGCAGAACACGGTTTTCCCGTTCTTGGAATTTGCAATGGATTTCAAATTCTCTGCGAATCGCATCTGTTGCCTGGTGCATTGACTCGCAATCAAGGTCTGCATTTTGTCTGTACCGACCAACCACTCATAGTTGAAAATAACTCCACACCGTGGACCTCTGGTTATAGCAAAGGTGATCGCCTGGTTATTCCCATTAAGAATGGTGAAGGGTCTTTCCAAGCTAGCGCGCAGACCCTTGCGGAATTGGAATCTGAGGGCCGCGTTGTGCTTCGTTATGCCGATAAGAATCCAAATGGTTCTAAGAACGATATCGCTGGAATCACCAATGCACGCGGCAATGTCGTTGGTGTAATGCCGCACCCAGAGCAAGCCATCGAATCATTAACTGGACCTAGCGAAGATGGATTGACCTTCTTCACCTCAGTTCTTCAAAGTATGGTGGGTCGCTAATGGCGCTCGATACCGTTGCAAACGCCACCGCGCATCCAGAGGTAATTCAGCCTTGGCGCGAACTCGGACTTAAAGAAGATGAGTATGCCCGCATCAAAGAGATTCTTGGCCGTCGCCCGACCGCTTCGGAACTCGCGATGTATTCGGTGATGTGGTCTGAACATTGCTCTTACAAATCTTCTAAGGTGCATCTCAAGCAATTTGGCGAGAAGGCACCACACTCAGATGCCTTGCTCGTTGGCATCGGCGAAAATGCTGGAGTCGTTGATATCGGTCAGGGTTATGCAGTCACATTCAAAATTGAGTCGCATAACCACCCATCATTTGTTGAGCCTTATCAAGGCGCTGCAACCGGCGTCGGTGGGATCGTTCGCGATATTTTGACGATGGGTGCTCGTCCCATCGCTGTGATGGATCCACTTCGCTTCGGTCCAGCAGATGCACCAGATACGCGTCGCGCACTGCCAGGAATTGTCGCTGGAGTCGGTGGCTATGGAAATTGCCTGGGCCTGCCCAATATCGGTGGAGAAGTGGTATTTGACGCTACTTATGCGGGCAATCCCCTGGTCAATGCCCTATGTGTTGGCGTGATGCGCCACGAAGATATCAAGTTGGCAACTGCTCGTGGAACCGGCAATTTGGTGGTGCTCTTTGGAGCAAAGACTGGTGGAGATGGAATTGGCGGGGTATCAGTTCTTGCCTCAGAGACTTTTGCATCTGGTAAAGCAGCGAAGCGCCCCTCAGTACAAGTAGGCGATCCTTTCGCTGAAAAAGTTCTGATCGAATGCTCGCTAGAGATCTTCGCCGAAGATTTAGTTGTAGGAATTCAAGATTTAGGTGGAGCTGGACTCTCCTGTGCCACCAGCGAACTTGCATCTGCTGGCTCTGGCGGAATGTCGATTCAACTCGAGAAAGTTCCGCTGCGCGATCCTTCATTGTCTCCCGAAGAGATTTTGATGTCTGAATCACAAGAGCGTATGTGTGCAATCATCGAACCATCAAAGTTGTCACGCTTCATGAAGATTTGTAAGAAGTGGGATGTTACCGCGACTGTAATTGGAGAAGTCACCGAAGGAACTCGTTTAGAGATTACCTTCAATGGCGAACTTATCGTTGATGTTCCGCCACGCACGGTTGCACATGATGGTCCGGTCTATAACCGCCCCATCGCAAAACCTGCATATTTAGATTCACTTACTCCAACATCATTACCTGCTGTTGATTCAGCAGATGCGATCAAGTCGGAGCTTTTAAAGTTGATCTCATCTCCAAATATCGCTGACAAATCTTGGGTCACCGATCAATACGATCGATACGTTCAAGGTAACTCTGTGTTAGCTCAACCAGAAGATTCAGGCATGGTGCGTATTGATGAGAATACAAATCTTGGTGTTGCAATCTCAACCGACGCCAATGCGCGTTGGTCATATCTAGATCCTTACAATGGCGCAAAGTTGGCGCTGCTCGAGTCGTGTCGCAATATTGCGACAACTGGTGCAAAGCCACTTGCCGTCACAAACTGTTTGAACTTTGGATCACCTGAAGATCCAGGTGTTATGTGGCAATTTGCCGAGACCGTTCGCGGCCTCGCCGATATCTGTTTAGAGATGGGGCTTCCAGTTACTGGAGGTAACGTCTCGTTCTATAACCAGACAGGTAGCGTTGCCATTTTGCCGACACCCGTCATCGGAGTACTCGGTGTTATCCAGGATGTCACCACTCGCACCAAGATGGGTATCCCATCCGCGGGCCTACAGATCTTCCAACTCGGAAATACCGCAGATAATTTCAGCGGATCTGAGTGGGCTCACCTCCATGGACAGATGGGCGATCACGCCCCAACTCCAGATATCGCCGCCGAAGTTCGCCTGATCAACCTCCTACTTGAGGCCCAGCCACTCTTTGAGTCTGCACACGACCTCAGCGACGGTGGTTTGGCAACCGCGCTAACAGAAGCCACCCTTCGAAATGGGGTGGGAGCCACTATTTCACTCCCAGGGGAGTTCATCCCGGGTGGAGTAGCCGCCGCGCTATTCGCCGAAACCCCGGGTCGAGTCCTGGTCACGGTCGATCCCGCCAATCGGGCAGCCCTCGAGGCGCTAGCCGCAAAATACGAGGTCTCATTGCACGAGCTGGGAGCTTCAGGAGGGGATAGCTTGGTCATCAACGAGGCGGTAATTCCTCTCACCGAACTTCGCACCGCTCACACCGAAACCCTTCCTCGGCTATTTGGATAAGAGGTAGTCATGGCCCGTGATCCTTTAGTTCTGGCGCAGGTCAAGGCGCTCTTGGATCAGATCAGCCAGATCGCACCAGGTCACGCGGTAGAACTTCGCATCCCTCCCTATGCTGCAATTCAATGTTGCGAAGGACCAAAGCACACTCGAGGTACTCCGCCTAACGTAGTTGAGATGGGTGCCGAGCAATTGATTGGTCTCTTAGATGGATCCCTCGATTGGGCGGATGGAATTCGAGATGGTCGCATTACTGCGAGTGGGGAACGCTCCGATCTCTCTCAGTTGTTTCAGCAGGCCGCCGCGACAATTAGGATTGCAGAGTGACAAAGCGCCCAGATGGAAAACTCACCTTCGAGACTTTCCCTGGTGAAAAAGGCCCGCAAGATGAGTGTGGCGTATTTGGTGTCTGGGCTCCTGATGAAGAAGTCGCAAAACTAACTTTTTATGGACTTTATGCGTTGCAGCATCGTGGTCAAGAGTCGGCGGGTATTGCAACATCTGATGGCAAGCGAATTGTTGTCTACAAAGATATGGGTTTGGTCTCGCAGGTTTTTACTGAAAATGATTTAGCAACTCTCACTGGAAATTTAGCGATCGGACATTGTCGTTATTCGACAACGGGTTCATCTACCTGGGCCAATGCGCAACCAACACTTCGCTCAACAGATCACGGAACTCTTGCGCTCGCTCACAATGGAAATTTAACTAACACGGGAGATCTCGCAGAGACACTTGCAAAGATCGCACCGAAGAATGACAACAGCATGAACGCTACGACTGATACCGAAATTATGACGGCGCTCATCGCGGCTCAAAAGGGAAAGAACTTTGAAAGTTCTGCGCTAGAAGTTTTGCCATTGCTCAAGGGAGCTTTCTCACTGGTGTTTATGGATGAACACACCTTGTACGCAGCGCGCGATCGCAATGGTGTAAGGCCACTCGTCATCGGCAAACTCGATCATGGTTGGGTTGTTGCATCTGAATCAGCGGCGCTGGATATTGTGGGTGCAGCATTTGTCCGCGAAGTTGAGTGTGGAGAATTCATCGCGATCGACGAGAACGGTCTACGCTCCACGCACTGGGCTACTCCAGAGCCTAAGGGCTGCATCTTTGAATACGTCTATTTAGCGCGTCCTGATACCTCGATCGCGGGTCGCAACGTTCACACCACTCGCGTTGCTCTAGGTGCTCAACTCGCTAAAGAACATCCGGTCGCTGCTGATCTAGTTATCCCGGTTCCAGAGTCAGGCACTCCAGCTGCGGTTGGTTATGCCCGTGAATCAGGTATTCCTTATGGGGCTGGGCTCGTAAAGAACTCTTACGTTGGTCGCACCTTTATTCAACCGAGCCAGACAATTCGCCAACTGGGCATACGTTTGAAGCTCAATCCCCTGCGGGATGTGATTGAGGGAAAGCGCATCGTTGTCGTTGACGACTCTATTGTCCGTGGCAATACTCAACGCGCTTTGATTCGTATGTTGCGCGAAGCTGGAGCTCTCGAGATCCACGTGCGAATCTCATCTCCACCAGTTAAATGGCCTTGCTATTACGGAATCGATTTTGCCTCACGCGCTGAACTTATTGCCGCGGGACTTGAGGTAGAAGAGATTCGCCGATCCATTGGAGCAGATTCTTTGGGCTACGTCTCGATGGAAGGATTGGTCGAAGCAACAACAATTGCTGAATCAAAACTCTGCACCGCGTGTTTCACCGGCGAATACCCCATTGATATTCCAACTGATCTATCGGCCGGCAAAAATCTTCTTGAGATTGTGAATCGATACGAATGAGTTCGTATGAAGAGGCTGGGGTAGATATTGAAGCGGGAGATGCAGCAGTTCAATTAATGAAGGCGCATCTTGCCAAGGCAAGACGCAAGGAAGTTGTTGGTGATATCGGTGGCTTCGCCGGCCTCTTTGATATCTCCGCACTTAAGAAATTCAATCGCCCACTTCTTGCAACCTCCACTGATGGAGTTGGTACAAAGACTGAGATCGCTCGCCTGCTCGGAAAGTACGACACCATCGGCGAAGATCTCGTCGCGATGGTCGTGGATGATTTGGTTGTGTGTGGTGCTGAACCACTCTTTATGACCGACTACATCGCTGTCGGAAAAGTTTTCCCAGAGCGCATCGCAGAGATCGTTAAAGGCATCGCGATCGGATGCCAAAAGGCGGGTACCGCACTTGTTGGTGGCGAGACCGCGGAGCATCCTGGACTTTTGGGTGAAGATGAATTTGATATTGCGGGTGCTGCAACCGGTGCAGTCGATCACGAAAATCTGTTAGGCGAACATTTGATCAAAGAGGGCGATGCAATTATTGCGATGCCCGCCTCGGGATTGCATGCCAATGGTTACTCCTTGGTGCGCCACATCGTTAAGAATCAGAACCTCGATCTTGATCGCCACCATGACGAATTTGGTAAGACCCTTGGAGAGGTGCTCTTGACCCCAACTGAGATCTATGCCTTGGACTGCCTGGCCCTGCATCGCGGCTTAAAGGAGCAGCTCCATGGATATGCCCACATCACTGGGGGCGGATTGGCGGCCAATACCGCCCGAGTTATCCCTGACCACCTCAGCGCTACCTTTGATCGAAGCACCTGGGCTCTTCCCGCCGAGATGGCCTATTTGGCCCACATCGGGGGCGTCGCCCAACCTGATCTAGAGAAGACCTGGAACTGTGGGATTGGGATGGTCGCCATCGTGGACTCGCTCGCCGCCGATCTGGCCCTGCGGAGCCTGGCAGCCCGCGGCATGAAGGCCTGGGTCTGTGGGAAAATTGAGCGTAGAACCGCCGAAAGTGGCGCCGCATTGGTAGGTAACTACCAAGCGCGATAACCTTCGCACCTGACGAAATTACACACATAAGAATAGATATATAGAAGAAGGAGGTCTCGCTATGGGGCGTGGCCGACAAAAAGCTAAAGCAACCAGAGTTGCACGCGATCTTAAATATTCCGGTCCAGATATGGATCTAGAGCGTCTTGCAAAGGAACTTCACGGTGAGGTGCCAGTAAGCACAACGGTTACCGATGACAGTGATGAAGATCCTTATGCGGATGACAATTACGCCAAGCGCGCGTAATTAATTCATTCGCGCAATAATTCATTACATGCGTCCAACACCCTATGTTGCATCCCTGCGGGTGTACGAACCAATAAGCTCCTTTGAGCCAGCGGATCAGTTGCGCTGGGAGGCGATCCCGATTACCTCCTCGACCGGTTATGACGAGCAGATCCGCGCACTTCGGAGATTAATCTCTGCAGAGCCACCTGCCCTCACCGCAGATGGTGCACACATTCTGGAGTTTGAGGGCAAGCGATATGTAGCACCTTGGAGCACTGCCGCTAGATCATGGGCAGCCCTCGCAACTTTTAAAGAGTCGATGCCGGTAAATGTCGCGCGCTACTTCGTGCCATCAAATGTGGAAGAAGCGATCCTGGTTAATTCAGAGAGCGTTGAAGATAAAGTCCCACATATATTGACCGAGACTTGGGTGATTCCACCTCGGTGGTTCTCGCTCTTTGAACCAGAAGAGAGATTACGCGGCCACAATGATGATGGGGCATTCACTGTCTTACGCACCTCTATCTCCAATGCCAAGAAGCGTTGCATATTCACACATCAGAGCGTTGTGGGTGCATTTGGAAATGGCCCCATCGAACAAGAGATTGCAGATCTTTTGGAGTGGCTCAATATGTTTCATCCCGAGTCACTTGTGGAGCTCGATTACGGTGGGCTAGCAAATTACTTGGAGCAGACTCTTAAAGAAGATGGCTTTGAAGGACTTGAAGCAGATTCTTCAGTGGAAGATATCCAGCTCTCACTCGGCGGACTTTCGACTGGCGATGGTGCAAAGGCTGGCCTCGGATACGAGCGATTAATCTCCAGGTGGCGCAAGGTCGCTGCGCTCGAGCAAGCCACATAAACCCAGAAAAATTTTTCCGCAACCCCTTGTCATAACGGTCTGATAACAGGAATACTGCACCCATATCGGTGCGAAATGGACATTTCGCCAAATCACCAACGGGGGCGACGA
>Ga0316221_1003325_pt1 | contig 13279 bp, 12 predicted proteins | sample TBH18007metaG_FD_206003 | JGI IMG/M metagenome (GOLD analysis project Ga0316221, IMG submission 206003) | Freshwater microbial communities from Trout Bog Lake, Wisconsin, USA - TBH18007 | ecosystem: Environmental > Aquatic > Freshwater > Lake > Hypolimnion/Profundal zone | place: USA: Wisconsin... | reverse complement strand
CGGCGAGGCCGGGGGAAGACACGCCACCAAGGCGTGAGGCCGCGCGTCCCCAGATTCCTTCCGCCAGCAACGCGCCCCCGCCCACTCCCACAATTTCCGGTTCGACAACCAACCTGTTGCGCCCATCCTCCTCAGTCAAAGTGCGAATTGCTGCCGATTTCCCGCAAACCTTGTCGACTTCGCGGTGTTTGTTACACTGGGCGATGATGTCCGCTGAAATGGAACCCGATGCGGCCCTGATGATGCGAGTCAAACAGGGCGACAGCGGGGCTTTTTCCGAACTAGTGGACAAGTACCAGCAACCGGTCATGAACCTGGTCTACCGGATGCTCCGGGACGCCACCGAGGCTGAGGATGTGGCGCAGAGCGTCTTCGTCCAGGTTTACCGCTCGGCCCACCGCTATGAGGTCACCGCCAAGTTCTCAACCTGGCTCTTTACCATCGCCCGCAATCTCTGCCTGAACGAACTCCGCCGTCGTTCCCGCCATCCCGCCGAGTCGATTCACACACCCCACCCGGAACAGGAGGACCAACCCCTCCACCAGTTCGAGGACAAGCGGACCGCCTCCCCACCCGACAGCCTGCTCCAGGGCGAGTTGGAGGAGAAAATCGAGCAGGCGGTGGCCGAACTGCCGGAAAACCAGCGAATCGCTATCCTCCTCTGCCGCCAGGATGAACTGAGTTACGAGGAAATCGCCAAGGTGCTCGGTTGTTCCCTCTCGGCCACCAAATCCCTCATCCACCGTGGCCGCGAGACCCTCCGGCTCAAGCTCAAACCCTACTTGCGCACCGGCCATTGGCAAACCGAGGGAAACGCGGAAAACGAGGATTGAAAGGGACCGACTCACGGTTCGGATTCGATTTGCGCGCCGGGGCCGGGACTGCAATGATGCAAGGGATATGGTTTTGATGAAGAAATGGTGGAGTGGTTGGCACTGGGCCGCCCTGCTAGCGATTTGCGGCGGGCTGGGCGCGGGCTGTCGCTCCACCCAAGGCCCCGACCCCGAGAGCATGGCCTCGGTGGTCGTGCCCGGCCGGACCGTTCTCGAAACCGCCCACGCGGTCTCCGAGGTGTTCCAAGCGGCTGGCTACCAACCGGTCCCTCAGCACCGGAACAATGAATTCAGGCTGGTCTTCGACATCCGCGGCAACGGGACCGACACCGTACTTTATGGGGACTTTTCCGGGGAGAAGGTCTGGTACCGGGCCAAAGTGCGCCTGGTCACGATGGGCACCGATTCGGTCATGGTAAGCTGTGATGGTTTCCGGGTGCTCGATCACGGGGATGGCCATTTTGAGTCCGAGCACAAGCTCTCGCGGCGAGGCCGCTACCAGGAGTTGCTCGACAAGGTCCGGACCCGCCTGAAATGAGCTGGCGCACCATAGATTCTCCCCGGGTCAGGGTTCGGGAGCGGGCGGAACTCCTTATCCGTCCCCTGGCCGACCTCGATCTCGATCATGGGGCGGCCAGGACTACCCACCCCGCGAAGGTTTCGGACTTCTGATACGATAGCGATGGCAGACGACGGTTATGGCGGACACCAACAAACACGTTTACGACGAGAGCAAGATCAAGACCCTTTCCTCGCTGGAGCACATCCGGCTGAGGACGGGCATGTATATCGGGCGGATTGGGGACGGGTCCCATTACGATGACGGCTGCTACATCCTGCTCAAGGAGGTGATCGACAACGGCATCGATGAGTTCATCATGGGCGCCGGCAAGGAGATCCAGATTGCCGTACAGGAGAAGGAAGTGATCGTGCGTGATTTTGGCCGGGGCATCCCCCTGGGCAAAGTCGTCGAGTGCGTTTCGCAGATCAACACCGGCGCCAAGTATAACGACGACGTCTTCCAGTTTAGTGTCGGCCTCAACGGCGTCGGCACCAAGGCCGTCAATGCCCTGTCGCGCGAGTTTGTCGTGCGCAGCCATCGCGGGGGCGAGTTCGTCGAGGCCTGCTTCAAGCAAGGCCGGCTCAAGGGCGAGAAAAAGGGCGAGACCCGCGAGCCGGACGGGACGCTCATCCGTTTTGAGCCGGATCCGGAGATCTTCAAGAGCTACCAATTTCTCGCCGAGCATGTGGAACGGCGGCTCCGCCATTATTCATACTTGAACAGCGGGCTCAAGCTGGTGTTCAACGGGAAGGTTTTCCAATCCCGCAACGGCCTGCTCGACCTGGTGATGGAGGACTTGCAAGGGGACGGGAGCGAGCCGATCTACCCACCGCTGCATTACGCGGAAAAGACCCTGGAGTTCTGTTTCACCCACAGCAACAGCCGGTATGGGGAAACGTTCTATTCCTTTGTCAATGGCCAATACACGAGCGACGGCGGCACCCACCTCAGCGCCTTCCGCGAGGGCTTGCTTAAGGCCGTGAACGAGCACGCGCATGAAAAGTTCGAGGGTGACGACGTCCGCGAGAGCATGGTCGGCGCCGTCGCCATCCGCCTCAAAGACCCCCTCTTCGAATCCCAGACCAAGAACAAGCTGGGCAACACGGAAATCCGCACCGACCTGGTCAACCGCGTGCGCGAGGAATTATTGCAGTTCTTTCACCGCAACAAGGAGATCGCCGAGAAGATCGTGGGCAAGGTGCAAGACACCCGGCAACTCCGCAAAGAGCTGCAGGAGGTCAAGAAGCTGGCACGCGAGCGCGCCAAGGCCACCACCATCCGCATCCCCCAACTCAAGGATTGCAAGCTCCATTTGGATACCGCCAAAGGCAAGGGGAAAGGCTCGATGATCTTCCTCACCGAGGGCCAGTCGGCCGCCGGTTCCATCGTGAGCTGCCGCGATGTCAACACCCAGGCCATCTTCGTGCTCAAAGGCAAACCGCTCAACGTCTGGGATCTGAAGCGGGACATCGTCTATCGCAACGACGAACTCTACAACCTGATGCGCAGCCTCGACATCGAGGACAACCTCGAGAGCCTGCGCTATGACAAGGTGATCCTGGCCACGGACGCCGACGTGGACGGGTTGCACATTCGCAACCTCCTCATCACCTATTTCTTCCGTTTCTTCGATCAACTCGTCCGCGACGGTCACCTGTGGGTGCTGGAAACCCCCCTCTTCCGGACGCGCAACAAGGACGAGACGATCTATTGCTATTCCGAGGCCGAACGCGATACCGCCGCCCGCAAGCTCGGCAAGAACTGCGAGATCACCCGGTTCAAAGGACTGGGTGAAATCTCGCCAGCCGAGTTCAAACAGTTCATCGGCAAAGAAATGCGCCTCAGCCAGGTCGAGTTTGCGGGCAAGCCTGAGGCCGCCGGAATTCTCACGTTTTACATGGGCAAAAACACCCCCGAACGAAAAGACTACATCATGGAGAATCTTGTCGTCCCGGTAGAGGAATGACCCAGCATCGTCCCATGCCCGAAAAACCAAACCCCAATCCCGGCCCGCCTGATTCGTCGATCCCGAATCCGCCGGCGGGCCTTCCCGAAACCGGCCAACCGGCCGCTTCCACCGACACCCCGTCCACCCCGACCGCCAAACCGCCGGCCAATGGCAACGGCAAGAGCCACATTCAGGCCGAGGAAGTAATCGTGGCCCCCGCCCGCCCGTTCGCCCCGGGCCGACAGGACCTGGCGCTCCACCGACGAGTGGACCGCAGCTTCCTGGATTACGCCTCCTACGTCATTCGCGACCGTGCCATCCCCAAGCTCCATGACGGGCTCAAGCCTGTCCAGCGGCGCATCCTGTGGGCGATGCATGTCTCCGATGACGGGCGGTTCACCAAAGTGGCCAACGTCATTGGCGACACCACCAAGTATCACCCGCATGGGGACGCCTCCATCGGCGACGCGCTGGTCGTCCTGGCCAACAAGCGATACCTCATCGAACGACAGGGGAACTACGGGAACATCTACACCGGGGATCCCGCCGCCGCTCCGCGGTACATCGAATGCCGCCTGACCGAACTGGCGCGCACCGAGATCTTCAACGACGAGTTGACCGAGTTCGTGCCCAGTTACGATGGCCGCAAGAAGGAACCGGTCGCCCTGCCCAGCAAACTGCCACTGTTGTTGATGCTCGGCACCGAGGGCATCGCGGTCGGCATGTCCGCGCGCATCCTGCCCCATAACTTTCCCGAACTCCTCCAGGCGCAGATCGCCATCCTCAAGAACCAGCCGTTCAAATGCCTCCCCGACTTCCAAACGGGCGGCTTGATGGACGCTCGCGAATACCGGGATGGCGCGGGCCAGATCACCGTCCGCGCCAAGCTCAAAGTCAAGGATGAGTCCACCATCGTCATCAAGGAAATCCCGCCTTCGACCACCACGGAATCGCTGATCGCTTCCATCGAGGACGCCTCGCGCAAGGGCAAGATCAAGGTCAAGAGCATTAACGATTTCACGGCGGAGGATGTCGAAATCGAAATCAAGGCGCCCAACGGTGTGAGCGCCGACCAATTGGCCGACGCGCTCTTCGCCTTCACGGACTGCGAAGTCAGCATCGCCAGCCGCCTCATCATCATCAAGGACAACCGGCCGGTGGAATTGACGGTGTCCGAGGTGTTGCGCCAGAACACCGCCCAACTGGTGGAGCTCCTCAAACGCGAACTCGAGCTCAAAGAGGCCAAGTTGCTGGAGGAACTCCATTACCGCACCCTCGAACGCATCTTCATCGAGGAACGAATCTACAAACGCATCGAGCAATGCAAGACCAACGAGGCGGTGTTCGCCGCCGTTTACGAGGGTTTCCAGCCGTTCCGCAAAGACCTGCTTCGCGACCTCATCGACGCCGACGTCGAGCGGCTGCTCACCGTGCGCATCCGCCGGATTTCGCTCTTTGACATCAACAAGCACCGCGAAGAGATGGAGGCGTTGAAAGGCGACCTGACCCAGACCCGGAAGAACCTCAAGAATCTGACCAAATACGTCATCACTCATATCGAAGAACTCCTGGCCAAATACGGCCCCTTGTATCCGCGGCTGACCAAGTCCAGCCGCTATGATGACGTGGATGCGAAGGAAGTCGCCTTCAAGGCCTTCAAGGTGGCCTACGACCCCGAGTCCGGCTATGTGGGCTACAAGGTATCGGGGGAGGAGTTTCGGCTGGACTGCACCAAATTCGACAAGCTCTTGCTGGTGTTCCGCGACGGTCACTACCAGGTCATCGAGTTGCCCGAGAAACAGTTTGTGGGACAGGACCTGATCTACTGCGGGCTGCCCGAGCGCGACCGTGTCTTCACCCTCGCCTACACCAATCGCGAGGCGACCTACCTCAAACGGTTCACCTTTGGCGGCATGATCCTCAACAAGGTCTATCACTGCATCCCGCCCAAGTCCCGGGTCTTGTTCTTCGAGCCGGGCACGCCCGCCGAGCTCTTCATCAAGTACAAGCCCGCGCCCTACCAGAAGATCAACCAACAGACCTGCATCCCCGGCGAGATTGAAGTCAAGACCCCGAAAACCATCGGACGGCAAGTGTCGATCAAAGATGTTTCGACGGTGGGGAGCAAGCCGCCGCGCGGCTGGGATCACGATGGACCGACCACCAAACTGCAGTTCACATGAAAGTCTTCGGCTTAACCGGCGGGATGGGGATGGGCAAATCCGCCGCCGCCCAGATCCTCCGGGACCGCGGCGTGGCGGTGGTGGACACCGATGACCTGGCCCGGCAAGTGGTCGAACCCGGTCAACCGGCCCTGACCCAAGTGGTCCAGCGGTTCGGCCGGGGGATTATTCAACCCAATGGCGGCTTGCGCCGGCAGGAATTGGCGCGGCTGGTTTTCTCGGACCCCGCCGCCCGTAAGGACTTGGAGGCGATTTTGCATCCCGCCATCCGCGACCTCTGGAAGGCTCAGGTCCTTGCCTGGCGCCAGCAGTCCCGACCCGCCGCCGTGATTGTCATTCCGCTGCTCTTCGAGACGGGAGCCGAAACCGATCTGGATGCCACCATCTGTGTGGCTTGCTCTGCCGCCACGCAACTCCAACGTCTCCTGGAACGCGGCTGGCCCGTCGACCACATCGAGCAACGGCTCCGCGCCCAGTTGGCCATCGAGCAGAAGATCTCCCGGGCCGACCATGTGATCTGGACCGAAGGCAGCCTGGAGATCCACGCCGCGCAACTCGCCAAGGTGGTGCCATCATGATGACCATTCGGTGACCCCCCCGGCGGCGGAGAGCGGGGCGCCCGCTGGTTAAAGGGGGCGGCTAGGGATGATCTCCAGCCCTACCTCGTGAACCGGAGACGATAGTATGTGGCCCGGTTCGTCGCGAACGCATCATAATAGCTGCCATTGGTCGGAGTCGGGGGCGCACTGACAAAGATGTCCTTCCACGCGTCGCCGGAACCGAGGCTCAGGCGGCGCTGCAGGTATTGAGTCGAGTTGACCCCCGCCTGCCATTGGAGAGTGACGCCGCCGGCATGAGGGGTGACGCCGGTCAGGCGCGGATAGGAATGCCCATCGTTGGGATCCGTATCCGCGAGGTATTCCTGCAGGTTGTTGAAGCCGTCCCCATCCGGGTCGGCGTCCCACGAAGTCACGCCAAGCGCGCCGAAGTGGGCCAACTCCCAGGCATCCGGCAGGCCGTTGAGGTTCTGATCATTAGGGTCGATGGTCACTCCCTTTATGGACAAGGCGCTCGTCGAGGCATCCAACACCGTGCCGTCGGTGGCAACGAAGTTGGCGAACGAGGCCGCTCGGCCCAAATACAGCCCAAACCAGTAGCCCGAGGTCGGCGGCACCGCGGGAGTACGACCGAAGGTAACGGTGCCCAGCAACACACGATTGCCCATCACTCCTTGCAACGGTGCGCTCGCATCCAGTTTCGCGCCCAGTACCACTACGAATCCGGGTATCGAGGTGTCCGGGGCGATGTAAGGGATCGGGTTGGTACCGTCAAAGAAGTACCACAGGGCCGTATTCTTGACAGCCGACTTGACGTAAAGCAGGGAGGAGTCGTAGGTCAACTGGATACCGAAGCTCAACAGTGCGGCATCGGGGATATCGGCATAGACATTCACGGTGATGACCGGCCCCGAGGAGGAGGCCTCGCCATAGACCACGACGGTGCCGAGGGCAGCACGGGGCGCGAGCACGCCTGCCAGGATGGCCAAGGCGCACAGCCAGGGAATCAATCTTTTCATCGGAAGCGCTCCTTTTTGGGAATGGAGGTGCGGATGCGGGATGGTCATGGCTTACCATCCGGTTGGACCACCTTGGGAGTAGCGGTGCAGTTGGTGCCAAAACGCGCGGCGAAGATGGCCAAGTCCAAGCCGTCCACGCGGCCGTCGTTGTTCAGATCGGCAAGGCAGGGTCCCCCGCTGCCGGCCACGTTAATATAGTAATGATCATCGAAGCTGGAGCCATAAATGCGGCCAAATCCATTGATCGTGCGAGCCCAGGCTTCAAGGTGGAACTGGTAAGCGCAGGTTTGCCAATTGGCCAACACCCCCAAGCCGAAGGCGGATGCGACGTTGGTCGTGGTAACCGCAGGGGCCCCATACCAGAGCGGCCGGGTCGAGTCATGCATCCCAGCGTATCGCTCGAAGGTCACATACCCACCCGAGTGGTTACGACCGTAGGACGAACTCAGCCAGTAGTTGTACAAGAACCCGGCGGGGTGATAGGCCGTGATGTCGAAACCGAGGTTTTCCTGGGGAATAGTGGCATAAATCATCCCACAGTCGGCGACCGGGTTGCCCGCGGCGTCCCGCACCGCGCTGATCGAGGTCGTGACGGGATTATTATCGATCCAGAGCGTGATCCGGCTCAGCGAATTGGAGGGCAGAGTCAACCCGGAAGCGAGACTGTTCGTCGCAAACGCCCGGTAGAGAAAATCCCACCGGCCGTTTTGCAGGCGAAGGGTGTTCAGAATGAGCTTGAGGTCCGGCAGGGACCAATAACCCGAACTCGGGAGATCGGTGCGCAGATAGAGCCCGTTGAGGTCGGGCCCGAGACTCACCTGGACGGGGGTGACGCTCCCATTGGTGGCGATGATGAACTCGGTCTTGGTCAAGGGATCCAGCACGGGGTTGAAGTTGGACAGCGCCGGGGGCGCGCCGCCGCTCCACGGGGCAGCCAGGATCTGGTAGTAGCGCACGGCGGAATCGTTCATGCCGAACAGGCCATAGAGGTACACCCAACCACCGAGTGGGGCGTCTTCGAACGGTTCAATATGCAGGGCACTGGCGACGTTCGAGGAGACGTTCACTAAACCAGCAGACGCTCCCGATTGGGTGATTTCCGACGTGGGAATGATACCCACGGTGTTGAAGAGGAACCCGGACAAGAGGCCACTGGCGAAGTTCTGTTGCAGGCTGGCCGGCCCGCCGTAGGCGCCCATCGTATTGCGCGTGCCATCCGGGTTGTTGTAGGCCGGGTCCGGATCACCCGCATGGATGCAAGGTGAGGTAGTGGCCAGGTAGTAGGCACCGGGCTGCGTGGGATCGAAGACCGGATCCGCCGAGATGCCCCCGAGCCCTGCCGCCACGCCGCGGTAGTTACCCAGCAGGTTATTGAACGCGTCGTTGAAGGAGAGCGCCGGCGCTTCACTCGAACTGGCGGAGATGCCACTGTTGTTGCCCGCCACGATGTTGTTTTTGATGATGGGGTTGCCGGCGTTAAAAACGACCAAGCCGAGTTGGCTCCCCACCACGGTGTTGTTGATCATCTGTACCGGCGTCGGCATCGGCCGGCCGAGGCGCACGCCCACATTGGTGTTGCCCACCAGCAGATTGTTGGCAATCAGAGGACAGGCCAAATCGCAAGAAATGCCGCAGGTATCGATGACCGAACCGCCATCGGCGCTTCCGATACCCAGGCAGTTGTACTCAATGAGGTTGTTGCGCACGATGCCACAGCATCCCGCCACGATCCACACCCCATTCGTGTTGCCCACGATGAGGTTGTTGTCCACCATCGGGCTGCCCCCCCACATCAGCACACCAGCGTTGTAAATGGCGCCGCCACCCCCACTGATACTGAATCCCGCCAGGCGGCAATTGGTGATACTCAAGCAGGTGACGGCATTGGTCGTGCCGCTCCCGACCAGGAAAGTGGAGCCGTAACCGGACCCGATGACATTGATCCCGCTCCGCAGGCTGAGGTCCTCATGGTAGGTGCCGGGGCCGACAAAAACGGTCTCGCCTGGCGACGCGGCGTTAATGGCTGCCTGAATGGACCAACCAGGCGTGACCGTGCCCTGCGTACCGGTCAAAGTCAACGCCACCCCCAAACGGTAATTCGAGCTCAGCGGTGGCGTCGTGTCGGCGGTTTCCATCACTCCTCCGCATCCACCCCCGACATTGTAATAGACCTGGCTGTACGGTCCCGAGGCGACGGTTAGAATGAACGCGACCGTTCCGCCTTTGGTGATAGGAACCGAGGGATACGTGAAAACTACCGAGATCATGTTGTTCGGCCCGCCGCTGAGCGCCAAAGTCGTCGTTGCGGATCCCAGGCTGAGACCATTGAACGCCCCGTTCCTTGCCGTGAGCGTTAGCGAGTAAGTGCCTGGGTAGGCCGACGGGGCCGAAACTTGCAGGGTGGCGGTATCCAGGGTAATACCCGCGTAGTTGGTGACATAAAACCCGTGCGTGTTCCAATCGCCGTAGGTTGGGCCGCCTCCCGGACAGGTATAGAGCACGGCGGCCGAACCGGCCGCCGTCGCCACCAGAAGGACACCGGCGAACAGGGATGCGAGGGTTAGGGTGCGAGGTTTGTTGCCGCAGAACTTTTTCATAACATTCACTTCGAATTCCTAAGCTCAGTTGCCACGGCGGGGCTGTCGGACAAACCCGCCGAGCGATTAACTCGAATCAGGCCTAAAGCATTTTATACCCGAAACCGGGGCCCCAGTCAAGTAGTATCTGACAGGCAGACGGAAACACCTAGAAGCAACGCTGTTTAAGTTAGTGAAAGCAGGTTATGCCACTGCCGGGGCGCTGAGCACCTCGATAGCCCGGAGCGCCACCGTGTGAGTTTCACTGCCGAGAGGCTGGAGACCTGAAGTCCTCTATTGGCCCTTGTCCGGCTCCCAGCTCGTGATGTCATCATCCGTCCCGGCGATGCCATCCGGTCCCGCACAGATGATATCGTAGGACTCGGGATGGTGCCGGCCGGGGCACTCGTAAAGGTATTCGTTCTTCCAGGGGTCTTTGGGAATCCCGGTTTCGAGATACGGCCCGCGCCAGGTCTTGGCGTCGCGGGGTCGCTGCACGAGTTCCAGGAGCCCGGGACGGGTCTGCGGGTAACGGTCGTTGTCCATCTCGAACGACGCCAGGGCGGTGCGGAAGATGGTGATCTGCGCCCGTGCCGCCACGATGCGGGCCTGGAGCCCCCGTTTGGCGAGGTTGGGATAGACCAGAGCCGCCAGGGTGGCCAGGATGACGATTACCAGCAGCATCTCCACCAGGGTAAAGGCCCGATGCGTGTAAGGACGGATCACCGACGCTCGATTCTTAATGATTCGCATATCTCAATGGGGTTTGGTTTTGTTGTTTTTTGTTCCGAACGCTTTGCCGTGTCATCCACGGCGTAAGACCTGCAAAGGCATATTACGTGCCAAGTGAAAAACCGCGGGAATCCCGCCACCACCGGAGGCGGCCTGCGCAGGGTTTGCCCGAACCCGGCCTTCGCGGCGTGCAAGTCTTGCGCGCCCCCACCGCCCGGAAGCAGAGCCCCCTTGCCTCCGCGTCCGCGTCAGCCCAGTTCCCAGGACCCCAGCCGCCCGAGTCCTTTGTCGAGTACTTTGTCGAGCCCTGCATGCCACCCCGTCGAACCACTGCTGGATACCCTGGCGGCGAAGGCCTTGGCGGGTGTTTTCGATGCTGGCTCGGTTCTCATGCTTCAATGGAGGATTCCTAGCTGGGGCCATTGGACAATGGCGGTCCAGGGCACCAGGCTTTAGGGCCTTTTCGTTTCCGCTCTTGTCGCGCTAGGCGTTGTTGTCTATTTCAAACGACAGTTTAGGACACATGAGTCGCAAATGCTCTAACCCGCTTCCTTCAGCCAACAGCCGCCGTCCCCTCCGGTTTCGACGCCTGGGAGAAATTCGCCGCTCCCCGGCTTCGTCGGAGCTTCGGTCCCTGGCGGACGCGGCTGAGGGATCAAGAACGACGTGAAGGTAAACTCGGTCTATGCCAATGGCGACGGGACCGTAGGGCTGGCGACCATGGAGGACAAGAGCGCGGGCTTTGAGGGGACGACGTTCATCGAGCTTTCGTTCGAGCAGGAGTACCGGCGCCGGCTGGCGACGCTCATGAGCTGGACGATGCAGAGCGCGGGGAAATCGGACACCAACTCGGGGCTAACATCGACGACCCTCACGGGCAGCGTGGTGGCGGGCGGGGCGATTGGGCCAGCCTACAACGCGGCCGTGGCCAAGGCACGATGGCTGGCAGCTCGTGGGGCCTCGCAACTGGGATCGAGCGCGGTGCGCCTGAGCGAGCAGCTGACCTGGGACACGCGGCAGGTGAGCGTACCCAAGACACGGAGTGGAATGGATCCACGGCGACCGTGAAAACGTTGAAGCTCGATTTCGAGATCGAGGCGGTGGACAAGATCGTCGGGCTGACCGGGTTGCTGGAATGCCGGGTTTCGGAGTCGGTGAAGTATTCCGGCACGCGGTGGGTGACTCAGCCGATCCCCAGGGATGCAAAGGGAAAAGGGGGCGTGAGCATCACTCAGGATGCCGGGCTGACGGAGGGCGGGCGGACGGTGCGGGGGACCGTGACGGCGGCGAGCCTGGCCACGGCTCAGGCCTGGGCGATCCAACAACGGATGTTCCTGGGGGTGGACGCGGACGGCAACGGCTACCGCCTCCCGGAGGAAATGGAAACGGATTACGAGTTCGTGCCACGGACGGACGGCGTGGCGGTCGTGGTGGCGGGCGGAGAGGCGGAGATCAACGTGAGGCTGTGGCGGGTGAGCTTTACGTTTGGGGAGATTCTGCCGAATTATCCGGCAGCGCCGTCGTAAAAAGTGCCGTCTTTGAGCCGAATTGACATCCGAAACAGATCTGGGCGTCGCAAGTATGCACTCCCACAACTCGCAGCGAGTCCCGCCGCCATTCGGGCCGTTTCCCTCGTGAAATGCCCCACGGACTGCTCATCCTCGCTTTTGGTGCCGGGGCTTCGTTTGGCTAGGGATTAACGCTGGGCGGGGTCGGATCGTGATCGGGAAGGCTGATTCCCGGGCTACTCATGGTGCCGTCTGGTGACCACCCGCAACGCGCATAGGCCGTCAGAAGAAGTCTCTAAACGCTTCCTTTCCCCAGGCCCGGATTTCCGCTGTTGATTTCAAGTTTTTCGGCCGACTATTCCATATCCGCTGGTAGCGCTCAAACAGGGCTCCCACCGCCTCCCGCTCAGGACAATTCGCGAAGCAAGAGGCATGGAACACCGCATCCGAGTATCGCGAAAACAAGTGCGAACGGCCGAGGAAAGCTGGGAAGCCAACGGTCGCCTCGTCCTGCTGGATAACCGTTCCGCAAAGAAAGCAATGTGTCTTTCCTGGAATAAGCAACGCCATGCTTACCTCCGGTCAAACCTGGTGTGGCCACCACCGCAGCCCCGTTTCTTCGAGCATGAGAGCATCATGCGTTGTAAAGGGGTCAGTCCTAGAATACTGACACTGTTTCGTGTTCACGGCGCCTCCTGTTCGAGCGGTCGTCGTAATCGGTCGCGAAGTGGAGCCACCCGCGTAGAGCGGCCCATGTCCAGCCGCTGCCCCACCCAGCGTAACGTCACCGTCGTCTGCCGCCGCAAAACCACCAGGCCAGCACCGACTTCTCCGCCGCCCCTTGGGGCGGTAAAGCCACTGGGGTTAGATCTTTTCATAGAGATAATTGGTTTTCTATGGCAGCCAGTCGGCCGGGCCAGGCGAAGGCCCAAGCCAGTCGGTGCGCGAGGCGCGCCAGGCTCTGGCTCACCGCCGCGTAGTCCAGTCCGCCGGCCAACTGGCCAAACTCGGCTAGTCTCAGCCCTCCGGCTCGCCTCCCCAGCCCCAAGGCAGCGTCCCGCCTCCAGTCCCCATGGCACTTCACCACGCCCACCCAGTTCTCCCTGCCGGCCTGTTCCACGAAGCGGAAACCATCAGTGTCCCCGCGGAAGGTCTTCTCGCGTTCGTTCCCGCGGGCCGTGACGTGATAGCGCCCGCCGGGTCGTGCAATGCGTAGTTCCCGTGCCACGAGCTGATTAGAACCCCGACGCCCGCTCCAATCAAGTAGAGTAGGCGGGGTGGTACGTTCCCAGGTTGAACCGACCGCAGTTGTCAGTCCCGGTTTCCCACCGCCGCCCCTCATCGAACCGTACGTGCGGTTT
>Ga0316221_1003308_pt1 | contig 13312 bp, 14 predicted proteins | sample TBH18007metaG_FD_206003 | JGI IMG/M metagenome (GOLD analysis project Ga0316221, IMG submission 206003) | Freshwater microbial communities from Trout Bog Lake, Wisconsin, USA - TBH18007 | ecosystem: Environmental > Aquatic > Freshwater > Lake > Hypolimnion/Profundal zone | place: USA: Wisconsin... | reverse complement strand
CCGTTTCGGGGCAACGGAGGAGCGCCAGCAGTTCCGGAACCATCGGCTGGGGCTCAGTAATCGAAGCCATTGGCGCGGACCCGGGTCATCGCTTCGCCGCCCGGATGCTGAAGCGCCGCGTCGAACACCTCGGCGATGTAGAGGATATGATCGCCGGCCGGCATACGGCGCACCACTTTGCACGCCAGAAACGCCATGGCTTCCTCCAGTTGCGGAATGCCGAAGAGATTCTCCGCCAGCGCATGCCCGGCGAACGGATTTTCGGCGTCGGGCCGCGCGAACGATTTCATCAGCGCCCCGTTGTTCTTTCCCAATACGTGCAGGCCGAAAAGGCCGTGCCCGTCGAGCGCCTGAACGATCGGGCGCGCGGGAGCGAAGACGGCGGAAAGCATCGGCGGCTCGAAGCTGCACTGCTGGACGAAGCTGCACAGCATCCCGATAGGCGTTTCGCCGATCCGGGCGGTGGCGACGTACAGACCGCTGGCAATCTTTCCCAATGCGGGTGCGATTCGTTGGCGGTCTGTCGATTCTTGTGCGGATGGAAGCATGGGTTTGGGTGTGTGATTGTTACCAGTATTTTGGCAGGCTCGGGTCCACTTCTTCGACCCATGCGCGGATGCCTCCCGTCAGGTTCCGAAGGTTTTCGAACCCCGCTTGTCGAAGCAGAGAGAGCGCTTTGGCGCTGCGACCGCCGCCCTTGCAGTGGAGCACAATTTCATCGGAGCGGTCCAGTTCCCCAACACGAGCCGGCAGTTCGCCCAGGGGGATCAGGCGCGCACCCGGAATCCGGCAGATCTCGTATTCGCCCGGTTCGCGCACATCAACGAGGGTGAACTTGTCGCCGCGGTCGATCTTGGTCTTGAGTTCGGTGACGGTAATGGCTGGCACGGAGGGATCTCCGCCTGTCTGCGGAAGCGCGCAGAACTGGTTGTAGTCGATCGGTTTCATAATGGTTGGGCGGTCGCCGCAGACCGGGCATTCGGGATCGCGGCGTAGCTTGAATTCACGGAACTTAAGCTTGAGGGCGTCAAAATGCACGAGCCGTCCGGCGAGGGTTTCGCCGGCGCCCAGAATCAATTTGACGGTTTCGATCGCTTGCATCGTCCCAATCATCCCCGGCAGGACGCCCAGCACGCCGCCCTCGGCGCAACTTGGAACCGATCCAGGCGGGGGCGGTTCCGGAAGCATGCACCGGTAACAACCTCCGGCCAGGTGTGGCGCAAATACCGCGCACTGCCCCTCGAAGCGGTACACCGAGCCGTAAACGTTCGGAAGCTTTAGGAGCACGCAAACGTCGTTGGAGAGATAGCGCGTGGGAAAGTTGTCGGTGCCATCGACAATGACATCGTACCCGCCGGCGATCCGCATCGCGTTCTCCGCAGCAAACACGGTCTCGTGCAATTCGACGCTGACGTGCGGATTTACCTCGCGGATGCGGTCGCGTGCTGACTCCAGCTTTCCGCGGCCCACGTCCGAAGTGCCGTGGAGGATTTGGCGTTGCAGGTTGGAGACTTCGACGGTGTCCGCGTCCACCAGGCCGATCCGACCCACCCCGGCCGCGGCGAGGTAAATGACCGCCGGAGAGCCGAGTCCGCCGACGCCGATGCAAAGGACAGCAGCGGACTTGAGCCGGCGCTGCCCCTCGATGCCCACCTCAGGCAGGACAAGGTGCCGCGAATAGCGGGCGAGTTCGTCCGCCGTGAACTCGGCGCAGCGGGTTTTGCTCGGATGGATGATGCTATCGGGCATGGAAGAGAGAGCGAATCGCCTCAGCGCCGAAGGCGCGAGAACAATGTACGGTTCAGTCTTCGATATCGTTGAGCACGTCGTCGAGCGTGCGAGTAGGCTCCGTTGCGGCGGACACCCTTTCGTCGCGCAGAGTTCGAAGGTCATCGTAATCCTCAAGAGCCTCCTGAACCTGAAGAAACTCGTCGTAGGAAAGGACTACAAACTCCTTCTTTCCGTCTTTCTCGATGATCTGCGGATGAATGCTTATGGTCATTTAGCGGTAGGACTCTTTTCTGTGAAGGATACGATACACGATCACCCGATTGCCTGCGACCTCGAAAAGAGCCCTCCAATCTCCGGCCCTCATCCGATACTCGGGGATGTGGTTACTGAGCCTCTTGACGTCGCCGCGCAGATCATCTTCGAGCCACCGCAAACGCTCGACGATCCGCTCCCGGTCTGAGACTTGCATTGCCTTCAAATCCTTCTCAGCCTTCGGCTTCAGTTCAACGCGGTAAGTCACGGGCGAGAATTCTGGTTATCCGGCCTACTAATCCCTCCGCGCCACGATCTCAAAGCGCTGCTTGTATTTCACAATGCTGCGCTCAGCGGCGACTCCGCGCCACTGGCTGCCGGGATAGATTACTGTATTCCGCCCGATCACCGAGCCGGGACTGAGCACCGAGTTGCAGCCGATTTCCGAGCGATCCCCGATAATCGCGCCGAATTTCTTGAGGCCGGTCGGCATCGGTCGCTGAGCGCCGGGAACACAGACAGTGATCTCGCTATGGTCGAGCTTCACGTTGGAGAGAATTACCCCGGCGCCGAGATGTCCCTTGTAGCCGATGATCGAATCGCCCACATAGTTGAAATGCGGCACCTGCGCTTCGTCGAAAAGGATCGAATTCTTGAACTCGCACGAGTTTCCCAATACCGCGCCGTTCCCCACGATGACGTTCTCGCGGATGTAGCAGCCGCTGCGGATTTCGCAGCCTTCGCCAATCCACGCCGGGCCCTTGATCATGGCGCCCTGCTCGACCACCGTGCCGCGCCCGATAAAAACGGCGTTGCTGATGAAGGGCTTGCCGATCAAGCGCGCGTGAATGGCCGGCTGCAAACGGAACTGGAGATAGCTGCCGATCTGCTTCAGAGCGTCCCAGACGTGAGTGACGTTTTCAAACAACGCCCGGTGGTCGGTGCGTTCGAGATCGAGATATTCGGCGGGAGAGAAGTTCATCGTCATTTTTTGGAGAGTTTTTGTCCGTCCTTGGTGTCCTTGACCAGCCACCCCTGGACGTCGATTCCAGCGCGCAACGTGTCGCTCAAAGCAAAATCTTTGGCGGCGCGCGCCGCGGCGCGCTGTTCGACCAGCGCAAGCACCGCCGCCGGTATCGCCTCTTCCTCGCGCTGGAATTGCAGCACGGAGTTGACCCGCTGCCACCAGTTGAGCATGGCGCGCGCGTCGGATGGCGTAAACGACTGCTGGTTCATGGCGCGGTTGGACTCGCGGATCGCCTCAAAGAGGTGCCCCAGCGCCCCGGAGATGTTCAAGTCATCATCGAGCGCCTCCTCGAAAGCCGTTCGGGTCGCGAGCGGATGGATCGACTGCGATTGCTCCGAAGCGGCCAAATCCAGCAGCCGTGCGGTCCACTCGTCGATGCGACCCAAGGCGCTTCGGGCCGCTGCCATTCCGTCGAACGTGAAATTCAGCGGCAACCGGTAATTCACGGCGATGAGCGCGTAGCGAATTTCGCGGCCGGTCCAGCCTTTGTCCAGAAGATCGCGCAGGGTGAAAAAATTGCCGAGCGACTTCGACATCTTCTGGCCTTCCACCATCAGGTGGGCGCAGTGCATCCAGTACCGCACGAAACGATGCCCTGTGCAGCACTCCGACTGCGCGATCTCGGCTTCGTGATGCGGGAAAATGTTGTCCACGCCGCCGCAGTGGATGTCGATCTCCGCCCCAAGGAGTGCCGTGGCCATTGCGCTGCATTCGATGTGCCAGCCCGGGCGCCCCCGGCCCCACGGGCTCTCCCATGCCACGTCGCCGTCGGCTTCGTCCCACGCCTTCCAAAGCGCGAAATCGCCCACGCTCTCCTTCTCGTATTCATCGTTGCGGATGCGCCCGGTCGGCCGCAGTTCCTCCAGGTTCAGGTGGGCGAGCTTGCCGTAATCGGGAAACTTGTTGAGCCGGAAATAGACGCTGCGGTCTTCCGCCTGGTAGGCAAACCCGCGATCGACCAGAAGCTGGATCATCTCGATCATCCGCGCGATGTACACCGGATCGGTTGCCGCCGGGAACGTCCCCGCCGGTTTGACGCGCAACGTCTTCAAATCGTCGAAAAATGCCTGCTTGTATTTGCCCGTGAACTCCTGAAGAGGCAACCCCGCTTCCCGGCAGCCGCGGATCGTCTTGTCGTCCACATCGGTAAGATTCATCACGCGATTGACGGAAAATCCGCGCAATTCCAGATGCCGTTGCAGGAGGTCTTCGAAGATGTACGCCCGGAAATTGCCGATATGGGCGAAGTTGTAGACGGTGGGCCCGCAGGTGTAGACCTTCACGAAGTTCCCCGCGGGATCGAGCGGATGAAAATCCTCCACCTGTCGGGAATAGGTATTTTGGAAACGGAGCGGCATGTGGGAACCAGTCTAACGCAGGTCACCCCACGAACCGAAGCTTTTTTCAACCTTCGCACGAGAGGGCGCGGGACAAATTTCTTGCGGCGGATCGCAATCACCAGGAGGTCCGTGAATAACGGGGAATATATGCGGAGTAAGAAAACGGCGTCGGCCTGCAACTCTGGGGAGCACACGCGCCCTCGCGTGTTGGCGTCGGCGTCCTCGCCGCCGCGAACTTTTTTCCTAGTTCTCCGACTTGGTTTTGGACTTCCAAGTAACTCGCCAGTTACTTCCTTCAAACAGACGGCGCCCCGTCGAGTGAGATGCTTGTTCCCAAGCTGAACTTGGGAGCGCACTTTTCGTCAGGCGTGACCGCCGGACTTTTTTCACAAGCTCTGAAGAATTCTGCGAAAATCTGCGTAATCTGCGGAAAATTCTCAGTTCCGCGGAGGTTACACAAACGAGCGAAAGCGATGGGGCGTCCGATACGACCATCAGAGGAGTATGGCGACCAAAAAAGCAGGGCGGTCGATGGAAGATGCCTTTGGGCTGGCGCGCGTCCTGCTTGGCAATCACCTGTGAGAATATTATTTCGTTTTCTACTGCTGATCGCTATCGCGCGTTTGACCGGCGAAGCCGTTCTGCGCTACGGATTTGCCTTTGACGAAGGTTATCCAGTTGCGCCCCTGATCGGGATTATCCTCTGTTTTATCGCATGGGTGCAGTTGCGTCCGCCTCACTCCGCACCAAAACCGGTGGTCTACACAGGCCAAAGCATGGGCGCGATTCTGTTCGTCGTGCTTGCCGCGGTGTCGGCAGCGTTCATCCTGACGTTCCGCAAGGAGGCGGCATTCTCTTCGTCTTGGAGCGCTCATCTTGGTATTCTGACCCTGTTTCTGCTGCTCATCCCGTATATCGTTTCGTATCCGTTTGTGAGGACGCAAACCACGGTGGGCGTTCTCGTTGCGTTGACGTTGACGGCGACGCTTTGGAAGGGAAGCGAGTTGGCCCGGTCGCCGAAAGAGGCTGTTGGCGATCTCGATAGTCCGCGTGAACAACGCGTTTTTCCGCAGACCATTCCCGCATCCGGCGGCTCTGTGCCGCAGGCGAGGCCCGTGCGCGAGCGCTTGCCGCATCCCAGGCGGGCTCAGCCACGGTCCACCTGATAGTTTGGAAAAAACGACAGGGCCGCCATTCTTCAGAAGCATTGGCGCAAGGGATTTGGCTGGACGGGCAGGGGATTGCCCGATATGAAACGTGGCATGCAACTGATCCTGAGAATCATCCTGTTGCTGGCGACCCTGAGGTTTTGCGCGCAGGCGCTGATTGGCTACGCGTTCGATTTTCGAGCGCATGGCTATCCGGTGTTACCGTTGTTTATCGTCGGCTTCTCGTTCTGGGGCTATGTTAAACTGCGGCCCCGGAACGCTCGGGCGGACGCTGGAAGCTGGGACGAACATTTCGGTCACACCCGCATCGCCGTTTTTTTGCTTCTGCTCGCGCTCGCATCGTCTGCATTCCTGTTGGAATGGCGCGGCGAACGTGCCTTTTCGCCCGAATATTTCCTGCATCTCTCAACTTTGACGTTTTTCCAGCTTCTGGCCCCATTTTTGATCGCTTTCGCATGCGACCGGGCTCGCCCGCTGGTTGCCATGCTGGGCACCCTGGCGCTGCTGGTCGTGATGGTGGACGGAACACTCAAGGACCCCGAGCCTGTGGTCGCGTATTTCCAAGAGGCCAAGGCCTATTCACCCGATGTTTTGCCGGTCGATTATGTTCTGCCGGTGGAGATTCTGCCGCCGCCCAGCGCGATGCCGCCGACTATGGAAAAGAGGCCGGCGACACCAGCGGCGCGCCCCAAGTTGCCGTAAGCTCCGATGGCGCACTGGAAACAGCGGCAGACCGTGTTTGCCGAATACGGCTTGTGGTTGACGATGCCGGGAGCCTGGCAGTTGCGCCCGAGTGACGATCCGCACCGCTGGCTGTTCCGTAGCGCTGACCATCGCGAGCATCTGACGATTTCGATGGCGGAAGCTGAATATACCCGCAACGCGGATGAGCGCGAGGCCGCCATGCGCCGTGCGTTGGCCCGCAACCGCCGCGCCGCGGAACTCGGGTTCGCCCGCGTGACCGGTCTATCGATCACGGAGCCCGAATTTGGCGCGCGAGCAGGCGCGGTTGCCGGTTGGTATTCGGGCGATGCGGGATCGGAACACCGGTTCTCGGCCTTGCTGCTGAACATCGAAGGCGCACTGTGGAGTTTCTTTTATGAAGCGTTCCGGTTGCCTGCCGAGGAAGCCAACGCCCGCGCGGAAACGATTTATAGCTCGATCGGGAAGAAGGGGTAAGGAGCAGGGGGAGAATCCTGCGAAAAGAAACCCGACCGAAAGGGCTGGGGCCTGCGAATTCACTGCGAAAACGACTTGCGGCACAACATTTCTTGGCCAATAGTCATCCTATTATGCACACACCGCAGATCACCGCCTACCTCAAAACCACCTGTGGCTGGAGCAAGGGCGTCCGCGCCGTTCTTGCCAAGTACGATCTTCCGTACCTCGAAAAGGACATTGTTCAGAATCCCGCCTTTCGCTGGGAAATGGAGCAAAAGAGCGGGCAACCGCTATCCCCATGCGTCGAGATTGACGGCAGAATGCTCCCCGACATCAGCGGTGAAGAAGTCGAGTCGTACCTGATTGAGCACGGCGTCGTGGCGCAGCGCGAGGGAGAGACCGCCTTCCCGATCGACGCCGGTTGTTCCGGAGCAAGCCGCAAGGCGTAGCCGTGCCGTCCGCTGACCGCGTGCCGTCTACCTACGCGAGCATCTTCACCACCTGTGCGGGGTTGCCGGCGACGACCGCGTTGGGGGGAACGCTCTTGGTGACTATTGCCCCTGCGGCGACGATCGAATTTTGCCCGATCGTCACGCCTTTGAGAATGACGGCGCCCATTCCCACCCAGACGTTATCTTCGATGATCACCGGTGCGACGCCGATTGCCGGACGCGGTGGACGATTTTCGTAAAACGGGGCAAGAGCCATGGCATCGATCTGCCGCTGAGCCGGGTCGATCGGATGAAAGTCGCTGTCGGCGATCCCCACGTTCCACGAGAACATGCAGTAGGAACCGATCTCGATCCGGCTTTCCGCCATGACAAGCACCCCGTTCATCATCGTAAAATCGCCGACGCGGCAACTTCCCTTCTCGCCGATCGAAAAGGAGCAGCCCGCGTAACAGGAGCAGTGTTTGCCCAGAGTGAGGCCGATGGGCTGGCGGGAGCGGTACATCCGGAAAATCTGCGCTGTCTCCAGATAAAGGCCGTCGCCCCACTCGATCCCTTCGGGAATGGGATGAGCCCACCAGTCATGTTCAACGCGGCGATCAGGGGTGATATTCGTCATGGAAATTGATCATTGAGATTGTCTATTGAAAGCCAGTCGGCGGCAATGATCAATTCTTTCTCCGGTTGACCGAATCTTTAGCGATAGGGAAGAAGGGCGCCCAGCGGGGTGACAGGCCTCGAAGCCACCGGTTCCGGGGAGCGAGCGGGTGCAGGACAGATTTCTTCCGTGGAGTACAAGCCCCCCTGTTGCGCTCTCTGATCCTGTTTAATCCTGGGAATCATGTCGAGACTTTTTCCAGCTCCATTGCGCCAGCCAGCCCTTTCCATCACCCACAAACTCGAAGCCGAGCATGGAGACCAAAGCGGTTCTCGTTATCTGTCATCCTGAGCTTGCGAAGGATCTCACAACACGCCAGTTAGCGTTATGCCACCATTCACCGTTCTCGAAGCTAACGGCGTCAACCGCATGAGCCGTCAGGTCCGGTTATGCGCCGACTGTAGCGAATGTGCGGACTGCTTCGTGAGATCCTTCGCAGGCTGCCAATGAACCTGCCGGTTGGAGAGAGCCGTTCAGCGCCAACGGCGCGACCACAATGTAGCCTAGTGTTGGGTAACACGATAACTTTCGCCTTACAGGAGTGGCGATGGAGCCGAGTGGGGCTTCCGATAAGCGCGTCAGCGTCTTGGAGTGCGGGCAGTCCTCTGCCGCTTTCGCAAGCCGGACAGTCCTTCGCCTACGGAAGCTTCCCTTTGCCATCAGAGCTTTCCGCATCTCTCCGACAGAGACTGTTGCGCTTGGAGTTGACGCCAGACGTAGCCAGGCGCACTGCCAAAGCGGTAGAGGACTACCTGCACTCCAAGACGCTGACGCGACTGCCGAGCCCCTCCCGATTTTTCGCGCTTTGCCATCATCTAGCGATCCGAACTGGTCACTGTTACAGCCTACTAGGGCAACGCCCTAGGTCGCTGAGCCACAACGGCTTAGGGCTGAAAGCCCGCAACAGGTCCCGCTCAATGCATTGTGACAGGCCTACAGCCTGGGGCGCCTCATTTGCAAAAGTCCTAGGGCGTTGCCCCACTGCCATTAAGTTAAGCTTGGAGGCCCTAGTAACGCGCGCTCGTTCCCAGGCTCCCGCCTGGGAATGCAGTATTCCCAGGAGGCTCCAGCCTCCTGCCGGGCCTCCAAAAGCACGGCGCACCGGAGAGGAACGGGAGGCTGGAGCCTCCAGGACAGGGGCGTTCCCAGGCTGGAGCCTGGGAACGAGACCGCGAATTCCTTAACTTAATAACTTAATGGCAGTGGGGCGTTGCCTTAGGCTACATTGTCGCTGGGCCGTTGGCCCGGAAAGGCGCCACGCGACGCAGGTTCATGCCCAACAATCACCCTCGCGCTTTGGCGAGGTTAGCTCCTCAGGATACCAGCCATCGGGGCGCAGTCCTCGTTCGCGCGTCCGGCTTGCAAACTTGTGGGTAATGCAAAGAGCCAGCCGCAGCACACAGCGGAGCGTGGGCGGGTTGACTTCCGAGCGTGAAGCAAATTCAACAGGATTATCAGGATTTTGAGGATTAACGGGTTTTTGCGGTGTGGAGGGTTTCGAGGGCGAAAAGCGACAGCCTTCGAGGGGCGCCAAAGACCGCTCGCGAGGGCGCGTGCGCTCCCCTGAAGGCGAAGCTTTGGCTCCCGTTTTCTTCGGAAGCGGATGAAGACAGGCCCTATTTCTCCGTCTTGCCTGCGTAATAACTGCCCACGCCCTCTGCGACCGCGTCGGCGTACTCGCGGTAAATGCTTTTGCGGGGGACGCCGCCAACGGGCTTTAGGCCCTCGTAGTCGCCGAGTTGCACGCGGTCGAAGACGGGTTGGGAGTTCATCACGTACGGTTCGCAGTAGAGGACGGGACAAAGGTAGAGGCGGTTCGCAAGAAGGTTGCGAATCCAGACGTAGGGGCTTTGCGGGACGCCGATCGCTTTGCCATTGTGATACTCGAAGGGGGGCAGCCCGGTGGCGGTCGCCATCGACGCGGCAACTCGGGCGGCGAGCGGCACCTCGTGGCGCGCTGTCCGGTTCAGGAGTTTGATGAGCATGTCATGGCGGGTGTCTTCGAATGCCAGCTCGCCCGGATGGCAGTTGCCGTTTACGAGCAGGTGCAGGTGGTTCCTGTCGGTCAACTGCGGCTGTGCTGGATTGCCCCAGTCTTCCGCGTTGAAATGCAGGCAGATGACCAGGTCCGGCCGCAGCCGCTCGTTGACGATCTCAGCCCGGTGACGGATTTCGCTGATTCGGTAAAAGAACAGCTCGCTTTGCCAGGTGATCGAATTCTGTTTCAGCGGATCGTTCGGGCCATCGTAGCCGTTGCGGGGATGAGTGACGCCCTCGCGCTTCAGTTCAGCCAGGGCGACGGTTCGCAGATTATGCGGGCGGTCGCTGGTGACGGGGTCGGCGGATTTGCGGACGAATTGCACCGTCGCCCCGAGCGCTTCGAGCCGGACTGCCAGCAATCCCGCCACAGTCAGCGCCATGTCTCCCTCGGTCACCGGCTTGGCGTTGCCGATTTGGAACCAGCGTTCTTCCATTTTGGCCCAGTGCCCGCCGAGATGGCCGGGATCGAGCGCGATAGTGTAACCGGTCAGCGGTTTGCCGGGAACCGGCGGGCGGGCTCCGGGCGGGGTCCAATAACGCGGCGGTGTCTTGGCCGATGCGGCGTTGCGGGAGAATTGCAGGCGAAATTCCACTGCGGCATCCTTGCCGGCGCCATGAACGGTTGCGGCCTCGGGACCCACGTCGAGGTAAGCCCGCCACGCGTCGCCCGGCGCGTACACGGTGTTCAGCAATCGGAGGAAGTCTTCGCGGCAAATGGTTTTCTGGAATGGCTCGAGGTCGGACCAATCCGGCTTTGGGGCGAGCGGACTGAGGTGGTCGGCGCCCCGTGTGGAAACGCAGGGAATCGCAAAGACGACGAGGGCGAGGAGCTTTGCTGCCCTCCGTGAGGCGGTCAACCCCGAGAAAATCGAACGGAACGGGAATTTCATTTTAAAAACGTTGGATTTTTCAGTAAAGGAAGCGCTGCATGTTACGAATTCTATTCCTGGGCGATACCGTCGGCGAACCAGGGCGCCGCGCGGTGATTGAGCTGATCCCTTTGCTAAAAAAGGAGTATGACCTCGATTTCATCGTCGTCAACGGTGAGAACGCCGCGGGCGGGCGGGGGATCACGCCCAAAATCACCATCGACCTGCTGCGGGCGGGCGCTTCGGTGATCACAACGGGCGATCATATCTGGGACCAGAAGGATATTCTCCCTTACATCGACACGGAGCCGCGGTTGCTGCGCCCAGTCAATTACCCGACGGAAACGCCGGGGCAGGGGACTGTGGTGTTGGAGACGCCGAAGGGAAAGGTCGGGGTGATCGATGTCCAGGGGCGCACGTTTACCCTGCCAATACTGGACAATCCGTTTCACGCGTTGGAAACGGCGGTGGAGGAAGTCCGCAAGGAGACGCCGGTGATCTTCGTCGACGTTCACGCCGAGACTACGAGCGAGAAGATCGCCATCGGGCGGTTTCTCGACGGACGCGTTTCCGCGGTAATCGGGACGCACACGCATGTGCAAACCGCCGACGAACAGATTTTTCCCGGCGGCACGGCGTTCCTGTGCGACGCGGGGATGTGCGGTCCGGTGCATTCGATCCTCGGGCGCGACATTGAGCCGATCATCTACCGGTTCGTGCGGAATCTCCCCACGAACTTCCCGGTTGCCAAAGGCCCGGTGCAACTCAGCGGCGCCATGATTGATGTGGATGAAGCCACCGGAAAAGCGCTGCGGATCGAGCGGTTTTCGCGGCTGCACGAGGTCCAGGCATCCTGACCTCTGCCTGAATACATGCTTCGCCAGCGGCGGAAGTCGGAACAACAACCCGTCAGAAGGGATTTGCAGCAACTCTACATAAATGTTTGCAAAACTTCGCAACTCGAGTCAGGATGGCTGCGTGTTGACTCCTTCTCCGATGCCACCCCCCCCGAGCTGTTACCGCAAGGAAAACGGTCGTTGCCTCCGCCCGCTTCTCGCTTTGACGGGCCGGCTTTTCGCAGCAGCGGCGCTCGCCGCGTTCGCCGCCGTGGCGGTCGCTGGATCGGCAGTTGCCGAATCATCACAGCCAGCCCCGGTCGCGCAAGTCTATACGCTTGAATCGCCGAAGGGCGGGTGGACCGCCCTGATCAAGAGGGACGGCACACTGGATCGGCTTTCGATGACGTTCGGCGGCAAGCGCGTCGAAGTCCCGTGGAGGCATTCCTCCCGCACTGGCCCGTCGTGGGAAGGCGTGTCGCTCAGCAAGACAAACGGGGAGGCTCTGGTTTTTGAGGGGCGTTCCGGCGACCGAGTCTATTCGATCGCCTACCGGGACGAGGAGGGAGAGTTCACCATTTCCGCGGGAATCCGCAACGAGGGCTCCCAGCCGCTGGTTGCCAGTCCGCGCGTGCGGTTCGCGCTGGGGATCGACCATGAGATGAAGGATCCGGCCTCCTATTTCACGATCTTCTTCCCTACGCTGTTACGCTGCGAAAAGAGCTATCTTTGGGGTTATTTCCAATCGCCCAACGGACAGGTGCTGGCTATTGCTTCGAAAGAACCGGTGGCCTCTTGGGCGCTGGGTTACTTGGGAGGCGGGCACCGCATCGCCACGTCGTACCTGGACGTCCTGCACGTCCTGCCGCTCCCGGCACGGCATCCGCAGAACGCCGCCTCGCTGGCGCCGGGGGAAGCGCGAACCTGGCGGTTTGTGCTGCATGCCGTCGACAGCCTCGACCAGGTTGCCCCGACCGTCGCGAAGATCAGCGGTGTACCCGCGATCGCCTTGGACCGCACCGCCGTTGCGCCAGGCGAGACCGTCGACCTCACAGTGTTTTCGGGTGCGGTCACCGTTCCGAAGCTTTTGGCGGTGGATAACCGCGGGAATTCGGTCGCCTTGCCCGAACCGCAAATCGACAACGGCGTCTGGCGATACCGGTTCCCGGCCCCCGATACCTTCGGCGCGCTCAAGATTCAGGTCAGCGCGGGCGACCGGCAAAGCGAGGCTATCGTGTACGTCCGGAAACCGTGGGGATGGTATCTTCAGCAGGCGCGTTCGGAAGCCTTGCGGATGCAGCAGAAGCCGGGGTCGCATCGGGAAGGATGGCTGGGATTTTTCAGCGATTATCTGGCGCAGGCGTATTTTCCCGACGCCGCGCGATTGGCCGAGACGGAAAAGCAGTTCAAAGAGTTTTGGGCGCTGATGGTGGACCCGGCCACGGGCCACTTCTTCAAGAAAAAGCAGACGTGGGCCGACCGGCCGCAAAACAGTTCGTGGATGCTCGGACTGCTGGTGGCGCGGTTCGCTGCCACGCGTGATCCGCGGCACCTCGAACAGGCGGCCAAATGGGGGGATCTGTTCATTGAGAAATACCAGAATGCGGACGGTGCGTTTGCCCACGGGAAGAACAGCTACGCGGCATTGACCCTGGGTTCGGATTTTCTGACGCAACTGGCATGGTTTGAGCGTCCTCTCGCGGCGAAGGATATTAGGTGGAAAGAGTGTTATGAGCGGCACCTGCACTCCGTCGAGCGGGCTCTCGGCAATCTCGAGACG
>Ga0316221_1003287_pt1 | contig 13405 bp, 23 predicted proteins | sample TBH18007metaG_FD_206003 | JGI IMG/M metagenome (GOLD analysis project Ga0316221, IMG submission 206003) | Freshwater microbial communities from Trout Bog Lake, Wisconsin, USA - TBH18007 | ecosystem: Environmental > Aquatic > Freshwater > Lake > Hypolimnion/Profundal zone | place: USA: Wisconsin... | reverse complement strand
GTGGGTTCGGGCGCGATGCGCGACAGCATCTTGCCGCTGCCCTACAAGGAACCCTCGGCGGTGCTAGCAGGTCTGTTGGACAAGATCGTTGACGAAGGCCGTCGCTTTGCCGCAACAGCGGACATGCAGATCAGCGACATGTCAAGCCAAGCGCCGGTGGGCACAACCCTTGCGCTGCTGGAGCGCCAGTTGAAAGTGATGACCGCCATCCAAGCGCGGATGCACTACACCTTCAAGAAAGAGTTGAAGCTGCTCGCAGAGATCATCCGCGACAACAGCCCAGAAGACTACGACTACGACCCCGAGTACGGCGACAAGTCGGCCAAGAAGTCGGACTACTCCAAGGTTGACATCATCCCCGTGAGCGACCCCAACGCCGCGACCATGAGTCAGCGCGTGGTGCAGTACCAAGCCGTCATCCAGATGGCACAGATGGCTCCCGACATCTACGACTTGCCGCACCTGCATCGCTCCATGCTGGAGGTGTTGGGCATCAAGAACGCCGAGAAGCTTGTGCCGCTCGAAGAGGACATGAAGCCGCAAGACCCTGTGACAGAGAACATGTCCGTGCTGAAATGCTCACCGGTCAAAGCGTTCCTGTTCCAAGACCACAAGTCGCACATTGCCACCCACATGGCGTTCATCCAAGACCCCATGATCCAGCAGTTGGTTGGCCAAAACCCCAAGGCGCAGCAGATGATGGGCGAGATGATGGCGCACATCGCGGAGCACACCGGCTACCAGTACCGCCAGCAGATCGAGCAACAGCTCGGAATGCCCCTGCCTCCCGAAGACGAGAAGCTGCCACCAGAGATGGAAGTGGCGCTGTCGGGCATGATGGCGCAAGCGGCCAACCAGTTGCTGCAACAAAACCAAGCTCAGGCCGCACAAGCCCAAGCCCAGCAACAAGCCCAAGACCCTGTGTTGCAGATGCAGCAGCAAGAGCTGCAAATCAAACAAGGCGAACTCCAGCTCAAACAGCAAAAGCTGCAAATGGAGATGGCCGAGAAAGAAAAGCGTTTGCAAGTGGACTCCGCGTACAAGGCCGACCAGTTGCACCTGCAAGAGAAGAAGATTCAAATCGACGCTGCCGAAAAAGCAGACAAGATGCACATCGCCCAGCAAGGCCAAAACCCACAACTAGACGCCATGCGCAACGCGCACGATCTGGCTTTTGAACAACAACGTGCCCAACATGAACTGGCGGGTGCGCACGCGAAGAACCAAATGGCCGCGCAGCTCCACGCCCAAGACGTGATGCACGCCCAGCAAACCCACCAACAAAAGCTTGACCATGCCAAAGAAGTTGCGGCGATGAAGGCCGAGTTGATGCGCAAACAGGCTGAACAAGCCACACAAAAACCCACACAGGAGAATGAATGATCCAAGAATTCGCTCGCGTATTGCGCGAAGAAATACGCAAAGACATGAATAACTACACAGATGACATGGCAAATGGCATCTGCAAATCGTACGACCAGTACCAAAAACTCTGTGGTGTGATCCAAGGTCTTGGCATCGCAGAAGCTTACATCATCGACCTTGCACTAAAAGTGGAGAAAGCAAATGACAAGTGAATCAGGAATCATCCTGCCGCCCGGCCTGACGTTGCCCAAACAAATCCAACCAATGGATGCGCCAAAGGACGACGAGACAGACGAACAAAAAGCCTCGGTTTTGCCGACCCCCGCTGGTCACAAAATCTTGTGCATGGTTCCGGATGTCAGCGAAAAAATCGAAGGCTCGGAGCTGTACCGTCCAACGGAGTACATGAAGCAGGAAGAGCAAGCGACAACCATCTTGTTTGTGTTGAAGCTGGGCAATGCGGCCTATCTTGACAAAGAGCGTTTCCCCACAGGACCTTGGTGCAAGGCCGGTGATTTTGTGCTGGTTCGTACTTATTCAGGTACGCGAGTGAAGATTTTTGGCAAAGAGTTCCGCGTGATTAATGACGATCAGGTGGATTGTGTGGTAGACGACCCGCGTGGCATTACACGCGCATAAGGAGTGAAAAATGGCAGGATATAAATTCCCTGACGAGGTGGGCACCACCGCGCCAGAAGAAGAGATCGAAGTCACCATGCCCGGTGACACCGACGTTGAAGTGGAGGCTGTAGACGATACGCCCCCACAAGACCGTGGCCGCAAGCCATTGGACAAAGAAGTGGCTGACCCCACCGATGACGAAATCAATTCGTACTCGGACAAAGTGCAGAGTCGCATCAAGGACTTGACGCACGCACGCCACGACGAACGTCGCGCCAAAGAAGCCCTTGCGCGTGAGAAACAAGAGCTTGAAAACTTCACTCGCCAGTTGATTGAAGAGAACAAAAAGCTCAAGACCCACGTCAACACAGGCGCGGAAACGGTGGGCAAGATGGCCACTACTGCTGCCGAGCAAAAGATGCTCATGGCACGCAAGGCACTCAAAGAAGCCACCGAAGCGTTTGACACGGATGCGATTATTGCGGCTCAAGAAGCCCTGATGGAAGCACGCCTTGAAGTGGAACAAGCGAAAAATTTTCGCCCAGCCCCTTTACAAGAAGAAAATTTTGATGTACAAACGCGTTATACAGAACCCCAAAAGGTTCAACCGGACGAAAAAACGCTGCGCTGGCAGGCAAAAAACCAGTGGTTCGGTTCTAACGGGTTTGAAGAAGTAACCAGCTTTGCACTAGGGCTGCATCAAAAATTAGTGAACTCAGGAATGGATCCCCGTTCCGACGAGTATTTCGAGCAAATTGACGCTCGCGTGAAATCGAAGTTTCCCGAAGTTTTTGGGGGCGACGATGGTAAGTCAAGGTCTACTGTCGAGACTCCGAGAAAACCGGCGTCCGTTGTTGCACCAGCGACAAGGACTTCTGGAGCGAAGAAAGTCCAACTCACGCATACGCAAATCGCGCTTGCAAAACGCTTTGGATTGACCCCGCAGCAATACGCTGCTCAAGTAGCTAAACTGGAGAATTGAAATGACCACGACAAACCGCACACCTCGTGATTTAGTGTCACGCGAAAAATCAGCTCGGGCAGTCTATGTGCCGCCCTCAAACTTGCCTGATCCGACACCTGAGCCGGGTTATGTCTATCGCTGGGTTGCCACCCATGTGATGGGACAGCACCAGCAACGCAACATCTCAATGAAGATGGGCGAAGGTTGGGTGCCAGTGAAGGCAGTTGACCATCCGGAGTTGATGCTTGTGGGAGATGCGTCAGGAAACGTTGAAATAGGCGGTTTGATGCTTTGCAAAGCTGCAAGGGAAAAAATCGAAGCTCGCAACGAGTACTACGCCAACCAAGCTCAAAACCAGATGGAATCAGTGGACAACCACTTCATGAGAAATAGTGACCCACGCATGGCGACGTTGTTTGCAGAGAAAAAATCTTCAACGACTCGCGGTGTTGGGTTTGGTTCAGGTTCAAAGTAACAAGGAGTCCTTAAATGGCATACCCTACAGTTAGCAGCACCTATGGCTTCAAGCCCCTCCAGCGTCTGGATGGCCTGCCATATGCCGGAGCGATCCGTCAAATCCCCGTGGCCGCAGGCTACGCTACTGCAATCTTGAACGGTGACACCGTGAAAGAAAGCGGCGGCTACCTCGTGGCAGCTTCTACAACCAACTCTGGTGACATTGTCGGTGTCGTCGTTGGTTGCCAATACGTGAACTCGTTGGGTCAGACTGTCGAAGGTCAGTACTACCCCGCAGCCGCGTCCACCACTACTGCATTGGCCTACGCCTATGTTGTGGATGATCCCAACGCCGTGTTCAAAGTCGTGGCTACTACTGCTGGTTCTACCACTCCTGCCGCTTACGCTCGCAGCATCGTGGGCAAGAACGTGGCTTTGGTTGCAAACGTCGGTAGCACCACTACTGGTGATTCTGCCTATGGTATTGACGGCTCGTCCGCCACAACCACCAACACCCTGCCTATTCGCGTGATCGACGTTATTGTTGATACCGCAACTGGCGTCCGCACTGCAACAGCCACGACCTACTACGAGTTTGTCGTCAAGCTGAACACAGCTCAATACAACGACCAAACTGGTGCTTAAGGAGTAAATCATGGCTGTTTCACGCGCACAACTGTTAAAAGAATTGCTCCCCGGCTTGAACGCATTGTTCGGTTTGGAATATGCTCGCTACGGCGAAGAGCACAAAGAAATCTACGAAACCGAAACTTCGGAACGTAGCTTCGAAGAAGAAACCAAATTGTCTGGTTTCTCCGCTGCTCCAGTCAAAAACGAAGGCTCCGCCATCGCGTATGACAACGCTCAAGAAGCATGGACCGCACGCTACAACCACGAAACCATCGCTTTGGGTTTCTCGATTACCGAAGAGGCAATCGAAGACAATTTGTACGACAGCTTGTCTGCTCGCTACACCAAAGGCTTGGCTCGCGCAATGGCGTACACCAAACAAGTCAAGGCAGCTTCTGTTTTGAACAACGGCTTTAGCTCCAGCTACGTTGGTGGTGATGGCGTGCAATTGTTCTCTACAGCACACCCCTTGGTCTCCGGCGGTACCAACAGCAATACGCCTGCAACTCAAGCCGACTTGAACGAGACTTCTTTGGAAGCCGCCGTTATTCAAATCGCTGCTTGGACAGACGAACGCGGTCTTTTGATCGCTGCCAAACCCAAGAAATTGGTTGTTCCTCCATCATTGATGTTCGTTGCAACTCGATTGCTCGAAACAGAATTGCGTGTTGGTACAAACAACAACGACATCAACGCGATCAAGAACAACGGTGCCATCCCAGAAGGCTACACCGTTAACCACTTCTTGACCGACGTCAATGCTTGGTTCTTGATTACCGACGTGCCTAACGGCTTGAAGCACTTCGAGCGTATCGCCCTCCAAAATTCCATGGATGGGGATTTTGATACAGGTAACGTGCGTTACAAATCCCGCGAACGTTATTCGTTCGGCTACAGCGATCCATTAGGTGTTTGGGGTTCTTCTGGCTCGTTCTAATAAACTAAAAAGTTTATTAAAGTTAGGGGCTTCGGCCCCTTTCTTTTATGCTACAATTTCCTGTGTCAAAACAGGAGAAACAAATGGACACCACAAACTTACCCAAGTCCCGCGAGGAAGCAAAGCAAACCGGCAGCAAATACTATTTCACCGGTCAGCCCTGCAAACACGGCCACATCGCCCCACGCAAAACCAAAGGCTCATGCCTTGACTGCCTCAAGGCCGAGTGGACAAAAGGGAACGAAACCCGCGCCGACTACTTTAGGCAATATAACCAGTCGGATGCTGGACAAAAAGCAAAAAAAGAATACTACGCACGTAACAAAGAAGCAGTTATTGCTAGGGCACAGGCCCGTCCTGATGCGGCAAAAACAGCGTACAAACAGGAATACAAAACCCGTAATCCCGATTTGTACAAAGAGTTGGTCAGTTTACGCCGACGCCGTTTTCGCCAAGCCACGCCGAAGTGGTTGACCGCTGAACAAAAGCTTGAAATTCGTTTGCAATATCGTTTGGCTATTGAGTTGAGCCGCACCACTAAACAGCGCTATGCAGTTGACCACATTATCCCAATCCAAGGGGAAGAAGTTTGTGGCCTCCATGTGCCGTGGAACCTGCGCGTCATCACGCAAGAAGAGAACTTGAAGAAGTCCAACAAGCTTCTTGACACCTCATCGAAATGATGTATAGTCACCATACGTCTGGGATTCTTTACCTGTACCACCACTGACCCAGCAGACGATGCAACGATCGGTACAGGGACTTTTGCATAAGGACTTTTAGTCATGGCACGTTCTACTTTTGCAGGCCCAATTCTTTCGGGCGACTCACGTTTTGGCCCCATTCGCAACGTTGGCTACACCGATCTTGTTCAAGATTGCTCTATTGTTTTGACCAATACCACTGTGGCCACTGCTGGCTATTCCGGCGGCTCTGGTCAATTTGTCAATGGCAACTTGATCCCCAACGTCAACGGCACTGTCTATACGCGCAGCTCTACTGCTTACCCTCCTACCGCAGCAGTTATCACGGCTGATGCAGGTACAGGCGGCTCTGGCACTTTGTATCGCGGCATCGTGTTTTACATGCCCACCAGTGCCAACATCAACGATTTCTTGATCGACACCAACGTGGTGATTACCGCTACTGGCGGTACATTGGGCACTGTGACTGCAAGCATCGGCAACGCATTCAACGACACCACCTACGGCAGCATCACTACTGTGAACGCCGCAACTGGTCGTAACACCATCACTCAAACTGGCGCTCAGTTGTTGGCCACAAATGCCACAACCTTTGACTTCACCAACCCTACTGGTGTGGTTGAACCTGCTGGTTTCTCACAAGTCGTTGTGACCTTCACTATCCCCTACACAGGCGGTACGGGCACCACATTGCCAGTGATTACTGCCGGCACTCTAACTGCCGCAGTGCGCTACACCCAAGCTGACTACAACATCGGCACAACTACCGCGTACCCATACGGTAACTTCGACTAATTGAGCGGGGGCTTCGGCCCCCTTCTTTGGCTTTAGGAGATACCTATGACAATGCAAACAGACGTCAGAGCGGCGCACTTAAACCAATCTGGTTTTTTGGTGAAGGGTCGCATTCGCAAGAAACAAGTCACGCTTTGCGGCAATGCTTCACAAGCAGGAACACTTGCATTTTTTGACACCACCACAGCGCCTGTTACATCGGCTACTTACGGTCGTTCTGGCAACACAATTACTGTGTCGTCAACATCGCACGGTTTGACAACGGGCCAGACAGTGGGCATTTCGTTCAACAACAGCTCAGGCGTGTCTGCAACGGACGGCAACTACGTCATCACCGTGACGGACGCAAACACTTTCACCATGACCGACATCAACTCGGGCACAGTGACAAACGCAGGCACCGGTTGCCAGTATGTGTACGGCAACACCAATATTTGGATTGCAACATACGAGACTTTGACTGGCGCTACTGCCACACAGCAACTGCTGGTACCCGGTGAAGGTCAGTTGGTTCTTAACGCTCTTTATGCTTACATGTCCAACATGGGTTTTGTGACGGTTCACTATGGCTGATACCAAGCAAGTTGAGCTAGCGGGGCGCAAGGTTTTTATTGCGATCCCCACGTATGACGGGAAGCTGAACATCCGAACAGCTTTCAGTCTGGCTTCGCTCATGCCTCTTGCGCACAAGCACGGGGTTGGTATTGAACTCAGCTACATGGCCGGCTGCTCCATCATCCCGATGGCACGCAACTCTTTGGTCAATGAATTTATGAAGTCCGACTGCACCGAGATGTTGTTCATCGACTCCGATGTGGTGGTTATGCCCGACGACGTGATGCGTTTGCTGGCGCAGAGTGGCGACAAAGACGTTGCTGCCGGCCTGTACCCACGCCGCGCCTCGGACAAATTTTTCTTCCTTGACATCCCCCGCGACGACAACGGCGACATGATCTTTGACGGGTCTATGCTCAAGGTCAACCGCGTGGGCACAGGTTTCATGCTCATCAAACGCTACGTGATCGAGAAGCTCATTGCTGACCATCCCGAGTGGGAGTATGAGACCCGCGAGAACGAGACTGCGTTTGCTGTGTTTGACTTTGCCCTGCGCGACAAGAAGTACACCGGCGAGGACTACCTGTTCTGCGATCGCGCACGCGAGGCAGGATTTGAGTGCTGGGTGGATGCTGAGATTAGCCTGCCCCACATTGGCCAAGAAGAGTTCAAACGCGACTTCGTTGAAGACGTTATCAAGCCCATGCTTGAAGAACAACGTCAGGCAAAATTGAAGGCGGCATAACATGGCAAAGACACCAGCATGGCAAAGGAAAGAAGGCAAGAATCCCAATGGCGGCTTGAACGCCAAAGGGCGGGCGTCCGCAAAGAAGGAGGGGATGAACTTAAAAGCACCTCAGCCAGAAGGCGGCAGTCGCAAGAATTCGTTCTGCGCGAGAATGGAAGGGATGAAGAAGAAATTGACTTCGACCAAGACCGCCAAAGACCCAGACAGCCGGATTAACAAAAGCCTTCGGGCATGGAAGTGCTGACATGGAAATACCCATCTGGAACATTCTGCTGACCACCTTCATTGGTTTGCTGGCGTGGAACTTGAAAGAAAAGTCCACCGAACTCAACCGTGTGACGATTCTTTTGAACCGCACGCGAGAAGAAATTGCACGCGACAACGTGACACAGGCCGAAATGGACAAATTTCTTTTGCACATGGACTCACGTTTCGATAAACTCAACGACAAGCTGGATGCTTACATGAGGGAGCAAAGAAGTGCCCTCAGCTAGCAAAAAGCAACACAATTTCATGGAGGCCGTGGCGCACAACGCCGCGTTCGCCAAGAAAGCCGGAGTCCCTCAGTCTGTGGGACAAGATTTCAGCAAGGCCGACAAAGGCCGCAAATTTTCTACAGGAGGCCTCATGGCTAAAGGAAACACAATCGGTACCACTGGTACTAGCGAGAAAAAGGGTTTGACAACCGAAAAAATGGCCAAGGTGCGCACTGCTGCTCCTAGCCGTGATGGTTTGGCCGAGCGCGGTAAGACCAAAGGTCGCGTCATCAAAATGGCTGGCAACGATATCGGCACTGGCCCCGCGATGAAACGCGGCGGTATGGCCAAAAAAATGAAATAAGGAGTTTCAAATGAAAAACGATTTTCCTTACATGAACGAAGACAAGTTTCCTGCGCATGAAATGCACCACAAGGCCGTGGAAAAACACGCTGCCGGCGGTCACATGCACCACAGCGAAATGTTCAAAAAGCACGGCGCTGGCCATCAGTACGAACAGGAAAAAGTCAAAGCCATGTGCGGTGGCGGGATGACTCGCAAATGATGCCTAGTCGCGGTATGGGGGCGGTTGCCTTTTCAAAGATGCCAAGCGGTACGCGCAAAGCACGCCGCGACGACACCGACTTCACCGAGTACAAAAAGGGCGGCAAAGTCGGTCTTTATGCGAACATCAACGCCAAGCGCAAGCGTGGTGAAAAAATGCGCAAACCCGGTGCTAAGGGTGCTCCGACGGAGCAGGCATTCATTGATTCCGCAAAAACTGCGAAGAAATAATCATGGCAACAGTAACTTCCGGCTCAACATCGTTCAATCTGCAACTCACCGACTTGGTTGAGGAGGCGTTTGAACGCGCCGGAAGCGAGTTGCGCACTGGCTACGACCTGCGCACAGCCCGTCGTTCCCTAAATTTGCTGTTTGCCGACTGGGCAAACCGTGGCGTCAACATGTGGACGATTGACCAAGGCGAAATTACCTTGGTTCCGGGTCAAAATACCTACGCGCTGCCCACTGATACCGTGGATTTGCTAGAACATGTCATCCGCACGGGGGCAAACGTGGCCTCCACACAGGCGGACTTGACAATCACACGCATTAGCGTGTCAACCTATGCGACTTTGCCCAACAAATTGCAACAAGCGCGTCCAATTCAGGTGTGGGTGCAGCGTTTGGATGGCCAAACATCGTCTTCCAGCACCACTTTGACGGCGGCAATCAGCGCCACGGCCACCACAATCCCCGTTGGCTCCACTGTGGGAATGCCCTACGCAGGTTTTGTGCAAATTGATAACGAAACCATCAATTACGGCTACACCGACGGCACAAATCTGTACAACTGCTTCCGTGGGCAGAACAACACAACCGCCGCCGCGCACAATAGTGGCGCTGCCGTGTCAATACAGTACTTGCCTGCCGTCACAGTGTGGCCAACCCCAGACAATTCGCAGCAATACCAGTTTGTGTACTGGCGGCTGCGCCGCACGCAGGATGCCGGCAACGGTGTCAACGTGATGGACGTGCCATTTCGCTTTATTCCCTGCATGGCCGCAGGGTTAGCCTATTACATCGCGCTCAAAGTGCCCGGCGGCATGGAGCGATTGGGTGTTTTGAAGCAGCAGTACGACGAAGCGTGGATGACGGCGGCAGACGAAGATCAAGAACGCGCCGCGCTGCGTCTCGTGCCTAGACAAATGTTCATCGGGGGCACCTGATGGGTAATCGGTTTGCATCCGGCAAGAATTCGATTGCGGAGTGCGATCGTTGTGGTTTTCGCTTCAAGCTGACCGGTCTCAAACGCGAGGTCGTCAAGGGCAGAAACTACGAGTTGCTGGTGTGCGGCCCATGTTGGGACCCTGACCATCCGCAGTTACACTTGGGCGAGTTCCCAGTGGATGATCCACAAGGCGTGCGCAACCCGCGCCCAGACCGTAGTTACTACGTTTCTGGCAACGACGGTTTACAGACAAACATCAACGGCGGCGTGACTCAAACAGGGTACGGCGTCAACGAAGGCGGCAGTCGGGTTTTTCAATGGGGTTGGAACCCAGTGGGAGGCTCCGAGTATTTTGATGCTGCGCTAACGCCAAATAACTTGGCATTGAGCGTGAGTATTGGTACAGTTACAGTTCAAACGACGTAAGGAGTCGATCATGGCAAAAATGGAAAACGAAAAGTCCGACATCTCGCAAGACAAGAAGCTAATCAAAAAAGCTTTTGGTATGCACGACAAACAGTTGCATGAGAACAAAAAGACCAACTTGACCAAGTTGAAAAAAGGCGGTCCTACCGGCAAAGACATGCGTGCAATGGGTCGCAACATGGCTCGTGCAAAAAACCAACGCGGAGGCTAATATGGCCAAGTACAGCATGAAAAAAGGCGGCAAAGAAGTGGGCCCCGCTTCCGTGTACGCCAAACCTCACACCATGAGCGGCAAAGCCATGTCCAAAGCCGATTCTGGCGTGGAGTACATGACCGATCCAAACACCATGAAAGCGGATGAATCCACACCCGGTGGTATGCCTGCACGCCGTGTGAGCCTTGGCAATATCACTGCTGAACCAAAATCCACAGGCATCAAAATCCGTGGCACCGGCGCAGCAACTAAAGGCGTGATGGCCCGAGGCCCAATGGCATGACATACACGGAACTGATTGAAGCTATTCAATCGTACACACAGAACACTTTTCCTCCTGTGTACGACGCAAATGGCGCGGTTGTGATGAGTTCTACTGACCAGCTTGATAGGATTATTGAGCAGGCGGAGCAGCGCATTTACAACGTCATTCAGTTTCCATCTTTGCGCCGCAACTCTTTGGGCACGTTGTCGTCCGGCAATAAATATTTGTCTGCCCCAACCGATTTTTTATCCGTCTATTCATTGGCTGTGATTCAAAACTACGGCTCGGCTAATGAAGTCTATACCTACCTGTTGAACAAAGACGTCAACTTTATTCGTGAAGCGTACCCAAGCTCTCAATCAACAGGGACGCCAGCGTACTACGCTTTGTTTGGCCCTACCGTTGCGGGTTCAACCACAACCAATGAGTTGACTTTTATTTTGGGTCCTACACCTGATGCGGCGTACAACGTCGAGCTGCACTATTACTACTACCCAATGTCAATCATCGATTCTCCCGACGGGCATTCTTGGCTTGGGGACAATTTTGACACCGTGTTGTTGTATGGCTGTTTGGTTGAAGCCTACACCTTCATGAAAGGTGAAGCGGACATTATTAAGTTGTACGACGACAAGTACAAAGAAGCGTTGCAGTTGGCCAAACGTTTGGGCGATGGTTTGGAAAGAACCGATGCGTACCGCGTGCCCCAGTACAGACAGGCGGTGACTTGATATGGCGTTCAATGGGAATTGGAGCTGCGACGCCTTCAAAACAGGCTTGATGAACGGGGTGTACAACTTCACCTCGGGCACGTACTACATCGCGCTGTACACCAACGCGGCAACGCTTAACCAAACAACAACCGCCTACACCAGTGTGGGCGAAACATCCGGCGGCACCTACGCAGCGGGTGGCCAACTGCTGACCATTACGCAAACCCCAACAACGGGAACCAGCGGCGACACGGCGTACATTTCATTTGCAAACGCATCTTGGACTGGCCCAATCACTGCTCGCGGGGCTTTGATCTATTTGAACAACGGCACAACCAACCCGGCTGTTTGCGTTTTGGATTTCGGCAGCAACAAGGTGTCCAGCGCCACATTTACCGTACAATTCCCCGCAGTAACAAACACATCCGCGATCATCCGCATCGCATAAGGAGTACGCATGTTTAAAGAATTCGCAAAAGCCACTGACATTGTTGTGGCAAGTGTCAGCAAAAACAGTGCTTTAATTGATTCCGCTGATGCCGCTGGCGTTTATCGTCTTGAATGCCGCGATGCTGATGGCAACTTGAAGTGGTCGGAAGACTTTCACAACACGGTTGTCAATGGCGGCATTCAAGACATGAACACCAAATACTTTTCTGGCAGCTCGTATACGGCTGCTTGGTATTTGGGTTTGATTACTGGGCCATCTGGCAGTGTCACTATTGCTCGCACAGACACAATGGCCAGCCACTCAGGTTGGACGGAAAACACTGGCTACAGCCAATCCACACGCCCTGTATGTACTTTTGGCACGGCAACAACTGCCAACCCATCCGTGGACACCAACTCCGCTTCGGCTGCGGTGTTTAGCATGAATGCAACAGCCACAATCTCCGGCGCATTTTTGACCAGCAACAACACAAAGGGCGGCACCACAGGCACACTGTTTTCTGCCGCAGCGTTTTCTTCCCCCGGCGACCGATCGGTCGTTTCTGGTGATACATTGACTGTGACTTACACATTCAGCTTGACCGCTGCTTAATAGGGGGCAACATGGCAACAGCATTCAAAAAAGGCGACAACGTAAAGGTCAACGCCGTCATCCCCCAGGGTCCCGTGCAAGCGTTGCGCATGGACGAAGATGGGACTGTGTTTTATTTGATTGAGTGGACTAGCGCATCTGGCGAAACCCATCAGCGTTGGTTTGCCGAATCTTAACTTGTAGCGGGGTAATTTATGTCATTTGTTATTGCTGACCGGGTCCGGGAAACAACCCTCACGACCGGCACTGGCACAGTCACGCTTGCAGGTGCTTACACAGGTTTTCAAACATTTTCTGCGGGCATTGGTACCGGTAACAGTACGTACTACGCCATCGCAAACGTCGCCGCAGGTCAGTGGGAAGTCGGTATTGGAACCTACACATCCGGGGCTAACACACTGAGCCGCACAACCGTGTTGGCTTCTAGCAATGCGGGTTCTTTGGTCAACTTCACGAATACGCCTAATGATGTGTTTGTGACTCAGCCTGCTGAACGTGCTTTGTATGTGAGCAGCGGCGGCACAGGTTTGACTTCTGGCGTGGCAGCGTTTACAGCCAATGGCGTGGCGTATGCGTCTTCAACCACAGGTTTGGCCACTGGTTCTGCGTTGACGTTTGATGGAACAAATCTTGGCATTGGCGGCTCTCCAGTTTCCTCAAAAGGTCAACTGCAAGTTGGAACAATTGGATACACAGACACTGGCGTTTTGGCTGGCTTTGCATCAAGCGTTGCGGGGTACAACCAGATCATTTTGCAAAAC
>Ga0316221_1003273_pt1 | contig 13437 bp, 5 predicted proteins | sample TBH18007metaG_FD_206003 | JGI IMG/M metagenome (GOLD analysis project Ga0316221, IMG submission 206003) | Freshwater microbial communities from Trout Bog Lake, Wisconsin, USA - TBH18007 | ecosystem: Environmental > Aquatic > Freshwater > Lake > Hypolimnion/Profundal zone | place: USA: Wisconsin... | reverse complement strand
GAAGAAGATCGTACCTTCTACGTCGATCCAAAATGTACAACGAATCCTCCGCCGACCGGTTGCCCGGGAAGCACGGGAGGACTTGTCCAGACCTTTGGGACGAACTTCCACACCAGCTACATGCCGGTGGTGGCTACGGGTTGCGTCGGGCCTGCGGGCGCGGTTGCTTGCGAAACGGGTCAGACCCTTCTCGGTCAGCCAGCGGTATGCGACATTGGCAACGGCGTTTGCAGGACCACGGCCTCACAGCAAACACCCATAGATCCCAGCCAGGTCTATCTTGATCCGACTAAGCGCTACTACATTTCGGTTCTGCCTGGTGACGCAGCCATACCGTTCCAGACCGCGAACGCAAGCCCCGGCCACGGCATGGGCGGAGCTCCGATCGGTTATGGACAGTTGGCGGTGACCATACTCACGCAACCCACACCTTTCCCACCGGCGAAGCTTTCGGTGTTTGTGTTCGAGGATGACTTCCCGCTAAACGGTGAACAGGATGCCGGTGGTGGCGTGGATGCTTTGTCACCCAACGAACCGGGCTTGGGACAGTTCAACATCACCATCATGGACGATGCAGGCGGCTCTGGCGATGCGACTGGCCAGGTCGACTACGACATGTTCAACCAGCCATTGTCGAACAGCTTGGCTGGAACCATCGATCCGGCAACCGGATTCGATGCGTGCCCAATTGGAAAGACGTCGCGGATCGGTGCAAATGATCCCACTCAATTAGGAATCACCGGAACCATCGTTACCTGCCCGAAGTATGAGGCGGACGGTGTAACCCTCTCGCCGCTGGCTGGTTCGGCGGTGGTTGCTAACATGATGCCGGGTAGGTACGGCGTGATCGCCACGCCGGGAGCCGACCGGATTGCAAGGGGTGAAGAGTGGCTCCAGACCAATACACTGGACGGCCAGAAGGCTCACGATTCATTCCTCCGAATCGGCGAGGCAGGCTACTTCCAGGAATATGGACCGGCGGGATATCACGTATCCATCGGTTTTGCCAACCCGGCGATCATCAATAGCCGTTTGGCAGGAGTCTGCGCGACCCCAGTTGACACTACCCTTCCTGTGAATGGCGTCGATTGCCACAACACCGTGAAGGGCATCGTCACCACCGAACGCATGAGCCGTACGCCGGATGAGCGACTCTACAGCAGCGGCGACAACAGCAGCTTTTCCTTTACCCAGTGTTACGTGAGCTTTGGTGATCCTGACGGCGAAGACTTTGCATTTACCAAGTGTGCCGCCGATGGCAGCTTCAGCCTCTCGGGTCTTCCTGATGGCGATTGGAGACTCACGGTCTTTGATCAGTGGAACGATATGCTGGTGGATGGACTTTCAACGCCTGTCCGTCTGGCTGGCGGCGCAACCACTGATATGGGACAGATTGCCATCAACCAGTGGCAGGCGAACTTCAGCACCCGGACCTTCTTTGATCTCAATGGCAACGGCATTTCGGACAACGATGCCGCTGGTAACCCTGAACCTGGACTCGCGCTGGTAAAGACGAACGTCCGCTATCGTGACGGCAGCTTCTCCAACCGTAACAATACAGACCTGAACGGTTACGCGGCCTTTAACGAGGAATTCCCGCTGTTTAACTGGTATGTGATCGAAACCGACGTGACCCGCTACAAGAACACGGGGACTCACGTAGTCTACGACGCAGGCGGACCGGCTGACGGGAATTGCAGCGGTGCCGGTGCTGCACCTTGCGGCAATTCCGCGATTGGCCACTTCAAAGCAAACACTCACGAAGCGATTCCTTTACCCTCTAACCTGCGGGTACCTGGCTCCTTCTATTGTGCAACGGCAGATTGTTTAGATGCCCCATCGCCACTCGCACCTGGCGGCGCCGGTGGCTCCACGGGTCGCGTTGACGGACCTTGGGTCCTTACCGAAGGCTGGCAGGGTTTCTCCGGCCAGAACAACTTCCTCGAATTCGGCAAGAAGCCTTATGCAGTCGGCGAAAACGGCGGCATCAGGGGTCATGTCATTTATTCCTCGACTCGTCCGTTTGACGACCCGCAGTTCGGTACACAGAACGTTTGGGAGCCGTTGGTTCCTGGCGTAACCATCAATCTTTACAGGGAAGGGACAGCGGCGGATGGTGTCACCCCGACGCTCACCTTGGTTGACACCACGAAGACCAGCAGTTGGGATGATTGGGCGCAAGGTTTCCGTTCGGATGGCATGCCGAACATGAACTGCCCGGGCCAACTTCTCGCTCCGACTGGCACGACCGCTGGAGATCTCTTCTTCTTCACCATCTATAACCAGCCGAGCTGGCTTGATGTGTATAACAACGCACACAACGCCACTCCGCTCCACACCGTACCGTACAACTCGCAGTACAAGTGTTACGACGGTATGCACAACTGGAATCAGTTGCAACCGGCTCCTTACGACGGCATGTACCAGTTCCCCAGCAAAACCGGTACGAATCCTGTAACCGGCAACACAACCGGCACAAACTGCACCATCTGCGTCAAGAATCCTGATCCTACCGACCCGTTCCGCTTCGGCAAGGAAGACATGCTGCCCAAAGGCAAGTATGTTGTGGAAGTGGTTGTGCCTCCGGGCTATGAACTGGTGAAGGAAGAGGACAAGAACATTCTGATCGGCGACAACTTCATCGCGCCGGTTACGGTTCAGTTCCCCGGCCTTGGATCAGCGATCTATATTCTCCCCGATCAGGCGGCTGTGAGTTCCACCTACAACGCCAATAGCACCCAGAATCCGACGCAGTCGTTGGGTCGGAGCCAAACGCTGACGAGCCACGAAGGCGACACACCAACTGTGGATACCTTCTGGCCATGCGTAGGCGCCAAGCGCGTCGTCCCGGACTACATCAGCCTCTTCCCGCAGTCGCTGGAAGTCGCGCCGTTCGCCGGAGCGACGCGCAATCTCTGCGATCGCAAAGAAGTCACTCTCGACGATCAGACGTCCTCGCAGGCTGAGTTCTTCATCTTCACCTCGACCCACGCTGCCGCTCACTTCACGGGCGTCATCACCGACGACTTCACCTCGGAATTCGATCCGTTCTCGCCGCAATTTGGTGAGAAATTTGCTCCGCCCAATCTTCCTATTTCCATCAAGGATTGGACCGGAAACGAAATCTCACGCGTGTACTCCGACCAGTGGGGTGCCTATAACGGCTTGACTTATTCGACTTGGGAAGTCAACCCGCCGAACCCGACTGGCTATTCGCCGACGATGATGGTCACCTGTATGAACGACCCCGGCACTGGTGCCACCCCGGATCCGCTGTTCAACCCGGGCTACAGCCAGTTCTGCTATGAAATTCCGTTCATGCCTGGTCAGACCCAGTACATGGATACGCCCGTCACGCCGACGAGCGCCTTCTCAGACGGCTACAACCACGTTGACTGTGCCTACCCGACCCTCACGCCAGCCGTCAAAGAAGTTGATGGCGACGGAATCGGACCTTGGGTCAGCGCGGCCGGTAAAACCCTCACGATCACAGCGCTGGGCGATCAGGCCGTGATCAACAATGGGTATTCCGGACCTTCAGCCGCGACGGCTCCGTATAACCAGAAGACCGTTACCCGCCACTATGGCTTCGGTGCCACCGCAGGCAAAGTAGCTCTTGTCGGAAGCGACGGTGTTTCTCACCTCCTGACCGGGGTTAGCTGGAGCGACACGACCATCACTGGAACTGTGCCCACAGGCGTTCCGAATTGCGCAATGCAGCAACAGGCGCAATACGGCGGCTCAACCGCGCAGTGTGGTGAATTGGTCATCACATCAGCCACCGGCCAACAGTCGATCGACACCGTTACCGTCACGATCGGCGGTAAAACTCCGACTCGCCTCAACGCCGCTACCTACATCCCGGGATCTCAAACCGGACCAGGTTCGATCCAACAGGCGATTGATGCCGCCAAGCCGGGCGACATGATCATTGTTCCTGCCGGCAACTACAATGAAATGTTGCTGATGTGGAAGCCGCTCCGCTTGCAAGGTGTTGGAGCTGCGTCCAGCATTCTCAACGCTACCACCCACCCTGAGGGCAAGTTGCAACCATGGCGCCGTCAGGTCAATTGCCTCTTTGGATTGTCGCTCAATGGCACGCCCAATACTGGATCGAATCCGTATGATCCGACCGGTGCGTATACCTGCGGCGCCGATGGATCTACGCCTTGGTTTGGCTACAACCCAACCCCCACCGCTCCACAGGTAGATCGTCTGCCGCTGGAAGCAGTTGTCGGCTGGGACGCTTCACTGAACGGCAACCTGGCTGAACTATTGCAAGAGCCAACCCTGATGGGAGCATACGAAGGAGCAGGCATTACCGTGCTCTCGAAGGGCGTGGACTTCCACAACGGCCAGCCATTCGCATCTGACACATTCCCGACTGGCACCACGCTTCTCACGACTCGTAATTGCGGAACTACTGCCGGCCCCAATCCGTTCCCGAGCAGCTTCCAATGCAACCCGTCGAGCATCGACGGTATGGGTGTAACCAGCAGCTCTCAGGGCGGTGGCGGCATCTTCGTCCACGCTTGGGGACATAACATCCAAATCGCAAACAACCGGATTTACAACAACACCGGAACGTTGTCTGGCGGCATCAGCGTAGGACAGGGAGAATTTCCTCCTGGGTACCTACAGGGGTCGACCACGAATGCGGATCCAGGCTCATGCGAGGCTGGAGGTCCGGTCAACACTCAGCTACCTTACTGCCATGACCTCAACGTGAACATTCATCACAATGCGGTTATGTTGAACTCCTCCATCGGCGACGAATTGTTCTCGTCCACGCTGGCGGGTGTAGGCGGCGTCTCCTTCTGCACGGGCTCCGACTACTACAAGTTCAATTACAACTGGGTTTGCGGCAACGTCGGATCCGGTGATGGTGGTGGCGTCGGCCAGATTGGGTTCAGCAAGAACGGTGACATCGAGCACAACTCGATTCTGTTCAACCAGAGCACCAATCCAACCATTTCCACCAATGGCGGCGGTCTCCTGATCATGGGTGCGCCCGATACCGATCCTGTATGCGCCGGAGGGGCCGATGCTGATTGCCCACCCGGACTGAGCGACGGTGCCGGTCCTGGACTGGTGATCAATGCAAACCTGATCATGGGCAACGCAGCCGATAGTGGCAGCGGCGGCGGTCTTCGCCTGCAAGGAATCAACGGCACGGAGGTCACCTCATTCCCGAGGACCCCGGCCAATTGGTACTCCATCAACATCACCAACAACATCATTGCCAATAACGTTGCTGGCTGGGACGGTGGCGGCGTGTCGCTGCAAGATGCCTTGTCGGTGAACTTCATCAACAACACGGTGATGTCCAACGATACGACCGCTTCGGCGGGACCGCTCTTCAACACTCTCGGTGCACCTTTAGCCAGTGCCCAGGGGACCAATTGCGTTCAACCCGGTGGCACAACAAGATCGTGCCCGCAACCTGCTGGTCTGGTATCCATACAGAACAGCTCACCTCTAACGACTGCATTCGGCGGCGTGGGCCAAGTCAGGTGCCCCGCAGGTCATCCGAATTGCACAAAGGTTTCGTACCCGCTACTAGCGAACAATGTCTTCTGGCAGAATCGCTCGTTCTACATTGCGGTGGGCAACCTTGGTGCGGGTGTACTTAGCCAGCAAAACGTAGTTGCGCTGTATAACTCGTTCACCACAACTCAGGCACTGAGCCAGACGGCCACCGGTGCTTGTCCCACCGCCAACTATTGGGATATCGGAGTCCGTGGTGACACGGGTCCGAGCAACCATAGCTCTACGGTCACCCTTAGTCCGACTTACTCGATCCTGACGGATGTGTCGGATTACTCTGCCGCCAGCTCACACAACAGCGGTTCCAACCCGGCCGTTGTCAGCCAGTACTGTAACGGTTCGAGGGTGCCGCCGGAGTTTGGTGGTATGGGCTACCAGGTACCTCCGGGAATATCGGATGCTACCGTGCCTAACCCAGTCTTTAACCTGACGCCAGCCGCTACGGTGGATGAAGGCAACAACTGGATCAACATCAGTTGGGGTCCACTGTCGCTGCTTAACGCTTCTTCTTCAACTGCGACGAACAACGTGGTTCTCGGCAACTACGCGATCAAGTCGGGTTCTCCGGCGATCGGCTACATACCTTCCGCGCTGAATGGCGGGACGAACCCGAACTACACCGAAGCACCGTCCACCGACTTCTTCGGTAATTTGAGGAAGACGAACAACGCAGTTGACGCCGGCGCGGTCGAGTTCCAGGGCGGTGCCATAGCGGTACCGACGCTGACCTCGGTCACTCCTAACTCAGGTCTCAGGGGCACTAACGTCAACGTAACCTTGACAGGTACCAACCTGACCGGAGCATCCGCAGTTACCGTCTCGGGAACCCTAGTTACGGTGAGCAACATAGTCGTGGTGAACTCCACGACAGTTACGGCTACTTTCACCATCACTAGCGCTGCTGCAGCCACCGCCAGAAACGTTTCTGTATCGACGCCAGGCGGAACCACTAATAACGTGACGTTCACCGTCACCGCTCCACCGGCCCCACACCTGACGTCGATTGCGCCCACATCGGGCACTCACGGCACCAGTGTTCCGGTGACCATTACCGGCACCAATCTGACCGGAACAACTGCTGTGACTGTCCCAGGAGGAGTCGGCGCGGCGAGAGTGACAGTGACCAACATTGTCGTGGTGAATTCCACGACGGTGACGGCAGTGTTCCATATCCCGACCACTGCCCCCGTAACAGCCAGAGCTGTAACCGTCACTACGCCGAGTGGACCTAGCAACGCGGTGACGTTCACGGTGAATTAGTCAACTCCCAACCTCGAGGGCGGCCGACTCCCGGCCGCCCTCGAATGTACTTCAGTTACCCCATCGTCAGAGTGAGATAGAGACATACAGTTCTCTTAACCGTGACACTCAGCAATACTAAAGTGGAGCCAAATGCTAAAGAAGACGTCCTTAATAGCAGGACTGCTCGCAGCAAGCGTTCTTGTCTGCGCGGGCGCGGTGCAAGACAACCCCGATTCAAAAAGTGCAACTGCTGGTGTAACTCCATCTACGAGTCAATCCGCGCATCGCGAAGGCGCGGTTCGTCGGGCGGGCTTCGATCCTCGTGCAAAGAAGGTCTATAACCTCATCTGGGGTGTCGATGCGTTCAGAGTGAAGTCCGTGGAATCGGGTGAGATGATCCGGTTTAGCTACACCGTGCTGGATCCCAATAAGGCCGCTCCGTTAAACGACAAGAAGGTGAATCCATCCTTGATCGACGAAGCAAAGCACGTTGCCCTGGTGATTCCGACTCTGGAGAAGGTTGGGCAATTGCGCCAGACGGGTACACAGGAAGTCGGCAGGTCCTATTGGATGGTCTTTTCCAATAAAGGAAGCATTGTAAAGCCCGGCGATCGCGTCAGCGTAGTGATCGGGAAATTTCGGGTGGACGGACTAATCGTTGAATAGCATGCGCCCTCGCCAAACGCGGGTAGATGGCTAATTCTGCGGCTCCCGTGCCAGATTACGGCAGCCGGACTAACTCAAAATTCAGATAAGCGACATTGGAGGATCGATGCACCGTAGATCACTTGCTCTCTGTATGTTCATTGCGGCTGGAACCCTATTGGCAGTTGCGGCGGATAAGTCGCAGCCCCCAGCGAAGCTTTCCGCGTCCGAAATTGTGGAGAAGAACGTTGCGGCTCGCGGTGGGTTGACCGCGTGGCACAACGTCCAGGCAATCTCGTTGTCTGGCAAGATGGATGCCGGATCGGCTAGCCGTCCGACTCTCCCTGACCGCGGCCGCAAACGAGGACGGGCGTTGACCGCGACCACAGCGTCTGCGACTGCTCAAAAACCAGTCGAACAGGTTCAACTACCCTTACTGATTGAAATGAAGCGTGGGCACAAATCGCGAGTCGAATTGCAGTTCAAGGGACAGACGGCGATCCAGGTCTTCGACGGCACCCACGGATGGAAAGTAAGACCCTACCTGAATCGCAAGGAAGTCGAGCCATACACACCCGAAGAGATGAAGTCAGCCTCGGCGCAAGCGGAACTCGATGGCCTGCTGATCGATTACCAGGCCAAGGGCAGCAAGGTTGAACTGGTCGGTAGCGAAAAAGTCGGTGATCGCGATACTTACAAACTAGCGGTGACGACCCGCGACGGAAACGTGCAGCACGTCTGGGTGGATGCGCACAGCTACCTGGAAGTCAAGATCGATGGAATCCCGAGGCGTCTGGATGGCAAGTATCATCCGGTTGAAATCTACTACGACGAGTATCGGTCCGCTCCGGGCGGTCTCGTAATCCCCTACGTTTATGAAACGCGGGTGGAAGGGGTGAAGCAGACTGAGAAGATCCAGATCGAAAGTGTTCTGGTGAACCCGAAATTGGATGATGCTCTGTTCACCAAACCCACCTTATAAGGAAGCGGGTTCGCGCATCGCCCGATGGGCGAACCCATGCCTTGCCGGTGAAACTCGATGGCGAGTACTAACATCGTTTGCGAACAAAGTCCTGTCGCAAGACATTGGGTAGAGTGAGGCGGCACCCCCGAATACCTCGGTGCCCCCGTAAAGAATAATCAAGAGTTACCATTCCCAGAACCTGCCAGGCTCACGGAACAGCAACGGCGCAAAGTCGTTAAGATTGTGGCGCCACACATTCCAGGTTGGATTTGTACTGCTGATTCCATTGATCGGCGATTCGCGCGGGATTTACCTCGGTGATGTTCGATGGATCCAGCTTGCCGTTTGAAGAGAACATAAAGAGACCGCCGAGGTGGTTGCGATTGCCCACGCCGTGGATGTCAGTGTTGAGGCGGAACTGGAGGCACTCGCCGGTAGTGAGTTCTCGAACGAAGAATCTGGCCAAGAAGTCTATACTAATCCTCGCCAAGCCAGACACTTTGTGGAGAAGACCGGAATCGATGCTCTCGCGGTCTCCATTGGCACAGTGCATGGAATGTACAAGGGCACACCTCGGGTTGACGTTGATGTGTTGAAGAAGATCGCGGCCTGTAACCAGGTACGCCAGCATCTTTCGTTCCGCTTGACTTTTCTTATTCGACGCGATACCGAGGCCAACTGTCACTAAAGGTTGGCCTTGTGACAGGACCTGAAAGGAAACTGTGGACCACATACTCATTATTGACGTTGGCACATCCAGTCTAAAGGCCATGCTTTACGACAGCGCGGGCAACATGCTCAACCGCGCATCGCAGGAATATCACTCGGAGTTCTTTAGCAATAATCGTGTCGAGCAGGATCCTCTCACATGGAAAAGTGCACTCCTGTCTACGCTCAAGAAATCGAGTGAATTCACCCATGCCAGGAACATCAGCATTGCTGCGATTGCAGTCACCTCGCAGCGCGCATCCGTGATCCCCGTAGACGACCATGGCGAATGTCTCCACAATGCCATGATGTGGCAGGACAAAAGAAGTCGAGTACAGTGCGGAAGACTCCTTGAACAGCTTTCGCTGCGAGACATCTATTGCCGTACTGGTTTGCGGATAGATCCCTATTTCTCTGCACCGAAGATGATGTGGCTGCGAGACGAATGCCCTGAACTTTACGATAAGGCCCACAAACTAATCGGAGTCCAGGACTATGTCGTTCATCTCTTAACCGGGTTATTTGTGACCGATTGGACGCAAGCCTGCCGGACAATGCTAATGAACATCAACAGTTTCTCCTGGGATGAGGAGCTGTTGGCAATTGCGGGGATACCAAAAGCGAAACTCCCTGAGCTTTACCCTCCAGGGTCGCAGCCAGGAGTTCTGACCTCTGCGATGGCATCCGCGACCGGACTGCCTTCGGGAATACCGGTTGTAGTCTGCGGAGGAGATCAACAGTGCGCGGCCCTTGCGCTGAACATTTTGCAACCAGGAGACGCGGCGGCCAATACGGGAACTGGGTCTTTTGTTATTGCCTACGCGGAAAAGCCGATGTTCGACGAGGAGTGTCGAACGCTGTGCAGCGCGTCGGCAGTAGCCGGAAAGTGGATTGCAGAAGCCGGAATCTATAACACTGGCTCTGTCTATCGCTGGTTCAGGGAGCAGTTTTATCCGGCGGGAGAACATGCCTTCGATCTAATGAACGAAGAGGCATCCAAGTCTCCGATTGGAGCCAATGGGGTCATGATGCTTCCTCATTTCGAAGGTAGCGCTGCACCCTACTGGAATCCGCTTGCCAAGGGGGTGTTCTTCAATCTAAATCTCGGACACGTTAGGGGCGACTTGAGCCGCGCCATCCTCGAAGGCATCGCTCTGGAGATTGCTCACGACCTCTTCTTGATCGAACATTTGGTAAAGAACATCTCGACCGTCAATGTTGCAGGGGGCTTAGTAGCTCTCGATTTCTTCAACCAGATGCAGGCGGACGCATTCAATAAGACCGTTAAGCGCAACGATAACAGCGAAGCCTCATCCCTTGGTGCATTGATGGGCGCGGCAGTCAAACTGGGTATATATCGAGATCACACTGAAGCGTTTCGTGCAGTATGCCCTACGCAGTCCATCTCATTTAAACCGGACCCCGCGAACGCGGCAAAGTACCGTGTCTTATTCGAACGTAAGAATGATTTGTACCAGGCACTGACTCATTTCAAAGGGTACTCGGCGGTCTAGGAGTCATGTTTAACTCCGGCAGTGTGCACGAAGCTCCAACCATTGTTATCGTCCTGTATCGCAAAGTCCCTGATAGCAACAGTCGTGAGTTTCTACGCATCCATCGATAGGAATGAACAGGCCGCTGCCGCGGTAATCGCTCTGTCAACGTGGGGTGTTGTCATGCGATGGAATATCGCTCTTCTGCTGATCCTGCTCTCATCCTGCTCTCGATTACGTCCCGCTCAGGTGAGCCCATCAGCAGAAAACAACGAACTCAGGTCGTTTATGGCACAATTGCGAGGTGCATCGGAGAAGCATGATGCGACATTGTACGCAGCTAGTTTTGCAAACGATGCTTCTTGGGAAGGGCCGTCTGGTGAGAGTGCGTTGGGACGTCGGAACATCGAGAACGCGATGCGACTTGTTTTCCAATCTGTCGGATCGCTCCAATTTGACGAATGTGACATACGCATCCTCTCACCAACGTTAGCTCTTTTAGAGTTGCATCAAACTGCGCCATTGCGCTCGGGTGCAAACGTCGCAACCGCATCCGGTTCAATTCAAGTTAAAGGGAACCTACGTACTACACTTCTCCTGAGACGCAATGGTGAACATTGGCAAATTGTGTTTGCGCGGCTTGCGTATCTGGGCGGCCACATAGACAGAGCAAATGAATTGTAAGCCGGTTTTTTTGCCTACGAACGGAACAACTCCTGGAGTAGCTGCTTTCGTCCGGTGTTACACTGGCCGCCACGGAGATTTTCAATGGCACGTGTGACTGGAATCGGCGGCATCTTCCTCAAAGCGCAGGATCCCAAAGCCCTCAGCGCCTGGTACGCCAAACACCTCGGCATCCAGCTCTCGGAGTACGGCGGGGCGACCATGATGTGGACCGACGAAATTCCTGCAGGCACCGGCCAGACCGTTTGGTCGCTCTTTGCGGACGATGCGCCTTACTTTGGCCCCGGACCGCAGCGGAGCATGGTCAACTATCGCGTCGATGACCTCGACGGGCTGCTCGATCAACTCCGCGCGGCTAACATTCCCATCGACCCGAAGCGCGAAGACTATTCCTATGGCCGATTCGCGTGGATCACCGACCCAGAGGGCAACCGTCTCGAACTGTGGCAGCCGCTTGTCGACGCCGAAGCAACGTAGAAGACTTGATCGCCACTGCGTTGAGCCTGACCGCCGCCTGACACACGGATCACCGAGTTGAATGAACCGCTGACGCTTGGGTGTCATAAGCCACCTGAGCCCACTTCAGATTCCTTGGACAGAATGGTGTGAGCACCTTATACTAGCGCGCAGATAAGGCCCTGCGTTTTGTTAGCATCAGGTGACTTTCGGCAGCATAGCCGAAAGGCGGGCCTCGTCTGCAGATAAACACAGGGACAAGGAGCAGAGATGACAGTGCCCGGCGTTGAGAAGGCTGCGATTCCTAATAAGGTTGACGGCAGCAAGAAATTTTCGTTCGAGTTGTGGGGCAAGAAGTACGGTCTCATGATTGCCCTCGCTCTTGGCGTTTTGATCTGGCTGCTGCCCACGCCTGCCGGAATGACTTTGACTCAGCACAAGTTGCTGACGCTGTTTGCGGTTGCCGTGGTCTTGTGGATCACGCTGGCCGTGAACTTTGCTGCTTCAGCATTTTTCGTTGTCTCAGTCCTCTACTTCTGGATCGGCAATCCGACAGGGTTGATGAAGGGTGGGAGGTTGGTCCGGGACGCAAACTTTGCGGTGAGCGGGTACGGATCGCCCGCCCTCTATCTGTTGATTACGGGGTTCGTCATTGCGATTGCGATGACGAACAGCGGCGTTGCGCGGCGGACTGCGCTGCTGATGATGAAGGCGCTCGGACGAACTCCCCGCGGCGCAGTTGGCGCCTCGATGATGGCAAACTTTGTGCTTGCTCCGGTGACCCCTTCGAACACTGCCCGTACCGCCGCGATGCTTCCCATCATCCAGGGAATCGGCCAAGCCTATAAGATCGAGCCCGGCAAGAGCAACTTCGGGCGAGCCCTGGCGCTATCGCAGGCCTTTGCTGGAAACATCACGGGCTCCGCTTTCCTCACCGGAACGATCCCAAACCCTATCGCAATCGGCATGATGCTGACTGCGGTAGGTGCCACCTCGGCCAAACTCACATGGGGCTACTGGGCTCTTGCGGCCGTGCCCACCAATCTGCTTGTCCTGCTATTCACCGGGTGGCTGTGCCTAAAAATGTTTCCGCCCGAGATGAAGGAGATCCCCGGGGGCATGGACTACATCACGAACGAGCTTGCGGCGATGGGTAAGATGTCAGCCAGGGAAAAGAAGGCGGTCTTGTGGTTCGTCGTGGCACTCGCTTTCTGGTCGACCGACTTCTACCACGGCTTCAATTCGACCATGGTCGCGTTCGGCGCATCGACCATGATCTTTGCTCCGAAGATTGGCGTGCTTGAGTGGAAGGAAGCAGAGAAGTTGATCCCCTGGGAGATGTTCATGTATTTCGGCGGGGTGATCACCCTCTCCGACGTGCTGACCAAAACGAAGGCATTCGAGTGGATTATCAGGGCCGCGCTCAATGGACTTGGTGTGCAGTCCCTTCCGCTGATCCCGCTGGTAATCCTGCTGATGGGTTTTACGATCTTCTCGCACGCGATCTGGTCCACTACTACCGCGATGGGCGGAGTGATGATTCCGATCTACATCGGCATTGCGCAAACGCTCCATCTTGACATCATTGGCTTCACTCTGCCCATGGCCATCCTGATGGCCTACGCTCTCTTTTTCCCGTTCAACACGATGGGCAACATCATCATCTTTGGCGCGGGTTACTACTCGGTGGAGAACCAG
>Ga0316221_1003272_pt1 | contig 13438 bp, 26 predicted proteins | sample TBH18007metaG_FD_206003 | JGI IMG/M metagenome (GOLD analysis project Ga0316221, IMG submission 206003) | Freshwater microbial communities from Trout Bog Lake, Wisconsin, USA - TBH18007 | ecosystem: Environmental > Aquatic > Freshwater > Lake > Hypolimnion/Profundal zone | place: USA: Wisconsin... | reverse complement strand
TTCCGCGGAGCAGGGGGAAAGTTCACGTCCGCCCCACGCCTGCGCCGCGACCCCTTGGGCCGGTTCATCTCGCCCAAGCCGCGCAAGGTCGCCAAGGCCGAGCCGCCGCCCCCACCGCCGGGGCCATTGTCCGCCCAATTAAAGGAAAAGATCGCAAGGGCTCCCAAGGTGGTCTTCCTCGACGAGCGCGGGGTCGAGGTGCCGCCGCAGGAAAGGTATCAAAGGGCCCGGTCGATGTACGAGGTCCTGAAAAAGCCCCGGCGCGAGGTGGACCGCGAGGGCAGGGTCACGGCCTACAGGAAGGGCGACCTGTATCCCCTGATCGGGGACAACGGCCGCCTGATCACCCCCAACCGCATCGCGACCGTCATGGGCGGCAGGCAGCGGGCGCGCGAGCTCTTCGAGGCGATCCCCCCGAATTTCTCGGAGGTCACCCGCTACCGGCCGGCGGACGTGAAGGCCACGGCCTGGAACGTCGCCGGCAAGATCGACCGGACCTGGGGCCTGCGGGGAAAAAAGCTCTGGGTCACGATGAACGTCCTCGACGGGAAAAGGCTGATCCGCCTGCGCTTCGCCCACCACATGCGGGGCCGGGGGCCGATGCAGGCATCGCTCTGGATGCACATGAACGAGGTGATGCAGGGGAGGCACCTCTTCCTCTACGACCGGATCGGCAACCGCCGGATCAAGAACGCCGACGGATCCTGGCGGAGCGGCAGGCATGTGCGGCTGCACAGCGTCGACATGCAAATCGAGATGTGATGGTCGATGAATTCCTTCGGACAGTCCAGCACTCCGAGCACTTCGACGACTCCCTCGGGGCGTGGTGCCTCGCGGTCTTCGACCTCGGCCGCAATTACTTCTACTTCGGCAGATTTCTCTCGACACTCGTCGAGGACGCCGCCTATGACATCCGCGTAGCCTAGCTACCCACTGATCCCCCAGGTCAAAAGGAAACCACCATGAAAAACCGTCTGTACAAATTCTTCTGCCGGCTCTTCACGCGGCAGTATCGCCGGGACCGGCCCATCCGCTTTCTATGAGCAACCTCCCGTTCTACGTCTACGTACTCGGATCCGGCTGGGTCCTCGCCGCCCTCGGGGTGGCCTTCTGCATCTTCCACATCGCCCGGCACGAGCGCGAGCTCGCCGAGATGCGCCTCAACAAGGCCCGCACGCTGGATTTCTTCAGCAAGGCGCTGGCCGAGCCGGCCGACGGCCGCAAGCCGGCCTACGTGCCGAGGAGCTGACGCCATGTTCGGCTCCTCCATCATCAAGGCCGCGGCCGTCGGGATCATCGCCGGGCTCATCAAGCAGCTCGACGACCTCGCCAACGCGATCAAGCTCGGCGACCAGAAGACCGCCCTCGGCATCGTGGCCGAGATGAAGTCGGCCCTGGAAAAGGTGAAGCCCTGGCTCGCGAGGAGCGACGACGCCCCATGAAAGTCGCCGGCCTCACCCGCCACGAGCTGATCGAGTCCTTGATGCATCCGGCCACCCGGGCCGAGGCGACGAGGATGGCGGACCTCCTCCTCGAGGAGAAGGTCGCCGATACGAACGAGATCTCGTACGCCCGCTGGTGCGAGCTCGTGGGGCACAGCATGTGCGGGTCCAAGCCAGCTCCGGCGAAGGTTCCGGCCACCGCGGAATGAGCGCATCGAGGTACACCGACTGGTTCGGCTTCGACACCGAAAACGACGAGACGGGCAAGGTCACCCTGACCGCCCTCGCTTCCGAATTCGGGGACGTGGAGGTGGAGCACGAGGCCGGCAGGCTCGCGAAGAAGATCGACGACCGGGAATTCGATGACGGCACCGCGATCGTGATGCACAACCTCGAGTACGACTTGAGGAATGAGTTCGGCGACTACTACCCGTACCTCGGCCTCACCTACCTGAAGGGGCGCCTGATCACCGCACGCTACAAGAACGTGACCTTCCTCGACAGCTTCAACCACTATCGCTGCGCCCTCTCGGTGATCGGCAAGGCGTTCGGCCTGGAGAAGCTGAAGTTCGACATCAATTCCCCGGATTACGTCTCCGTCGACGCCCGGATCCCGGTGACGGCGATGACCTTCACCCGCGACTACCTCACCACCCTGGGCGGCAGGATCGGCGCCACCGCGGGCTCCAGCGCGATCTCGGTCTGGCTCGAGATGACGGGCGAGGACTTCCTCACCGGGCCCAAGGACGACGAGTGGCTGCGCCGCGGGTACGCCGGCGGCCGGGTGGAGCTTTTCCGCGACCATGCCGAGGGGGAGATCCGCGGCTACGACGTGAACAGCATGTACCCCCACGCCATGCTGGACGAATTCCCGATGGTCACGACCGAGGACCTCGCCTTGAAGAAAAAGAAGGGCATGGCCGAGGTCACGATCTCGGTGCCCCTGGACCTGGCCGTGGCTCCGCTCTTCCACAAGGATGCGAAGGGGCGGATGACCTACCCGGTGGGCGTCCTGCGCGGGATCTGGACCTACGACGAGATCCGCTACGCCGAGGAGGTCGGGGCCAAGGTGATCAAGGTCCACAAGGCGATCGGCTCGAACTACTGCGAGCGCCCCTTCGACGAGTTCGTCCTCACCCTCTACAAGAAGCGCCAGGAGAGCACCAACCCCGCCGAGCGCGAAGTACTCAAATGCATCCTAAATTCTCTCTACGGGAAGATGGCCGCCGGGCGGATGATCACCCGCGTGATCTCCAAGCACGAATTGCTGCGCACCAACTCAAGGAGGTTGAGCGACGTTACGTGGATCGACCACAACCGCGGCCTGCTGGATTTTTTCCCGCCCTCGCCGCGCTATGTCAACGTGCTCTGGGGCGCCCAGATCACCGGCAACGCGCGCATCCACCTGTCCAGACTTCTCTCGGCTGTGCCGCCCGAGAAGCTTATCTACTGCGACACCGACTCGGTCTACACGGTGAATCACCAGCTGCCCTTGTCGCCGGGGCTTGGCGGGCTCAAGCTCGAGCACGACGGCAAGCGCGTGATGCGGGTCCTGCAGCCGAAGTGCTACCAGCTGGATGACTTCTACAAGGCGAAGGGGATCCCCAAGCCCAAGCTCGCGGAGGATGGCACCATCGAGATCGACTTCGCGAAGGCGTACATCGAGGAGGGGATGGCGGAATTCTCCGCCCCCGTCCGGTTCAAGGAGTCGATCCGCCGGGAGCTCCCGCACAACAAGTGGATCCCCCGCCAGAAGAAGCGGCAGACCGAGTACACTTCAAAGCGACTTTGCGGCCACCGATATTTTCCCCCGGTGGTCGGCGCCCAGCTGGAGCTTTTTCCAGCCGCGTAGAATTGCGGGGAATTTGGAAAACATCATCATGGCAAAAGCACAGCAGCAGAAGCCGGCCGACGCGCCGGTCCCCACCCACCTCAAGATGTCGGCGGAGGCCTTCGACTCGGCCGGCGGCGAGATCTTCGGCGGAGCCTCCGCGATCCTGCACCCCGAGGAGGGCGACATCGTCGGACCCCTCACCTACCTCGGCTTCCGGGCCGGCGTGGAGCTGGGGAACGGCCTCGCCCCCGTGGACATCCACGAGGCCAAGGACAGCGAGGGCAACCAGTACCGGCTCCCGATCAGCGCGAACTTCAAGCGCCAGATGGAGCTCGCGGACATGGTGAAGGGCGACTCCTTCGCCATCCGCCGGCTGCCCGACGTCATCAAGCAGCGCGGGGCCGGCGCCGGCAACGCGATGGAGATGTACCAGGTGCAGGTCCTCAAGAAGGTCGCCCGCGCCGCGGCGGCGGTCTAGGCCGTCCTCCAAGATCACAACCTGATATAGGGATAGGAAAACCGCCGCCCGGGCGGGCTGGAGACCGGGCACGAATTTCATCATGCAAGACGACAAAGCAGCCATCAAGGCCGAGGGGATGCGGGGCGCGAGACCCTTCGAGGAAATCATCGGGCGCCGGATTGAGCTCATCGAGAGATCGGTCAGGGCGACGACCCGCGACAGGTTTGTCGCGGCGGCCCTGACCGGCATCCTGGCCCATAGCGGTCCGAACATCGGCGCCCAGGCCGCCACCGAGCACGCGATGCGGATTGCCGACCACGTCATGTTCGCGAGGCACCTCGGCGAAAAGAATGGATTTCCCACATGACCGCCCAGGAACACATCCAGAAGGCTCGGGCGCGGATCAACTTTTGCCTGGCTACCTCGGCGGAGCTAAATGGTGGCCCTCTGGTTTCCCTTGGCGGCGCTGGCGGTGCCCCGGCTCCGATGTACGATGTCCTGCATCTGGCCGCCAACGAGCTCGCCTTCGCCGAGTCGGCGCTGATCGCGGAGATCTTCGATGAGCCGACGCCGGACGCTCCGCCCAAGGACCCCTTCGCCACGATGCTGGAGAAGGTCGTCGGCAAGGACCAGCCCAAGCTGCGCGACCAGTACAACCAGGTGATGGCCGACGTCCAACGGATCAGCGCGGACCCGGAATATCGGGATGCGGCAATGGCGGCATTTCATCTCCTCAACGACCTGCGCGAAAAGTCGGTGGCAGTGAGGGAAGAATCGTGATCATCTGGCTCGCCAGCTACCCGAAGAGCGGCAACACCTGGTGCCGCGCGTTCCTGACGACCTACCTCACGGGGAAGGCCGACCTGGACAACATGGAGGGGGCCCCGATCGCCGGCGCCCGCAAGATGCTGGACCGCCGCCTCGGCTTCCCCACGGCCGGCCTGCCGCACGCCGAGGTCGAGGCCTGGCGGCCGGACGCGTACCTCAACCTGGCCGAGGCCTGCCGGCGCAATGGGCGCCCCGCCATGATCAAGGTCCACGACATGTGGAAGATGACGCCCGCGGGCGAGCCCCTGTTCCCGATCGCCGCGACCGGACGGGCGGTCTACATCGTGCGCGATCCCCGCGACGTCTGCTGCAGCTTCGCCCACCACCTGGGGAAGCCCGTCGAGCAGCTCGTGGGGAACCTGAACCAGCCCGGCTTCGCGCTCGCGGTCAACGGCGAGTCCACGAAGCAGCAGGTGATGCAGACCCTCGGCACCTGGAGCCAGCATGTGGAGAGCTGGCTCGACTGGTCCGGCCTCTACGTCTACCTCATCCGCTACGAGGATTTGAAGGCGAACGAGTTCAGGGTCTGGCGGGGGCTGATCGACTACCTGGGGCTGGAATTCGACCCGGACAGGCTGCAGCAGGCCGTCATGGGCACCCAGTTTGCCGAGCTGCAGGCGAAGGAGAAGGCGAAGGGCTTCCGCGAGGCCAGCAAGGTCGCCGATGCGCCGTTCTTCCGCAAGGGCAAGGCCGGCGGGTGGCGCGAGGAGCTGAATGCCTCCCAGGTGAGCCGGATCGAGCTGCAGCATCTGACCGTGATGAAGCGGTTGGGGTATCTATGAGCGACGACCCGAAATTTCTCGTCTTCGAGGCGCTGCAGCTGCTGCAGAGGGCTGAGTTCATCTGCTACAACCGGAAGCAGAAAAACGGCGACCACTCCCCCAGGTGGGAGGCGACCCTGATCGCGCGGGCGATCAAGGAGGGCGAGCTGCAAAGCCTGCACCAGTTGATCGAGCCGCTATGAGCGCCGACATCCCCACCCAGCCCCTGCTGCGGGACGCCTTCTTCCTGAGATGGCTCAAGGAGAACCGACGCTCCCTGCACTGCATCACCTACAACGGGTTCACCCATTGGCAGGTGCCGGGGGCTGGCCCGAGGCGCTTCAGCACGCCCGAGGAGGCGATCCTGTACGCGATCGAGATCAGCCCGAAGAAGCCGCCCTACAAGCTCACCCTCTACGAGGGCCACCTCGTGCGGATGGCGGGGGAGGACGAGCCATGAGCACGTTGCAGCCCAAGGACAACAAGTTCCACGTCGGCAACGGTGACGATGGCAAACACTACTGGCTGACACCCCCAAGCCTGATGGCCGAGCTGCAGGCAGAATTCGCCTTCGATTTTGATCCTTGCCCGCACCCCAAGCCTGCCGATTTTGATGGGCTGACCTGTGACTGGGGGAAGAGCAGCTACGTCAACCCACCCTTCGGTTCGATCATCCATGAGGGTAAAAAGAAGGGTCCAACGGCCTGGGCAAAAAAAGCGATCTTGGAGTCGCGCAAGGGCAAGCGCGTCGTCATGGTCTACCCGATCGACAAGTGGGTCCTCATGCTCCTCGCTGCCGGCGCGAAGGTCCGCAACCTGGGCGACGTGCGCTGGGTGGCGACCGAGGACGGTTTGCCCGGCAAGGGCACGGGACGCCATGTCGCGGCCTTCATTCTTGAACCATGAGCGCCGGCATCCACAAGTGGCGGATCGACTACACCCTGACCACCCGGAAGGGGCGGGAGGCCCGCCACTGCTTCATCAAGGCCGTGTCCGCGCAGGACGCCGCCTTCCTCTTCAAGATCAACGTGCCGGACGGGGTGGACGGTCGGCGGCAGGTGGTCAACATCCGCTACGTGCGGGAGCCGGACGAGAAGAGGCTGGGGAACGGCTAGGACCTCTCGAGCACGATCCCGCGGGTGAGACCGTTTGACTTGGCGTACCGGCGGATTTTCGCCATGAGTGCGGGCTTGGGTTTAACCCCCAGCCCTTGATCCAAATGAATGTAGAGCCGCTCGTTGAGCAGGACGCCCCGGTAGTAGCCGTAGCGGTTGCCGGTCCGGTAGATCATGCGGTTGATCCCGTCGCTGTCCGCCAGCGTGCCCGGCAGGTGGCGTTTCAGGTTGGCCGGCATTGCCGTCCGCCAGGAGTGCTCGGTGGGGATCTTCAGGGCCTCCCCATTGGGGCAGATCCACACCTTCACCGACTCGCCCGGGTTCTTGACGACGTCGTCGCCACCCTTCTTTTTCCGCCTCCCCCTGATTTCCTTGGCGGTTGGCTGGAACTGCATGGACTCGATGCCGGCGTCGGTCTGCTTCTGCACAGATGCTGCGGTCAGCAGGATGGGCAGTTTCCGCATCCGTTCGATGACCTTGCCCGTCGTCTGGGTGACCGACCAGGCGTTGGAAATCTGGATGTCCTGGGTGTACTCGTCGTTCGGCAGCGCCACGTCAATGATGGGCAGCGACATGCGCTCTCCCACCTTGGCCGGGCGCCAGTAGAGGTAAAACTTGCTCCACGGCTGCCGGATGGCCTTCCGATACCAGTCGTTGGCTATCACGGGCGCCACCGAGACGATGATCTCGTCTATGGTCGCCTTGCCACCAAAGCGTTCCGGTGGGTTCCTTTTGACGCTGGCAGGGGTCTTTTGCCTTGGGAGGGTCATGATAGCGGGTAGGGGCTAGTTGACCCGCCTGGGGGCGCGTTTCCGCCGCCGGGGCGGGTTCTGCCGGATGACCTCGACCCGGCCGGTCGACCGGCTGCGGTAGACGAGGTACAGGACCCCGCCCACCCCGAGGACGATGGCCCCGTCGGCGATCAACCCCCCGGCCCCGGCGGCCCCCGGGACGTGCTGCTTCACCCAGTTCGAGACCGCGGTCTCGATCTGCCCCGCGGCCAGGGTGACGGACCCGGTCAAGAGGTCGAAGAGGAAGAGGATCCCCAGGATCGGCACCATGAAGGGGATCGCCACCCCGAAGAGCGCCTCGGCCGCCACGGCGCCCGCCACCATGATGACCGTGGTGCCGATCCCGGCCTTGAAGAGGGTGCCGGCCATGCCGGAAATGATACCGCTCGAGGCGACGTTGCCGTTGGTGGCGGTCAGGGCGGCGCCCCCGGGGGCGGCGCCGGCCGACGGCGCGGACCCGGCCTGCGGCGCGGACCCGGCCTGCGGCGCGGACCCGGCCTGCGGCGCGGACCCGGCCTGCGGCGCGGAGGACTGGTCCTGGGCGTTCGAGCCGGGCCCGGTCATGTAGGGGATCAGGCTGCCGTCGGGCATCTGGTATTGGGTGCCGTTGGCGGTCACCCCGCCCCCGAGGGCGCCGTAGGGCGTCATGACGTCCCTCCCGTGCCGGTCGTGCCGGCGGTCGTGGCGGCCGGGGCGGGGGTGTTCTTGCCCGTGAGCCAGGCCCACAGCGCGGAGAGCGGGTTCTGGGTGATCGACTGCGCGTTCTGCAGGATGGGCTGGGCCTGGCTCTGCAGCTGATTTGCCTGCGCCTGCAGCTGCTGCTCGGTCTGCAGCGCCTGCTGCTGCGCGGTCTGGGCGGTTTGCCCGATCTTGGAGAGGCCGTACAGGGTGAGCCCGCCGATGACGGCGGTCATGACCAGCATTTCGGTCTCGTAGGAATCCTTGCTCATGGGCGGCGGTTCTCCCGCTCGTTCTGGTCCTCCCGGCGCGTGTTGTCGAGGCTCATCTGGTCGACCTTGGCCTGGAGGCTGGCGAGCTGGATCTGCACGGTGGAGATCTGGTCGGTCTTCGTCTGCAGGCTGGCGAGCTGGGCGTGGATGTCCCCCAGGCGGCCCTCGAGGACGTTCGAGCGCGAGTCGTTGAAGTTGTGCTCGGTGAACCCGTAGAACCCGCCCAGGGAGGCGAGGATGATGTGCCCCAGGTTGATCTGCTTGAAGTTGAAGGTGCCCGACACCTGGTTGTTGGCGCCGCGGTCGCCCACCGCGCCGCCCGCCGACTGCCCCTCGCTGAAGGTTTCCCCGTTCATCGCCTTAGAAGTCGCTCTTGAGGCCGCTGCGCTCCTTCGAGCACATGATGAGGAAATTGGCCATCGTCCTCTTGGAGACCCAGTAGTCGCCCGTGGGCAGGAGGAGGAGGCCGGCGCCGGGCGGGACCCGAAGATCGTTCTCGCCCCGGTACTTCAGGCAGAGGAGCCGGTAGTGGATCGCGAACGACGGGTCGACCGTGAAGCCCTTGGCGTCCCCTGCGAGGATGCCCGCGTCGGCCTGGCCGCTGTCGCCGATCGATATTTGCCTCGCCGCAACCGGGCGCGGTACAACCGTGCCGCATCCGGCAAGGGCCGCAGCAAGTAGGCACAGAGGCAGGAGGGAATTTCGCATGGCATCAGCTCGCATCCTCGCGGATGTGTTCCAGGTCGCCCGTGGTGACGTCGTGGACGGCCTGGTCCTGAATCTCCTGCACGACCTTCGCCCCGGCGTTCGCCTGCATGGCCGGGGAATTCTCCTCGGCGTCCCGCTGCTTGGCGAGGCCGAAGACGGCGGCGATCGCCGAGAAAAATGCCTTGATGAGGCCCATGGCGGCTAGAAGAGGGCGAGGATCGACTTGGCGACCGACTCGGCGTCGGAAACGAGGATGCCGGCCGCGCTCGCCTTCTGGGTCGCGGTGGAGGTGGAGGCCGTCACCTGCGAGGCCGCGGCGGGCGCGGTCTGCGCGGCCGTCGTGAGGGCGCTGGCGGCGGCGGCGATCTGGGTGGCGGCGGCGGTGGCCGTCGGGTTCACCGAGGCGTTGATCTGGTCGACGAGGCCCGAGGCCAGCGTGATCAGGGAGTCGTAGGCCGGGTTCTTGGCGGCGACCAGGTTGGCGGCGGCGTCGACGACCGTGTCGGCGACGTTGAGGAGCTTGGATTCGAGGGCGGTGAGGCTCATGGTTTCACTTCTGGAGGTTGCACTGGTGCCGGCGCGGACTGCGCCTGCGAAAAACTCTTGTTGAGGAGGGCCATCAGGGTCGTGCCGGCCTCCTGCGCCGCGGTCATGTTCTCGAACTCGGTGATGAGGAGAGCGTAGAGGTAGACGGAGGCGTATTTCTGCCAGTGGGACATGCTATGGCGGCTGGGGGCCCTTGCCCTCGATGTACCAGAGGAGCCTCTTGCCCCACCAGTAGGTGTCAAGCCAGAAGGAGTTCCACAGCTGGACGTGGTCCTGGGGCCCGAGGACGACGTGCCGGGCGTGGCCGATGACGACCTCTACCCTGCTCCCGTCGATCTCGTAGAGGTGGGAGAGGTCGAGGTGGGTCGAGTACGAGAAATTCTGGTCCGACCAGTCCCCGAGCTTGATATCCTCGCTGGTGCCGTGGCCGTGGAGGCTCCCCGAGACCGTGATGTAGGAGGATCCGCCCTTGATCGTGAGGAGACGCAGCCCGGGCGATGCGGCGTTGAGGCCGAAGTCGCCGTCCAGCACCCAGGAGAGGACCACGTTGTTGAAGTTGAGGGAGTCCTCGTAGCCCCACGCGCACCAGACATGCGGCAGCGCCACGGGCGGTGCCATGTCCCCGATCTTCAGGATGTCCGAGTAGATCTGCGGGGAGGGCGGCAGGAACTGGGCATTCGCCGGCCACGAGGCGGCGGTCTGGCAGGGGGATCCCGAGTACAGCGCGAGCGAACCCCTGCTGTCGCTGAAATAGTTGAACTGCGTCGTGATCCCGCTGCAGCCGGCAAGCAGCAGGGCCAGCAGCGGGAGGAGGCGCTTCATGCTACTTCAGGTAGGTGATGTCGATGTCGATCGTGCCCGTCGAGCTGGGGGTGACCGCCGACCAGGTGCCGGGATACATGTTGGTGGCCCGCGCCCCGACCCCGCCCGCCACAAAGGAATTCGCGATGATGAAGGACCCCGACACGTAGGTGCCCGAGGGTGCGTTGGCAACCGTGAAGGGCAGGCCGGAGATGTTCGAGGTGCCGGCCACGCTGGCCACCGTGGCCGAACCCGTGCCATTGATCACCGCCCGGGCAAAGACCAGGTTGCCGATCGCGGTGTAGTAGCCCGTGACCGTGATTCCGCCCGTGCCGTTGACGATCGTGAAGCTGTTAAGCACCGGGGACCAGGTACCCGTCGCGTAGTCGCCGGCGGAAGCCACGTTGACCGACAGGTTGGGGACGGTCGTGGTCGAGGTGACGGTCAGTGGCGCCGTTCCGGTCGCGACATTGGAAATGAAGACGGGCGCCGTCTGGTTCGCCGTGAAGACATTCGCCTTGTTCAGGTTGAACCCGATCGTACCCGTCCCGGTGATCGGGTTTGGCGTGAAGGTGAGGTTGTTGTTCGCGTCGGGCCCGATCGAGGTCACCGTGCCCGAGGATCCGGCGCCCGGGATCCACGCATTATAGACCGTGGAGTAGGTCCAGGTCTGCCCGTTGGTCGGGGGCGAGGGGTAGAGCCACGGCGCGACCCCGCTGGCGGCCGAGCCGAAGAGCGCCGCCGGCAGGAAGGCCAGCAGGAAGCCGAGGATCCGCCTATTCATAGGAGAGCGTCACCGAGGCCGCGGTCGAGGGGGCCGCGGCGCCGGTCGGGGTCGTGGTGGCGGCGATCACGATCCCGTTGTAAAAGGTGAACTGCGGGGCGCCGGCGAAGGCGTCCGTCACCCCGTAGGGCGGGACGGCGATCGTGTAGGCGGGCGGGGTCGTCCCCAGGGTCACGCTCGAGGCGGCCGCCACGTCGAAGAACTGGACGTAGAGGAAGCTCGAGGTGTTGTTCGCGATGTTGTAGGAGACGAGAAGGGAGGGCGGCGCCCCCACCGTGTTCACCTTGACCGGTGTGTTGGTGACCGCGGCGTTGACGAAGCCGATCGGGTTCAGGTTCGTCGCGAAGGCGCACGAGGCGCCGAGGCAGAGGATGAGGAAGAGCCGCTTCATGGTCGGTCAGTTGGCCGAGCCCTTGATCACCGAGAAGTTGAAGACCGGTGCGTCCGAGGTGGTGCCGCCCGTCGTGAAGAAGGTGATCTGGAAGGACCCGGCGGCGATCGCCGTGACGAAGGTCTCGTACAGGTTCGTGGTCGAGCTTTTCACGGAGACGAGGATCGTGTCCGTCGCCGCCACCGCCGAGTCGGTCACGGTGAAGAGGGTGATGGCGCCCGTCAGGGTGTTCAGCGTGACCCCGGTCGTGCGGCTCGTGAGCTGGGTGACCGCCCCGCCCGCGCCGGCCCCCGTCGCGTACCCGAGGCCCAGGGTCGGGGAATTGTCCAGCACACCGAGCGAGAGGAGCCCCCCGGTGAAGGCCATGGTCCCCGTGCCCGGACCCGAGAGGAGGTAGTTGCCCGAGGACTGGTAGCCGCCGTACCACTGCTTCTCATAAAAATTCGTGCCGTCGGTCCAGATGAGGGCGACGTGCCCCCGGTTCGTGACCGCGATGGCGTTGGGGCTCGTAGTGGGGGAGGTGAGGATCCACCCCGTCCCCGTGTCCACCTTGCGCAGGAAGCAGTACCAGCCGTCCGGCAGCGTGGAGGCCGTGGGCAGGGTGGCCGTGATGTTGGCGTTCGCGGTCGTCACCTGGTACATGACCCCGTACCCCGCGGCGGTGACATTGAAGTTCGCGCTCTCGGCCACGTCGGAGGTGATGAAGTTCGACGGGGAGCCGGGCCCGGGCGGGAAGATGGGACCCACGACCACGGTGGGCTGCGCCCCCGACACGCCCTGGTTGTTGAACTGCGGCAGGGCGAGGATCTCGTTCTGCTCGGCCGTCGTCACGTCCGCCGGGAAGGTGAGGGTGTAGACGTTCAGGGCGTCGTGCCCGAAGGTGAAGGCGAAGGTGCTGCCCCCGGAGTCCGTGTAGATGTAGGGCGTCGCCTGCAGCGGGTTCGTGACCGCGGCATGGACCCCGGCAAAGGCGAGGACCGAGATCAGGGAGGAGAGGAGGAACTTCTTCATGGTGGAAATTGGTCGGGCTACCATTTGGTCGCCTTGGTCATGTACAGGATGGCGTTCGCGTTCACCGAGTCGAAGGGTCCGTTGTTGGAGGCCCCGAGGTAGAGGGAGATGGGGGTGTTGGCGGGGACGCGAATCGCGTAGCCCACGGGGGCGGTCCAGGTGACGTTGGCCGTCTGCCCGACGAGCTCCGGCCGCTGGAGGGTGGTGGAGGCCGGGATGTAGGAGTTGGCCCCGTTCAGGAAGGCGATGATCTGGGTGATGGCCTGGCCCACGACCGGGTTCAGGATGGAGAACATCGGGTTCTGGGTCCCGAGCACCAGGGCGCAGAGGATGGGAAAGACGAAGGTGCCCGGGGGGACCTGGGTCCCGGTGAGGCTGGAGACCCCCTGGAAGCCGAAGTTGTAGCCCACGATCTCGAGGTCCTGCGGGTACACGATCGCCGAGGCGAACTGCAGGGTGGGCGGGGTGAGCGTGTAGTCGGTCGCCTCGAAGTTCCCGTTCAGGAAGAACGTGTCGATCCGCCGGGTCGACTGGGGCAGGATGTCGACCGGGGTCGCTTTGGTGGTCGGGTCCATGGCGGGTCGCCCCGCCCTTTACTTGGGCGAGGTCTGGAAGATCTTGTAGCCCTTCAGGGTGAGGTTGACCGTGAGGGCGGTGTTCAGGAGGTTCACGATCGCGAACTGGATGATGCCCTGCGCCGGGAAGAGGATCGGGTACTTCTCGTCGTTGCCGTACTGGTAGGCGTTCGTCGCGAAGTTGCACTGCTGCACCGGGGAGTTCGACAACTGCCGGCCGGTCGACTGGTCGGTCGCCTGCACGGTGAAGTTGTTGTTCCAGTAGTTCGTCGGGACGTCGGCACTGGTCAGGACCAGGATCCGCATCAGTTCGAAGGTCGAGTCCGAGGCCAGCTGCAGGACCCCCGAGGACGACCCGTTCGCCGTCAGGACCGCGGTGTAGACGTAGTCGAAGGGGATGATGAGCGAAGTGGGATAGGTCTGCACGCCGCCCGAGGACTG
>Ga0316221_1003266_pt1 | contig 13460 bp, 15 predicted proteins | sample TBH18007metaG_FD_206003 | JGI IMG/M metagenome (GOLD analysis project Ga0316221, IMG submission 206003) | Freshwater microbial communities from Trout Bog Lake, Wisconsin, USA - TBH18007 | ecosystem: Environmental > Aquatic > Freshwater > Lake > Hypolimnion/Profundal zone | place: USA: Wisconsin... | reverse complement strand
AAAGTGCTTTTGAATGAAAAGTAAAAAACAGAACAAATCCCAACTTCACAGGTTAGACTGACACATTCCTAAATTTCGACCGGCACGCGACAGGTAGTCTGACACCGGGGGCAATTCTCGTCCTAATTGTTTTTGAAATTCAGCAAGTTGTACTTCTGCTTTTCTAACACGCTCTTTCGCTGACTTGGAATCGGGACTATCCATCAAATAATCAAACAACTTTTCTATTTCCTTTTCTTTCTGCACTATCTGTTCTTGAAGCATTGGGCGAATATCCGCGCTCACAATAGGTGTGCTGTTAAACACGTTCCTAATTTCTGAAGCAAACATCTTCAGTACTTGGTATTCAAAATCAGTGTAGGCAACCTTTCGTGCTTCGCATTTGCCAGAATATGCTTTCTCACAGTGGATATACATACGACCATTTGCTTTCGAAACAGTCTTCATCTTCGCACCGCATACACCACACACTGAAATACCTGAAAACAGATTACCTACGGTGCCATTCAATCGCAATCCCGGTGTGAAATTACGCTTACGCATTGATGCTTGCACTTGATAGTAGAACTCGTGTTTGATAATTTCAGGAAAGTACCCTTCTCTTGCCGGTATTTTTGCAGTTTCGTAGATACCAATCACCGCCTTATTTCCAAGAATATGGGCGACAATTCCAGAAGACCATTCGTGTCTCTCACCTTCTGCAAGTGAAGTGTCATTTGATTTGCCAAATGTAGGCACACCTTCATCATTCAAAATGTTTGCTATTGAAGGTGATCCCTTGCCAGATAAACTCAATTCGAAAATTCGCTGAATAACTGCTGCCTTATCACCATCAACAACCCATTCGTCATTCACCACAGATAACCAAGAAGGTGCCATTCGTGTGAGAATTTTTTTGTTTTTGCGTGCAGCTTCCCAGCCTTTAGATACACGATCTGATTTAAGCGAACTTTCCTCGTGCGCTCGCATCATATCAACGAGTGCCATCCACACAACGCTGCCAGCAGAAGCATTGTATGTTTCCTTTGAAATGACTACATTTTTTGCGAGGGATACTACAATAATGTCGAGGTTAATTAAACGAAGCAGCAAACCCTGTGCTTCTGACATTACGTTGCGGGACATACGATCAAGGGATTCAAGAAGCAAATATGAACCCTTTGCGATCTTTCCAGATTCAACAGCAGCGATGAATAAACCTAGAGCACCTTCAGCGACGTTAGCACCTTTGAACGCGCTAACACCTAAATCTTGAAATGAATGATCATCGAGATAGAGGTTGTTTTCTTTGGCGTATTTGCGTGCTGCGGTGAGTTGGCGGTGAAGTGAATCACCTTCGATTTGTCCCTTGGTGGAAAATCGAACATACGAATAAGCAGTGGTCATCGGCAATCTCCATTCTATAAAGATTACCTTATTATAACTTGAAAGGTATCAGGCTTCTAAGCTTTCTTGATGGCATTGAATTCGATGTGGCACAGGGCATGCAGCAATGCGGCGCGTCCTTCCTTGGTTGCCATGCTGCGGCGCTTTACCTCAAGCGGTGGAACAAGTTCCGGCTTGACGGGACGCCCCGGAATCACCATCCCCAGACAGGTCAGTTCAGTCAGGGTATCAAGACCGACCACATCGCTGTGAAACAGTTTTTGCAGGGCGTGGGTCTGTGCCACTTTTTCGGCCGGATCAGAAAGTCCCAGTATGGCTCGTGACTGAAAACGTAATTCATTAACAACGGAAGACTGCATCGGCTGCATGTTTTTGGCTATGTAAAGAGATGGAGAGTAAAATGGCGCATTTGTTACGCATCCGGCATTTTACCCAAATCCCCCTTCTTTCGATTGAAAACTATCATGGCTATCTACCAAATCGGCGAATTCGCACCCCAGATTGATGACACGGTTTTTGTCGCAGACAGTGCCAGTGTCATCGGCAAAGTCCATCTGGCCGCCCACTCCAGCGTCTGGTTTGACGTCACGATCCGCGGCGACAATGAACTGATCTCCATCGGCGAAAACAGCAACGTGCAGGAAAGCGCCGTACTGCACACCGACATCGGCTATCCCATGGTCATCGGCAACAATGTCACGATCGGCCATCAAGCCATGCTGCACGGCTGCACGGTGGACGACGGTGCACTGATCGGTATTCAGGCTGTGGTCCTCAATGGCGCGCGCATCGGCAAAAACTGTCTGGTCGGCGCCGGTGCACTGGTGACTGAAGGCAAGCAGTTTCCCGACAATTCACTGATCATCGGTTCGCCGGCCAAAGTGGCGCGCACGCTGTCTGAAGTGGAAATCAGCCACATGCACAAAAACACCGCCAATTATGTACAGCGCGCCCAGCTGTTCAAAACCGATCTGGTACGCCTGAAATAACCGAACCCATCCATGACCGATACCTTAACCAAATTCATGTTCGAGGACGCCACCGTGCGTGGCGAACTGGTCGAACTGCGCACAGCCTGGCAACAGGTTTTAAAACATCACCGTTACCCGCTGCCGGTCAGAAATCTGCTGGGTGAACTGACCAGTGCAGCGGCACTGTTGTGCGCCAATCTGAAATTCGAAGGCAGCATGATCATGCAGATCCACGGCGACGGCCCGGTCAAGCTGCTGGTGGTGGAGTGCGATAATTATCTGCATATCCGCTCCATGGCCAAGCTGGTCGACGATGTCATCATCGGCCCCGACACCAGCCTGACCGAACTGATCAACGCGCATGGTCGCGGTCGCTTCATCATCACGCTTGACCACAGCGACAAGTCAAACGGCCAGCAACCGTATCAGGGCATCGTGCCGCTGGAAGGCAATTCCATCGCAGAAGTGATTGAAAATTACATGCGTCAGTCCGAGCAGCTCGACACGCGACTGTGGCTGGCCTGCGACGAGCAGGTGAGCCGCGGCATGCTGCTGCAGCGCCTGCCCTATTTTGGTGGCAATGCCGGGAGCAACACCGATCTGGCCGGCGATGAGCAATCGGCTCAGGATGCCTGGGAACGCGCGACCCTGCTTGGCAATACCTTGAAGGCAGAAGAACTGGTCAGCACCGATACGGCCACACTGCTGTACCGGCTGTTCTGGGAAGAAACCGTACGGGTATTTGATCCGTACAGAATCACCTTCCAATGTACCTGCAGTCGCGACAAGGTCAGCAACATGCTGGTCATGCTGGGCAGGGAAGAAGTGCACGAGGCGTTGTCCAGTCTGGGCAAACTCGATATCAATTGCGAATTTTGCGGCAAGCCCTACAGCTTTGACGTGGTGGATTGTGCGCAGTTGTTTCTTGCACCGGAAATCAAGGTCAGTCCCGATCCGGATCTGACGCACTGACCAGTTCCATCTGCATGTGACGATGGTTGGCCACAAAACCGTGCGCGTTGTTCAGTGTGGAAGCGCGTTCACGGTCCACTTTAAAACCAAGCCGTTCATACAGGGCCTGACCGCGCGGATTGGTCACTGCCACATCGAGCGCGGCGACCTTGAAGCCGGCCGCCCTGCCCTGCTCCAGCAAATGCGCAATCAACACCTTGCCAATACCACGCCCCTGCAGGTCGGGCACTACACCCAGATGTCCGAGATAAAACTGGCTGGATGACGGCGGCGGAATCACTGCTTCGGTACGCAGACCACGAATGATCACCTGCACGCCACAGATCAGTCCGTAATGACTGAAGATCTGCCTGGCCCCTGCGACCAGAAATGCCAGCGCGTTTTTTCCGCTCCAGCCTCCGCCGCTGGCCACCACCTTGCCGTCTTCCACCACCACCAAATGATTGCGGTACCCGAATTCACCGGCACCATCCAGATAAGCCATGCGTAAAAAATCGAGGGCCGAACCTTTCCCCCCGGTATTGAATACGTAGTTAAATGCATTCGGGCCGGATGAATAAATCAGTTGAACAGCTGTTTCCACATCCGCGGTTTCCGCCGCTCTGATAGTAAGTGTCATTATTGCCTGTGCGCTTTTAGATTAAACGAGTTAGCTATTTTCGATAATAAGCCCCTTTATTCAGGGATTTGATCAATATCAGGTCTGTTTCGGGGGCACCCAAACACTACCGATTTGAGCTGGAATGTCAGTTCCTTCTGGCAGATCAGTTAAAATCCTCGACCTTCGGTCGGGCTTTGTTGGATGCAGCATTTCGTAAATAATAGCGTCCGCTGACGAGATAACATTCACAGATTCCAATCCCCTGAGCAATCCGACTGTCGACAATAAATGAAGATTGCGTGGACGCTTCAAGAACTGAACCCTTGCGATGTCTTTATCCTCGTATAAGACTACCACCGGGTCATTCGTGGTCACATATTTTTCAATACCATCTGACATAAAGTCAGCTATCGCGACATCACCAACATTTTTCTTAACTTTTTCACCTCGCGAGCGCTTGCTGCGAGCCTCGATACCGGTTCCAGTATCTTCAACGAAAAAAGGCGGCATATGGCCTTCAACAAATTCTTTAACCGCACAATCTTTTGGCCAATTATCAGGATCACTGGTCAACTCGTCATAAACTGCATCGATCAGAATAATGGGCATATCAAGCATCAACAACAACGACAATTGATCAGCGACCCAAAGACTGTTAATGGGGCCGGCATCTGGAATAATAAGCGAGCATCGCTTCAAGGACCACTCCAGATACGCCTGAACGTTTCAACCTGTTCTTCAATTTCTTTTTCAGGCAAAACTGGAAGGGGCAAATCAGCATCTCCGAGCGCGACCAGAAGTTGTGCATAATCACGCAATCCCAGTGACGCAATTGCCTCCTCTTTGGTCATATCCCCCAAAGAGAAATCAATTAATGGGTCATTTTTCAAGGCAATCACCGACTCCAGGTGTTTTCTGATGATGGCCGTTAGCGTTGTGTGATTCTCATGTGCATAGGCCTTTGCCCGAGCAACCAAATTATCTGGCAGTTTGAATGTGGCGTCAGTAAGCACGTTCGTGCTCCTTAAATAATTAAATTGGACCTGATATGTTTGAGCGTAGCCGATGCTGGACTTAAATTCAACAGGAAAATTCGAGGCATGACTACGCCCTCAATTCAATCGATTGCGTTATTTTGCCAACAGGATTCAGACCAGAATCGGCACCGATACACCGCGCATAATCGTTTGCACTGCACACTCACGCGAGCCCAGCGAGCCATGAATAACTTCCAGCGCGCGTTGCGGTCGGGTCTGGCCGCACATGAAAATATCGAGTGCTGCAAAGCCGGATTCCGGCCAGGTGTGTATCGATATATGCGATTCCGCCAGCAACACCACGCCGGTCACACCCTGGCCGGAGCCGAAATGGTGAAAATGGCTGGACAGCACGGTCGCGCCGGCCGCCCTGGCTGCGGCAATCAAAAGCTGTTCCAGCTCTGCCGGGTCGGTCAACCGGTCTGGCGCAATGCCGCACAGATCCGCCAGCAGATGCCAACCGGAGGGATGAAATACGCCAGATGTCATTTATGCCCGCCACTGCCGCCCGACCACGAACCACCACCCATGAAGGAACTCCAGCCGCTGCCGCGCGTAGCACCATAGTGATACGGATCATTGGTGTTTGAAGCCAACAGACTTTTCCAGGCAAAGCCGGTCGTCAGCACAGTCACGATCACGGCATAAATCATAAAATTTTTATTCATGCGCCACCGTTATCAAGAGAATTCAGATATTTGGCCGGATAATAAATTGCCGCCATGCCGATCAGTATTGCCACCCAGGATTCGGGTGAGAGCAGCATCGGCACCAGGTTCAACAATCCAATAATCCACATGAACTTGGTGGAAATATGCTGGATTGATTCTTCAGTATTCGCTTTGTGTGCATTGACGGTATTGCCAAACCAGGCGTGAATCTGATCGACACTGACCGGCGCAGATTGCGACCAGGTCATCTCAGTGGCAGTGATTTCGGCGGCCAGTTTATTCTGTCCACTTTGAAATTCCACTACCTCAGTCTGATACCCATTTTGCACCCGCCAGTTAAAGGCACCGATCGCAAGCAGGACTCTGGCCGGATACCGGTACAGCTTCTGATAACTGATATTGTTGAGCAGCACACTGTCTTCCTGTGCCCAAACCGGCCATTCATCCATCACCAGCGCCCTGGCCCAGCCCTCATCGGTTTCGACCAGCCATAAAAAACCGGCTCGCGGGCTGTGCATCAGGTACTCGGTCCATTCGGTATGATCGTTGTCAGCCCAGCGCATGAGACCAATGATCTGAAACGGCTTGCCATTGATGGTCGCCTGTGCACCCAGTTCCAGCGTAGTCTGAATCTGCGCCACACTGCTGGCCACTGCCAACACCTGTGCGGTCGAACTCGAAACATCGAGCTGCGCATGGCAGCTCGGGCAAACAATGGTACTGGTCAGCCCGGGTAAAAAGGCCGCATTGCTGCCACACGAAGGACAGGACAGCGTCGAGATTTTGCCGTGATACTTACCGGCGCTGTGCAGTATCTGATCGTCTTCACGCAACAACTGGCATTGCATGTCATCGAGCGTGACGGCCTGGCCGACATAGATTTTGGGTTGCTCTGAATCGGAATAATCCAGTGTCAGAAAACTGCGGCCGCTGCGCAGATCCGCTGCCTTGACCTGATAGCCGGACCCGACCTTGAAGGGCAGCTCACCCTGGCCACCAATGCAGTCTGCGGTTCTGACGTCACTGGCCGTATAAGTATGACCGCCGATAGAATAAGGATGGCCCGGCAGCAGCGCGGAAAACGCCGGAAAGTGCGAACCGCCCGGCACTTCGGAAGTCAGCATATATTGACCACTGGCGTCGCCCAGCCAGGCCGGCTTGCCGCTGTCGAACATCACATACCATTCATTCCACATGCCATCGACATAGCGCACCTGAATCCGGCCAATGACGGTAAATGCGTTACCGCCAAACAGGCCACTGGTGCCAATCTGGATGGGTGAATAATCTTCCAGCACGTCCGACATCTTGCCGATATTTTTAACCGAGTCGGCATCTTTGAGAACGGTGGTTTTGCAATAGCTGCACACCGCCATGACCGAAGCGGCTGACTTGAATTCAATTGGCGCGCCACAACCCGGGCAAGGAATAGTCTGCATAGTCAGGAAAGGTGGCCTAGCCGATCAGTTTTTTGAGCAATTCAGCTTTGGCGGTATCGTAATCGGCAGCGGTGATCAACCCTTTGTCGAGCAAAACTTTGAGTTTTTCCAGGCGCGCTTCTACAGGCTCTTCGGCCGGCACGGCGGCAGCGGCTGCGGCGCCTTGCGCGGCAATCCCCTGTGACATCACCTGACCAAACGCCACACCCGAGGCCAATCCGGCACCGAGTCCGGCCAACCCGCCTTCATTCTGCGCTGCCAGCGGTATCGAAGAAGCGACCTGATACTGGGTAAAGCCGCCCATTTTATCTTTCGACAGCCCCCCTTTCATGCCGGCAGAAATCCGTTCATCCAGCGCTGCCTGCAAATCTTCCGGCAGGCTCACGCTGGTGACATTGAATTCATCCAGACCCAGGCCATATTTTTCAAACGCCGTGGCCAGATCACCCTTGACCTGCTGGGCCATCAATGTCTGATTGGCCGCCATATCCAGAAACGGCACATTGGCCGCACCGATCGAGGTCGCCATGGTTGCCAGGGTAATGCCGCGCAACTGCTCTTCCACTTCATCGCGGGTGTACTGTTCGCGGGTACCACTGATTTCGGTAAAGAATTTTTTGGCGTCAGCAATGCGGTACGAATACATGCCGAAGGCACGGATGCGCACCATGTCAAAATCTTTGTCACGTATCGTGACGGGCTGTGTTGTGCCCCATTTGCGGCCGGTCTGGATCCGGGTACTGAAAAAATACACATCGGATTTAAACGGCGATTCAAAAGCCTTGTCCCAGTTTTTCAGATAAGTCAGGACAGGCAACGTATTGGTCGTGAGTTTGTGATTGCCGGGCCCGAACACATCGGCAACCTGGCCTTCATTGACGAACAGCGCCATCTGGGACTCGCGCACCGTGAGCGTACCGCCATTCTGAATTTCAAAATCCTGCATGGGATAACGCCACGCCAGCACACCATCGACTTCTTCATTCCACTGCAGGATGTCGATGAACTGTTTCTTGATGAATGATCCAAAGCTCATGATAATGTCGTCCAGTTAAAAAGCATTAAGAAATGCAGGCCGCGTTGATCGCGCCGATTGACAGGGATATGGCGCCCATGAGGCCGCCAAAAGCAGCATTGCCGCTTTCGATGTGACTTTTAGAAATATGCAGCAGGCGCACCGTGACTGCGTATGCGACCACCTGCACGACCATCGCACCGGCAGCCCAGGCCAGGAATTCAAGATAACTGGAGGTGTGCAACAGGCTCGAGGCAATCGTGAGCGAAAAACCGATCAGTGCGCCGGAGAAGGAAAGCGATGCGGCCACATTGCCCTGTCGGATCAACAGAATTTCATCAATCGTGGTGACATAGGTATACACAATAAAAAACAGCGCGAGCAGTGCGCTGGCAGTCAACAAATGGATGGCGTAGCTGATAATTGCGGGCACGATATTCTCGCTATGAAGGTGAATTTAAAGTAGGCTGGGATGCAATCCCAGCATCAACCGCGGCAATGCTGGGATTGCTTCCCAGCCTACATGCCTTAATCTATCTTTACCAAAAACAACTGTTAAAGTATATTAAACCAAAAGATAATCCATGCCTAAAAAAATATTAATTCTTTCCGTGTTTGTGGTTGCCTCCTGTGGTCTGGCTTACGAGCTCATCGCCGGAGCGCTGGCCAGTTACCTGCTGGGCGACTCGATCCTGCAGTTTTCCACCATCATTGGCTGTTACCTTTTTGCCATGGGGGTCGGTGCGCATTTTTCCAAATACATACAGGATCGCGATCTGCTGGCCCGCTTTGTCGACATTGAGCTGGCCGTCGGACTGATAGGCGGACTGACAGCAGCACTGTTGTTTTTAAGTTTTTCCTGGATGGCCGGGCCGTTTCGCACCCTGCTGTATGTGCTGGTATTTTTAATTGGCGCGCTGGTTGGCATGGAAGTTCCGCTGGTCATGAGGGTACTCAATGCCAGACAGACTGAATTCAGTGAACTGGTCAGCCGGGTGCTGACCTTTGATTATCTGGGTGCACTGGCCGTATCGCTGCTGTTCCCGCTGGTGCTGGCACCGCATCTGGGACTGGTGCGCAGCGGCTTTTTATTTGGCATGCTCAATATCGGCGTGGCACTGTGGACCATCCACACCTTTCGCAACGAACTGACCAAGGTCGGCACCCGGTTGCTGCGCGCTGCCACCATTCTGTGCATTCTGATCAGCGGCTTTGCCTTGTCCGAGCGCATGGTGTACTGGGGCGAGCATGGTCTGTACGGTGATGAAATCATTTACGCCACCACCACGCCTTATCAGCGACTGGTCATCACCCGCTGGAAAGATGATCTGCGTCTGTACATCAATGGCAACCTGCAGTTTTCTTCACGCGATGAATACCGCTATCACGAAGCGCTGGTCCATCCGGCACTGCAGACGTTGCCGTGGGCGCGCTCGGTGTTAATACTGGGCGGTGGCGATGGGCTGGCATTGCGCGAAGTGCTGCGCTATACCAATATTCAACATGTGACACTGGTCGATCTGGATCCGGCCATGACCGAGGCGTTTACGAAGCGCGACGAACTGGTCAAACTCAATCACGGCTCCTTCAGTGACCCGCGCGTGCAGGTGGTCAACGCCGATGCGGCAATCTGGCTGCAGCATAATCAGGCGATGTTTGATGCCGTCATCATCGACTTCCCCGACCCGTCCAGCTTCGCACTGGGCAAGCTGTATTCGGTGCCGTTTTACGGCATCGTCAAAAAACATGTATCCGAACATGGCCTGATCGTGGTGCAGTCGACGTCGCCGTTTTTTGCACCGCATGCCTACTGGACCATCGATGCCACGCTGCGCGAAGTCGGCCTGCATACCTTCCCCTATCATTTGTATGTGCCATCATTTGGCGAATGGGGTTTTGTGATTGCCACGCCACAGTCTGACTATGCGATTCCCCAGACCTATCGATTGCCGATGCGCTATCTGACAGGGGAAACCACACACGAAATGTTTGTCTTCCCGCCCGACATGCAGCGTCTGCCGATGGAACCAAACCGGCTTGATACCCAATCGCTGGTGCGCGAATTTGAGCAGGACTGGCGTGGGGTCATCCGCTGATGTCGATGGATCGCCGTTCCTTTTTATTATGGTCCGCGGCCACCGGCGCAGCAGGACTGGGCAGCGCGGCCGGCTTTTTGCGCTGGCAGGAAATCAGCAGCACGCTGGCTTACCCGGGCCGCACCGAAGGACATTTTCTGCGCGACCGGCATGCCCTGCCCGCTCCGTCTGAAATGATCGACACCGATGTCGTCATTCTCGGTTCCGGCATCGCCGGTCTGACCGCCGCCTGGAAACTGAACCGGGAAGGAATGCAGGATTTTAAAATCATCAATGGCCCGGAACAGTTCGGCAATGCAGCAGGCGGACGGTTCGGCGACCTGGCTTACCCGACCGGCGCGCACTACCTGCCGGTGCCATCCAGCGAATCGTTTCATGTCCGCGAAATTCTCTCCGACCTTGGCATCATCCTGCGCAATCCGCATGGCGAACGACCGTATTACGACGAGCGTTATCTGCTGCATGCGCCGGAGGAACGGCTGCTGCGCGAGGGGCGCTGGCAGGAAGGCATCCTACCGACAGAAGGCATCCCGGGGGCCGACCTCGATGAACAGAAACGCTTTTTCAGCGAAATGGAACGCATCAGACAATTGCGCGATGCAGCCGGTAAGCGGATCTTTGCCATTCCCAGCGTACTGTCATCGATTGATCCGGAATGGCTGGCGCTCGATGGGTTCACGTTCAAGGAATGGCTGAATAAAAACAACTACCAGTCAACCGCGCTGCACTGGTATCTGAATTACTGTTGCCGCGATGATTTCGGTGCACGTTATGATCAGGTTTCCGCCTGGGCCGGACTGCATTATTTTTGCAGTCGCAGCGGCAAGGCGGAGAATGCCGAAAACGGCGCCTGGCTGACCTGGCCCGGCGGCCTGCAACCGCTGGCCAGTGCGATGGCGCAGGCAGCCGGATCGCGCGGCATCGACGGCACAGCCTGTCAACTGATCACAACCAAAACCGGGGTGGAGGCGCATTGCTTCAAACTGAATAACGGTGTGCCGACCACCTTTATCGTGCGCGCCAGAAAAGCCATCTGCGCCATGCCGTTGCATGTTGCATCCCGGGTCGTTGACTCGATAGAAAATTACGGCTTCGATCCGGCCAGACATCAGCCGGCCAGTGCGCCGTGGCTGGTTGCCAATTTTTTGATGAAAGAATTTCCCGCTGAATTACCGGATACACCACTGTCGTGGGATAACGTGGTGTATGCCGAACCCGGTCTGGGCTATGTGGTATCGACCCATCAGGATATCCGGGTGGCGCCACCGCCAAAAACCGTATTCACCTCGTATGTCGCAATGTCAGATCTGACCCCGCAGAAATCACGTCTGTGGATGGAAAAAGCGTCTGCCGAAGAATTGCTCAAACTGGTCAGTGCGGATCTGAAAACGGCGTATGGCTGGAAATTCGCGACCTGCGTTGAACGCGTTGAAATCACGGTGCGCGGACATGGCATGGCAATACCCCGACCACAAATGCGCGCCAATGCTGGACTCAAAGCACTGCGTGAACTGGATGGCCCGATCCTGTTTGCCCATTCGGACCTGTCGGGATTTTCTGTCTTTGAAGAAGCGGCCTGGTGGGGTTACCGGGCTGCGCGGCTGGCCATGAAGTAAATTCACGTAGAACCAGTTGGCATGCTGACCATACTGCCTGACCTTACTGTTTTCATCAGGCTCAAATGAAAAAAGACTGTCCGAAGACAGTCTTTTTAAATTGGTCGGAGTACAAGGATTCGAACCTTGGACCCCCTGGTCCCAAACCAGGTGCGCTACCGGGCTGCGCTACACTCCGAAGACAGCAATTATAGGTAGAAAGTTGAATATGGTCAACCCTTATTGACGATTATTTCTACCATCCCTCGAAATTCTTTCAATTCTGTGGCCTGTCGGGCCTGTCGAGCGCACAGCGGATATTCCCTCCACACGCCTGCCATTTGGATCACTGTGATCCAGGCCAGATAAAAAATTCACTGTTATCCAGGAACCTGTCTCTTAAATGGCAAATAAAAACATCAGGAAAAACCTGAATAGGGTCAATGGACAATTTGGAAGAGAATCCCCGCTTCGTTTTCAATGCACAACCATTTTGCACGCTCACTTCACCTAACCCACAGCCTGATACAAAATTCCTATGACACCGACCTCCCTGACAAGCCTGTCCCGCACCCACCCCAAATTAGCTGATGAGCAAGACAATCTGGCCTGTCGAAGGTTGGTATTTTCAGCGCAGGGGCACTGTAGCAACAAGGCGACCCTGACTGCCGTGGGCGATGCGCTGGCGGATAAAAGCAGTTCAGATGCGCTTATTGCAGTCATTTTCAACAACGCCTGGCAGCACCACTATCAGGATGAGCTGAATCAGTTGATCAAAAATATTGAATTACGCCAGGGCGCCGGTACGGTGCTCATCACGGACAATGTCAAACGCCTGCTGGCCGATGCGCATATCAATCTGGTTCAGAACAGCAATGGCACCGTGCGCATGGAAAACCGTATCGCGGTCACATCGGATCCCAGACGGCACGCTTCGATCGTTTCCACTCTGGACGACATATTGCCGCCACCGCTGCGCGAACTGATCAGCGCCTATGATGATGAAATTGAGATCAGTGAAAAAAACCGCAAAGAAATCATCGCCATCCTGGAATACGGTGATGCCGGCACAAAAAGTGCCGTCATTGCAGCGGCATCGCACCAGCAGCAAATTCGCTACCTGAATACATTGATCCGACATAGGCCACTGAATCTGTCTGGTGTCGATTTAAGCAATCTGGATTTAACCGGCATCGATCTGACGCATGCCGACGTCAGCTTTGCAAACCTGCAGAACTGTTGCCTGGAGAATGCCATGCTCTCCAATACCAGTTTCCTTTCTTCAATCCTGAATCAAGCCAATCTGACCGGTGCAAATCTATCCGATTCCTGTCTGAGAAACGCCCGGTTAATAGCCGCCAATTTGTACGGGGCCAATTTACGCCTGGCGAACTTGCGCTTTGCCTGTCTGCTCTGTGCAAACCTGGAACAGGTCGATTTCGGAGCCTACATCAATTTGGATCTGACCACATTCAATTTTTGCAATATCAAAGTAACGAACGAAGTTACAACAAAAATGACGCATCAATCACTAAAAAAACTGCATCGATTACCCCCTATGTCAGGATAGATGTCGCGTCAATTAATTCACATCAACCGTATTGGGGGCGGAGTAAAGATATGCAGTGAACCGCTATTCAGCAGAACGCAAGGAAGCCATCCTGAAACAGATGATGC
>Ga0316221_1003262_pt1 | contig 13476 bp, 4 predicted proteins | sample TBH18007metaG_FD_206003 | JGI IMG/M metagenome (GOLD analysis project Ga0316221, IMG submission 206003) | Freshwater microbial communities from Trout Bog Lake, Wisconsin, USA - TBH18007 | ecosystem: Environmental > Aquatic > Freshwater > Lake > Hypolimnion/Profundal zone | place: USA: Wisconsin... | reverse complement strand
TTGGCCGAGGGTGAGTTTGTGGTTCCTGCGGACGTGGTGTCGCACCTTGGCAACGGCTCAACCGATGCGGGTTCAAAACAGCTCTACAAAATGATGGACCGCGTGCGCACAGCACGCACTGGCCACAGCAAACAGGGCAAAGAAATCAACCCCGGAAAATACATGCCAGCATAAGGAATAGCTATGTCACTTCTCGATAGTCTTTTTGGTGGCGGTCAACAACAAGCCAGCCCAACCCAAACTCAAACCAGTTACAACGGCATCAGCGCTTACGCGGCGCCCTATGTGCAAAACATGCTTGGCCAAGCACAAGCGGTTACGTCTCAACCTTACCAAGCCTACGGCGGTCAACGCACAGCAGATTTCACAGGGTTACAGAACCAAGCGTTTAACTCGGCTTCGGATTTGCAAACCCCCGGCGGCTATCAAACAGGTTCTAATTTGGCTGCAATGGGCGGCATTGGTAATTTGCAAACCACAGGCATGGCCGGAATGTACGGCAACATGGGTGCGCAAGCGGGTATGAGCTACGGCCAAAACGCCACCAACCCCAACGCTGTTGCCGCGTTCATGAATCCTTACTTGCAAAATTCTTTGCAGCCGCAGTTGCAACTGCTCAATCAGCAGTACGGCCAACAACAAGCCATGAACCAAGGACAAGCCACACAGCAAGGCGCTTTTGGTGGCGGACGGCAAGCGGTGATGCAAGGTTTGAACCAACAAAACCAAGACTTGGCTACCAACCAGCTTGTCAGCAACGCTTACAACACCGCTTACAACACCGCTCAAACCAACATGCAAAATGCGGCGAATTTGGGCATTCAAGGTGCGCAAGCAGGCTTGGCGGGTATTGGTGCGCAACAAGCAGGCTACAACAACGCGGCCAATGCCGGTGCTACCTCGGCCAACATCGCTGGCCAGAACTTGGGCGCTCAACAAAACATCATCAACCAGCAAGCGGCGATGGGTGGGCAGCAACAGCAGCAGCAACAAAACGTGCTCAACCAGCAGTACCAAGACTTTCAAAACCAACTGCAGTACCCATACCAGCAGTTGAGCTACATGCAAAATATGTTGAGTGGGCTACCTATGAGTTCCACAACGCAAAACGTCTACAGCAACCCAAGCTTGTTATCCCAAGTGGCAGGGCTGGGCACCGCCGCATACGCATTGAACAAAATGAAAAAGGGCGGCAAAGTTAAAGACAGGCGTCCCGGTGGTTTGGGCGCTTTGGCCTTGTCGAAAATGTAAGGACACACATGACAATCGCTCCACAAAATATCATTGCCGATTTGCGCGGCATGTCCGACCAGCAACTGTCGCAGTACGCGCAGATGCACCAGAACGACCCTTATGTGTTCCCCTTGGCGTTTCAAGAGAGCCAAACACGCCAGCAACTGCGTGCCCAATCGCAAGCAGCGATGGCCGGACAAAAGCCTCCAACCGTGGTGCAGCAAGATATTGGACAAATGGTGCAGCATCCCGCGTCTCAACAGATGCCCTACGCCCAAATGGGCGCTCCCTCAGGAATGCCGCAACAAGCGCAACCTCAACAGCCTCAAACCAAACTGCCCGAAGAACAGGGCATTGGCGCGTTGTCGGCCAAAAACTTGGAAGGCATGAAGGGTGGCGGGATTGTGGAGCATTTTGTTGAAGGCGGTCTCAGCCGTGATATGGCCGAAATGGTCTTGGCCAAAGCCAAAAAATACGGCATTGACCCCAACATCGCTATGCGGATGGTGCGTCAAGAATCGCAATTTAACCCTAAAGCCGAATCCAAAGCAGGAGCCGCTGGTTTGACGCAACTCATGCCTGATACGGCCAAAGAAATGGGGATGAGTCCCGAAGACCGTTATGATCCCGAAAAGAGTCTGGAAGGCGGCTTCAAATATCTCAACAAACTGCGCAGCCAGTACGGCGGCGACTACGAAAAAGCTTTGGCCGCGTACAACTGGGGTCAAGGCCATGTCAACAAGCACTTGGCCAAAAACGACGGCACGCTGAACCGCATAAGTTTGCCCAAAGAAACCGCGCAGTATTTGAACAAAATCATGCCCGGCAGCACCGCTCAAGCTGCGGAAGTTCCAAACGCACCTGCGGCACAAACAGCTCCTAGCACAACTGGCTTCAAAAAAGACAACGATGTGCCCACCGCGCTTACGCCTGAACAAGTTGAGTCGCTTAAAAAGTTACCCGCTACTACGCCTGTAAAAAATTATGGCATGTTGGACTCAATTAAAAATTACTACCAAAGTCCTTTTTCATTGGAAGACGTTGCACGCAACGTCGAAAATACGGCCAACGCTTTGGGTGGTTGGGCTAGCCCTGTTTCCACGGTAGGTAAAGGTGTGGGTATTGCTTCTAAAGCTTTAGCGCCTACCGAAGAAGCGATTGCGGAAGCGGCGCGTCTCAAACAGATTGCGGACACACAACGCCTTACCGGTCCAGCAAAAGCAGGGCTTGAAGCCTTGGCTCCAGAAGCCGCTGCAACACGTCAAGCGGCGGAACAAGCCAAACAATTGCGCTATTTACAAGCAGACAAAGATGCTGCCCAAGCCGCAGAGCAAGGTGTTAATGCTGGCAAACTGACTTCTGAAACTGCCCAGGGCGTTGAAGAAGGTCTTGCGCAAGCTCCTAGAGATATCATGAGCCGTCAAGCGCAAGTGGCCAATGCTGCCAAAGGGTTTGATTTGGTCAACGCAGAAGCTAACGCGCCCGGTATCGGTTCTTTGTTGGGCGGGACAAATGCGCAACCCACAGCCAACATGGGAACAACAAGCGGTTTTTACGATGCCGGCCAAGGCGCGACGCAACCGACAGGTACAACCAGCGCACCAGCCCAACAAGCCGTGCCTACTACTGGTATGGACAAAAACGAAATGTTGCTCATGCTGGGTCTGGGTTTGATGGGCGGTCAGTCACCCAACGCCTTGACCAATTTGGGGCAAGCAGGCATCGGCGCTTTGAAGTATGGCCAAGAAGCCAAAAAAGATGCGGCAGACACGGCATACAAACAAGCTATGGCTGCGCATTACGGCGTGCCCACAGAAGTGCAAATGATGGAGTGGCTCAAAGATCCCGCAAACATGGCACAGTACAAACAACTGCAAGAGTCCAAACGCGAACCGATGACCAAAGAGAAAATGTTTAGCACGTTTATGTCTTCGCCAATGGCACAAACCCTGCCGCCCGAACAAGTCGGAACTGCTTTTGATAAATATTTGCAGAGTGTTGGCCCTAGCTTGGGTTACATTCCACCAAATGTTACAGTAACGCCTGTAAAGTAACAGCACAATGAGAGGGCGGTATGCCGCAATACAAGGTTGAGATTCCCGGACAGGGCGCGTTTAATGTTGAATCAGACCGCCCTCTTACCGACTCGGAAGCGTACTATGCGGCGCTGAAACAACTCCAACCGGCAGAACCCTCCAGACCCGAAGCGCACCCTGAATCGGGGTTTGTTCCTGCGCTTGAATCGGGCATTGCAGGCCTCAAAGGTTCGGCAGCACTTACTGCCGGCAAGCTTGGCTTGATGAACCAAGACGCTGCTCAAAAATATTACGAAGAGCAAGTGCAGCACGGCAAAGACGTTTTTGCGCCAACCACTGAGAGCTGGTCTCAAGCACCCTTCACAAAATTCAAAGAACTGGCCGGAAGTTCCCTGCCCTACATGGTTGCGCCGCTTATCGGTGCGGCTGCTGCCCCTGAAGCTGCTGCTGTTGGTGCATTGGGTCTTGGTGCGGGTGAAGTTGGTGCAGGACTAGCGTCTCTTGGCCAGTTCACAGGCACTAACTTGGCGCGTCAAGTGGACGAGAACAAGTCTTTGCAGAACGCTTCATTGGGTTCCGCCGCTGCCGCTGCCTTGCCGCAAGCTGCTTTGGATGTATTTTCTTTGCACATGCTTCCCGGTGTGCGCAGCATTCTAGGAAAAGCCGGCATTGAGTTGACCGAGCAACAAGCCGCTCAAGTTGCCAAACAAGGACTTAGCCAAACGCTGGCTAGCTACGGTGGTGCGACCCTGAAAGCAATGGGTGCAGAAGGTTTGACCGAAGCTGCCCAACAATTCTTTGAACGCCTGCAAGCAGGTTTGAGCATCAACGACCCCGAAGCACGCCAAGAGTATTACGACAACTTCCTTGGCGGCGCTGTTCTTGGCGGTGCGCTAGCACCTGTTGGCCATGCGTTTGAGCGCAGCGCAGCAAAGATTCAGCAACCCGCACCTGTTCGACAACCAACGCAACAGCCCGGTGTGCAAGCACCTGCGGCACAACAACCCGCAGAAGAAGTTCCAGAACCCACACTGCGCCAACCTGCGCCAGAAGAAGTGGCCAAAGGCCCCGCTGCGCCAGCCGTGCTGACCAAACAACAAAAAGCCGAAGCCGCACGCCAAAAGAAAGATCAAGAAGAGTACTTGCGCAAGTACGCACAACAGGCCGAAAACCGCCAAGCAGCTATTGCCGAATACCAGCGCGTCAAGGACATGTCGCCGGAGGAGTATGCGCTGGAGCAAATGCAAGGCGTGACGACTGTGCCCAAGAAGGTCAGCCCAACCGTACCTCAAGAGGACGAAACAGGCTACTACACGCAGCACCCCGCACCTCCTGCACCCCACGAAACCTACGCCGCGCAACAAATGGCGTTGGCCAAAGACCGCGAAGCCGCGCCGCAAATCAAGGACTACCTTGACTATCTGATGCAAGACCCCAAGCAAGCGCAAGCGCTGTTGGAAAACCGCACGCAAATCCCCGGCGTCACGGCAAAACAAAGCGAAGCGTTGCTGGGCGGCATCAAAATGCAGCTCAAAGCGCGTGCCGATGCCGCAGCCAAAGCCGAAGCTAACCGAGTTAGCACTGCACAAGAACGTGCGCGTGGTCTGTTTACACAAAAGCCCGAAGACTTGTTGTCTTCTGCGCGTGCGCAACCTAATTTTGGTAAGACCTTGGAAGAAATCCAAGGCATTCGCCGCTTGGGTGAAGGCGCTCCTAAAACCGAAACAACGCTTCCCGTTGTCACCACAAAAAACCAAGGCCGTTTACCCATTGGACATCCTGCGCGTCCTGCGCGGCCAGAACCTACCGTCACACAAGGCAAGCTGATTTCCGAACGCCTTAAGTCTGCACAAGAAGATTTGGGCGAAGGTGCGCCAGAAGCAGAACCCCACGATGAGATGGTTGATAAGCTGGTGCAAAGCCTACCTTTGGCCAACGGCCAGATCAATCCCGGCGATGTGTATTTGGGTCTTGGCCAAAAGAAACAGAACTACAAAGACTTGCAAGCACAGCTCGCTATTGCGCGTCTGACCGGCAACCGAGCATTGCAAGGCGAGATCAAGCGTCAATTAGATGCAACACGCCCTATCCCAACCGAAGGCGGTCTTGGCACGGAAGGCGGCAAAAACGCCGCTGAAATTATTGGCCGCAGCAAACTTCCAGAACTCCGCGTTAATGAAGCCGAGGCAGATCAGTTCGCTTCGGAGCAACGCAACACCTTGCTGGGCATGGCTCGCACACTGGCGTCCAAGAAAATTATGCTCCCCGGCAAACGTGCGGAGTTGTTGAGCAACGCCAAAGAGCAATATGTGGCACAGCACGCGGCTGAAATTGAAGCGCGTCGCAAAGCGTTTGGTTTGCCTCCAATGGAAGATTGGGAACGCGCCGAAGCTCGCGCCCGTGCGCTGGAAGGTTTGAATACGCTGACCAACAACTGGGGGCAGTTTGAAGATCCTGCGATCAGCGTCAAAGCTTTACAAAACATTACACGCGAAGCGGTGTATCAAAACTTGTTCAAAGCCGCAACTCGTAAAGCCCAAACACAACAGTCAACACTGGCCGAAAAACTTGCGCCTCCCAAAACAGGCCCTCGGATTGCCGCGCCTGACGAGTTGACCTTGCGCAATGAGCCTAGACTGGCCACCGATACAAAGCAGCACGCACTCAACATGATTACGATGGCGCTGCGTGAAGGCCGTACTCGCGCTGTACCAACCACTACAGAAAAAGCTCCGGCTCGCGTGGGGTCGTTGGCAGACATGGCCAAGTTGTTTGGCCAAGAAAAAGGCAAAGAAGCCAGCGCACAAACTGATGCCGCTACTAAACAGTTTCTTGAACAACTGCGTGACGGCTTAGAAACCAACAATGATCCAGAGTTTGTGAAGCTTGCCGCTGAACAAGCGCAGCGTGTTGTTGAAGGCAACTTGCCTGATGAGTTTGCTGTGCGGGACTTGGGCGAAATGATGAAAGCGCATGAGGTTGCAGGCCGCAGCGCGACCCGTCCCGGTGCTACCCCAGAGGAGTTGCAACGCACCAGCGCCCAGCCTCAACGCGAATTGTTCCCCGAAGCTGGCCCCGAAGCCGAAGTGCAAACGCAACGCGCTACCCCGTCTAACTTCCAAAAAATGTTGGACTCTAAAAACATTCAAGGGCTGCGCGACGCAATTGAAAAACAACGCAAAGACAACTTGGCTGCATTGCAAGGTTTTGGCAAAGCTGCGCCCACGTTAAAGAACAAAGTTGAAACGGCAAAAAACACATACGAACGCAACTTGAAAAAATTGCAAAAAACTGTGGCCGTTTCAAACGAGTTTGACCGAGAAATGCAGACCGACATTGCCGCAGCTACAGAAGCGCAAGCTGCGTGGCAAAAACAAGTGGACGATTTGCGTGAACGCGAAGCCGAAGTCACCGCCATGCGCGATGCTTTGATGCAAGAACCCGAAGACATGTCCATTTTGATTAGCGCTCCTGCGGTGCTGAATCAAGAAAAAGCTATTCGTGTTGCGCTCAAACGCGCCGAAGAAGGTTTGGCTACCGCCAAAGAACTGACTGCGGCTGTGCAAGCCACCAATGCTGCACAAATGACTTTGGCCAAACCTGCTGTTGACCGCGCTGTAAAAGCTGAAGAGGATTTCAAGAAAGCACAAGCAGAACTTGCTGCGCTGCAAAACGAAGCCGCGCAAAAAGCACAAGCAGATGCCGCCGCTAAAGCGCGTGAAGAAAACCGTCAACCGGAAGCAGAACGCACCGCCGAAGAAAAACGTCGTGCGGCCATCCAACGTGGCCGTGAAGGGCTGGGGTTGGAAGGTGAGCGTGTGCAACGCGACAACGCGGATATTGAAAAACGTGCCGCACAATTGCGCAGCGCAATGGGTTCTTTGCGCGATCAAATTGAAAAAGCTAAAACAGAAAAACGTCGCGCCGAGCTTCAAGAAAAATACGACGCCAAAGAAGAAGAGTTAAACGCGCTTCCAGAAAAAGCTCCTTTGGTTCGCACACCTATTAAAGACCGCACCGAAGCCGACGAAGCTTTTGAAAGAACACAAATCAAACAAGCACGCGCTAGAAATGCTAAAGAAAACTTGCCTTCTGAACTGCCTTCCGCACGCCGAGGCCCCATCGTTAAGAATGTGCGTACCGGGCGCACTTCGCAAGTGGGACAACGCAAAGACGTTGTTGGTCGCGCCGATTACGTTACCGATGTGATGATTCGCCGCCGTGCGGAGCTAGCAGCTTTAGAAAACCAAGTTGCTGTATTAAAAGAAAACGGTAAAAAAGTATCTTCTGAGTTGCGTGAAAAAGTAACTAAAGCCGAAGCGCTATTTAAAAATGCACAACGTATCCAAGGAATAATTGCCAAAAAAGAAGCTGCCGCCGGAGAAGAATTGGCCAAAGCCAAAAAAGCGTATGGCACCGCCAAAGATACATACAGCAAAAAAGCTAAAGGTCGGCTGTATTCCGTAGGAGCTGTTAACAGTGGGTTGACCGCAGAACAGTTACAAGATGAACTGGACAAAGCAATTGGCGGCAAGAATGTAACGCAACAACGGGTACAAGTCTTTAATTCCGTTAAGGATTTCTACGCTAAAAACAATGAACACGCAAATAATTACCCGGACGTTCCAGAAAATGCTAAAGCGTTTGTTGACCCAGAAACAAACAAAGCTTTTATGTTTGCCAACAATATTGGTAAGGGTGATGGCTTGGGCATTTTGTTGCACGAAGTGGGTGTGCATTTGGGTTTTAGAAACTTGTTTAGTGAGAAACAATTTAACACGCTTGTAAACGCTGTTAAAAATTGGTCTGTTAAGAACGACGGTAGTTTGGAGTCTAGAGTTGCCAGAGCCGCAATAGAACGGGTAGAAACTGCCAAAACAAGCGCCGAGCAGTACAACGATGAATTGCTGGCCTACGCGGTGGAAGAAGCTGCTAAAGCTGGCGTGACACCTTCAGTTTTGTCTAAAGGCTCACCAATTAAAAATTGGTTGTCCACAGTCATGGACTTGCTCAAAAAAGCTTTGTCTAAATTTGGAATTAACGCAGACAAACTGACTGCTGGCGATTTGGTTAACTTGGCTTACGGCGCAGCACAACTGGAAGTGCGTGGCACATGGCATGGTTCTGATGCTGCTTTTACTGCGTTTGACGTCAAACAAACAGGAAAAGGCGAAGGCACATACGACCGTCGTTTTGATGGCGACTATTCTTTAGGCGCGGGGCCTTACGTAACACCGGACAAATCTTACGGCGAGTACTACCAACACGCAGTTCCTATGGGGAAAGCTGCCAACGAAACAGGTTACGGTGACAAAACTTACCAAGACTACCGCGACATGGACTATAAGTTCATGACAAAAAGCAACGAAGATTTGTCTGTTGCAGCTTTGCAAAACAAATACGAGTCCATTTTGTTGACTAAATATGTGTCAAGCGTGAGCGCAGGCGACGATTTGGACCCAACTAAAAACAAAGAAGTGCAGCGCACACTGCAAAGATTTGAACAAATGAAAGACCCTAGAGTTGTCAAAGCTCTGGCCACACTTTCTCCAGACAAAATTAAAGGTTTTACAGAACGCCCACCCAAAGGCAACCTGTACCGGACACTTGACGATATACCTCGTGAAAAAGTGTTTAGTGTGAATTCAACAGCTACTCTTGGGGAACGTCCAGAAATAGATGCGCTGCGCGAAAAATACGGCAAGACTTTTGTTGCAAGAAAAGACGGTACAAAAATAGACATTAGTTTGGAAGACGGAAAGTACCCGTTAAATAGCTTGTTCTACAAAATGCGTCGAGACCTTGGGATTGACGAAACAATTGCATTGTTGAAAAACGCCGGCATCGAAGCTATCGAACAAATAAACGATGGCAAATACACTGAACGTGCATACATTGACCAAGCGCCTCAAATTCTTGCAATGAACCTTGAGCCTGTTGGCCCTGCCAAAGACTTGTTGTTCTCCAAAGGTGCGCCGACAGCCAAGGGGTTTGAGGACGAGCTGGGACTGGCCGAACGCATCATTGCCGACAAGCCGTCCATGCAGCAACAAATTGACGCCAACCTTGGGCTGAACTTTCGCACCAAATGGCTAGATCGTTTGGCACCGCTGGAGAAGATTGCGCAAACCATGATGGATCCGCTCAAAGGTACACAAATGATGTACTTCTTGCGCATGGCTGACCAGAAAATGTCGTTTACCCAACAAGCTGTTGCCAACGGCGTGCCTGAAAAGGTTGCTTACAAACGCAAAGACGGCCAGACTGAGTACGTCATTGAAAGCAAGAAAGGCGCTAACTTGGCTGACATCGCCAAGACTTTGGGTAAAGCGCCCGACATGAACCCCGCTGCGGCAAACCGTTTGTTTACTTTGTATCTGGCAGGTAAACGTGCGGAGCGTGTGGGTGCTGACGTGCTGAACATGAATGTGACCGACGCTGAATTGAAAAACGCCATTTCTAAGATCGAGTCCAACAAAGAACTACACAATGTGTTTGAGGATGCGCGTAATCAGTACAACGAGTACAACCGTAACCTTGTGCATTTCTTGCAAGACATGGGCGTCATCTCAAAAGAAACGGCTGCAAAGCTGTCTCAAAGCAATGACTACATTCCATACTACCGCGACCACAACGGCGCCGCTGAGTTGGTGATTGGCGGCGAAGGCACGTACCGTATTGGCAGCCTGAAAGATCAGCCCCAGTTGCGTGAGTTGATTGGCGGCAACAAGAAAATTTTTGACTTCCTGACCAGCTCGGTGCAAAACACCAGCATGATTATGGACATGGGTTTGCGCAACATGGCTACCAAAAACGCCATGTTCCAATTGCAGAGTTTGGGCATGGCCACATTCTTTGGCGGCGAAGCCAGCGGTCCCAACGTGGTTCATTTCCGTGAGGATGGCAAAGATCGCTACGTTCGCGTGAAAACTGATGCTGCGGGTATTCCTGCCAACCTGTTGGTCAAAGGCATGGAAGGTATTCCGGTCAACAACTCCGCGCTTGTTAAAGCGATGGCCATGCCAGCAACCTTGCTGCGCCGCGCAGTGACCGTGAGTCCTTTGTATTCCGCTCGTCAGATTTTCCGTGACTCGGTGGCCGCGCCCCTGACGTCCGGCGCTGACTTCACGCCAGTCATGGCGGCAATCAAACAGATTGGGAAAATGGATACCAAAGGCACGCTGGAGTCACGCGGTATTGTGGGCGGTCAGGTGTTCACTGGCGGCAACGAGGACTTGACGCGCATTTTGGGCGAGTTCCAATCCGGCAAGATTGGTTTGTCTCAACTGGTGGCCAAGGCCGAAGCCGTGGCAATGGAAGCCGATGCGCTGACCCGCCGCGCCCAGTACGACTCTTACATTCGCCAAGGGCTGTCTGAGATGGAAGCCACGCTCATGTCTTTGGAGTCCATGAACTTTAACCGCAAGGGCATGTCGCCCAGCGTGCGTTTGGCATCCACATTGATTCCGTTCTTCAACGCCCAGTTGCAAAGCTTGGACGTGCTGTATCGCGCCATGACAGGCAAGATGCCAATGAACGAGCGTTTGGATATCCAAGGCAAGTTGTACCGCCGTGGCGCGGCGCTTGCCGGTACTGCCATTGCTTACACGATGCTGATGCAAGATGACCCGCTGTACAAGAATGCACAGCCTGACGAGAAGTACGGCAACTTCTTTGTGCATTTGCCCGGCATGAAAGAGGCGCTGCGCGTGCCTGTGCCGTTTGAAATCGGTTACATCTTCAAGTCAATTCCCGAGGCAATCATTAACTCGATGGCCAGCGATGCTGGCGCGGAAGATGCGTACAAGGCGTTCAAGACAATCGCCATTCAAACTATCCCCGGCGCAACTTCTGGATTCATGCCAGCAGGCGTCAAACCTTTGGTCGAGAACGCCACCAACCATTCGTTCTTCACAGGGCGCGAGTTGGAGTCCAAGGCCGAGCAAGAGCGCGAAGCCCAGTTCCGCTACCGCGATAGCACATCCGAGTTGGCCAAAGGCATTGGTGCTATCACAGGTACTTCACCTATCAAACTGGAGAACCTGATTCGAGGCTACACCGGTACGATGGGCATCGCCTTCACGCAAGCAATCAATGCGGCCAGCCCCGGCAATGGCGTTCCTGAACCAACCAAGAAGTTGTCAGAGATGCCGGTCATCGGCGCTGCGTTCCAACCAGAAGATGCTGGCGGAGTGGTGAGCGATATGTACGATCACATGGCTCGCGCCCGTGAAGTGCAGAAAACCTATAACGAATTGGTCAAAGAGGGCAACGGTGCGGAAGCGCGTCAGTACTTGCAAGAAAACGTCAACATGCTTGCCACTAAAACAATGACGGGCAACTTGCAAGAGACGATGGGCAAACTAAAGAAAGCGGAAATGGCGATCAAAGCGTCTAGCTTGACGCCTGATGAGAAACGCGCACGCTTGGATGAAATCCAAAAAATGCGCATTCAAATCGCTTCTAATGTCCGTGGGGTCTACGAAAAAACCACACCCCAATGAGGCCGTCACGGATGCCGGGCATAGCCCGAGCATCCAGCATTCTGTGTGAAACTGCGGCTCTCAAGCCTTCTTCGCGCACGGCATCGGTGTCAAGGCAAGGGATGAAGAATCCCTGCCCCTTTTCAGTCTTCTCCCAAGGATAGTGTATTTTTAATTTCATCATCCATGTCCGATATACGACGACTGATCTTCAACGCTGACACTCGCATTTGAGGGCCTTTGGTTCTAGACGTCATGTCCTTCTTGGGCATGTGCGAGACGCTGAATTGCTGTGCCAATTGTCGCTTGAAATCGGCGTAACCGAAAGACATTGATGAACAGTACGCCTTGAGCAGTTGCTCTTCGATGTAGTAGTCAATGTGGTCGGTGGTCATCCCATGCTCAACACGGCCCATAATTTTGTTGCGAGTAAGTGACTGGTCAACCATCCCGCCGTGCCCAAGCTCTGCCAAAATCTTGCCGCCTTCAACGTGCTTGATGACGATAAAGCTGCCGTAGTTGTCGCGTGTATATGAGTTGAGTACATCCTCAGCCGACCTCGCGCTTGAGCGCACGTTCGAGCGTGCCGCAACAATCGTTTTCTTGATAACACCGATAATCTCTTTCATGGGGAAGTTGATGATGCCTGTGTGCTTGGAGCCAAAGATTGACCCAATAGCAATGATGGTGGCGATGCCAGCCATCCAGAAGCGCTCATCGTTTGTAGCGCCGAACTCGGTGTACGCATAGCGCACGGACTCGGGCACAAGTCTTTGCAAAAGCTCAACATTATCCACGAAGTACTGCACCAGACGCTCACCTGCGTAGCCATAATTTTGTTGCAGCGACTTGATGGTGTCGATCTCGTGTGGCTCCCACGACAACTCATCGGACATGATGAACTCGATCAAACGGCGCAACTCACCTTCGGATGAGTGCATACGACCACCTGTGAGGCTGTCAATCGCATGGGTGTTTGACGACATGATCGCGTTGGTCATCCACGTTGACAAGTTGATGCGCTCTTTGTTGGAGCCGGACTCCATGCGCTCCTTGCCACGGCCTTCGGTCATGTCCAACAAGAACTCTGGGAACCACTCGAAGTTGTTACGGTTCTTGCTCGTCACCTCGTCCGTGATGAGTGGGAAGCTGTTGAGCAAGCCAAGGCGTTGTTGCATGGCCACAGGTGAAGTGCCCTTGCCTGTGCGGTAGTGCGTTGGGTGTCCCCAAACAGAGGCCGCAGCTTCGAGCGCCAGTGTCTTACCCGTGCCCGACTCGGTTGAGCCGCAGTGGAACGTGATGCCGTAGATACCGGTGAACTTCATGAGCGGTGCGCCAGCACCTGCAAGCAGCACGGCCAAGTGTGTGTACATGCGCTTGTTGATGAGCAACTGCACGAAGTCAACCCAGCCAGCCAAAGAGCCAGTAGGTTTGGTGTTGGCCACAATGTTTTCCAAGCCGGGCATGGGCACGGTGACGGGCGGTGCGTTTTTGGAGAAAATCTTGCCGGCATAGACGATGGTGTTGTCTTCTTGCCAGCCGTAGTTTGATGGTACTTTCACAGCAACTTTTCCTGTACTAGCGGCTTCGACACAAGCGCGGACGTAATCCCACAAGTTCTTGTCGTTGCCAGAGCCAAATGAGGCGATGATGTTTTGGGATGCCAAGCATTTAACCGTTTCGTCTTTGCTGACGATGGCCTTTTGCGGCATGGTGATGTTGAC
>Ga0316221_1003256_pt1 | contig 13506 bp, 3 predicted proteins | sample TBH18007metaG_FD_206003 | JGI IMG/M metagenome (GOLD analysis project Ga0316221, IMG submission 206003) | Freshwater microbial communities from Trout Bog Lake, Wisconsin, USA - TBH18007 | ecosystem: Environmental > Aquatic > Freshwater > Lake > Hypolimnion/Profundal zone | place: USA: Wisconsin... | reverse complement strand
CCTCGGTCCGCGCCGGCTCGATCTTCCTCCGGACGGCCTGACTCCGGTGACGGTTTCCAAGGTCGTGGATAATCCCAACTCCATTCTCGACGCTACCGACCTGGTCTTCGTGGACACCGTTAGCACCGGCTTGAGTCTTCCGGTGAAAGGCGAAAAAGCGGATCAGTTTTACGGGGTCAATGAGGATATTCGCGCGGCGGGCGAGTTCGTGCGGCTTTTCACGACGCGCGAACAACGCTGGGGTTCACCGAAGTATCTCATCGGCGAAAGCTACGGCGGGATGCGCATTGCCGGCCTGGTGCATTATCTTCAGGACACGCACGGATTCTACCCCGAAGGCTTGGTGTTCGTCTCCGGTCTGCTGAATTTACAGACGCTCGGCGCCGAAAATGGAAATGACCTGCCGTATGTTCTGTACCTGCCAACGCTGACGGCGACCGCCTTTTACCACAAGAAATTGCCGCCGGATCTTCAGGTCGATCTTGGCAAAGCTGTGGCCGAATCGCGCGCTTACGCGCAGGGTGACTACACGCTGGCCCTCATGCGAGGCTCCGAGCTTCCCGAGGGGGAACACCGCGCTGTGGCCGAAAAACTTTCACGCCTCACCGGCATTCCGGTGGAGCGCATCGAGGACCAAAACCTGCGCATCAACCCTTCCGTTTTTCGAAAGATGCTTCTGCGCAGTGAACGGAAGACGCTTGGCTACTATGACGCCCGCGTCACAGGCGACGACGATAATTACTCATCCCCATACTCGAACATCGATCCTTCCCTTTCCAATGTCCTCGGCGGATTTTCCTCCGCTGTGAATGCGTATATTCGGGGTGAACTGGGCTATGAGAGCGATTATCCTTACCATGTCCTCTCGAACCTGCCGTGGAAGTGGTCGGATTTCGCGGGGCGGTTTGTTTCGCTGGAATCGAGGTTGCTGGACGCGATGACCACCAATCCAAAATTGCGCCTGCTAGTGCTTACCGGGCGTCGGGATTTCGCTGTTCCCGCTGACTCCATGCCTTTCAGTATCTCGCATATGCAGTTGCCTAAGCGCCTCCGTGCCAACATTCGATTTGAGCAATTCGAGAGCGGGCACATGATGTACCTTTTCCAGCCCGATGCGCAAAAGTTGCGGGTGAGTTTGGTCGAGTTCGTGAATGCGGAGCGTGCGCATTGATGTGACTTTGCAACGTTGAAACGAGCCTTCCGCTGGGGCGAAGCAGGCAGCGGGAACATTCCTCGATGACGACAAATGGGCGTGGTGGCGAAACCTGCCACGGACGTTGTTGACGGCGGGGACTGCTATCGTTGCATAAAATATGCTGTTGTTTTGCATATTAAATTAACCATCAGCCTGTCACTCGCGCACGACTGACAACTAAAAGCTGGGTTTAAGCATTTGTTCAAGGCGCAGGTAGTGGACGAGTGCCCAGTCTTGATCATTATCCCAAGGGTCCTGGTATTGAGCGGGTTGGCCGTTGACTGAGCGCGGGTAAAGATAGGCGCAGTGACCGGCGCCGTTGGGGTCGTAGATGGAGAAGTTAGCGAGCAGGATTTGCCGCGCACGCTGGTAATATTCCGGACGATGCGTTTCGGCAGCATAGAATCGGAAGGCCTCTGACGTAATGGTGCTCCAATAATGGGGCATGACATCGCCGAAGAGGCGGCCGCCCTCGCGCGGCTTTCCGAACCAGAATCCATCCCAATGGCGGATGCCTATATCGTTGAGACGGTAGTGGGGCTGCCGTCCGCCAAAAGCTTCAAGCATGGGTCGAAAGGTTTCGGCGGCGTCTCGATACGCGGGGACACCGGTCGCCAGGGCGGTCTCCTCAGTGATCTGCATGGCGGGAGCCATAATACTTTGCTCGTAGGCGACTTCGTGGCGGGGAATGTTGATACCCTTCTTGATGATGGCGTCTGCGTGCCGCCGAAAGAACCCAAGAGCTTCCCCGTATTCGTTCTCCAGGCCGGCTTCCTTCAGAGCGACGAGACTCTCCTGGATGGGCAAGCAAATGACATAGTGGTTCGCGCCGTCCCGGGCATAGAAAGCACGGAGGTTCTGCATGAGGCGGTGGAGACATTCCCGATCGCGAGTGATATGCCACGCACACAGATGGCTGGCAGCGGCCCAAGGCGCATTGTAAAGTCGGAGCCCGCCCCCGTACTGGATGTCGTTGTGAACCACACCATCGGGGCTTTGGATTTCGCGATTGAGAAACGCGTAATAGCGAAGGAAACTGGCCTTGAGTCGCTCGCGGAATTCGCCATCCGGCATGCGTTGCCACATCAGGCCGATCAACACGCCCGATCCCATTCGTTCACGGGAGGTGTTGTGGTCAGGCGTCCCGTCGCCAATCACTAGCTTGCCGGTATCAAGATCAAGCACGGGATAGGCTCCATCCTGCGGACTATTCTTATCGAGAAATTGTTTTTTACTCATCAGGAACTCGGCGCGGGATCGCAGAAGGTCATCGGGCTTTGGCGTTACCAGCGCGACAAGTTTTTCATGACGGCCGTTAATTTTTAGTTTCACAACCTGTTCGCCGGGAACAGACGGCGAAAACTCGCACGTCAACTTCCCGGTATCCACGAGGGCTTTCACTGGGCGCCCATTTACTGTGATTTCGGCCCCGGCCATCGATGAAGTGGATTCAGCAGAAAGATGAATGGGCTGGCCCAACTCCACAGTATAGCGGTCGGCGGTGAGGCGGATAAACGCAGGGTTGACCTCCTTGGCTTTGGCGAAGAAGTCATCCCAGCCTTGATGGGAAAAAATCGTCCAACTGATCTCCGAGGCCCCTCCGGCCGGAATGTCCGTGATGGCAGGATGCACGACGAAAGCGCCACGGTCGTTGGAATCCCTTGCGCGGTCAACAATGCTGTAGCCGTCAAGCGCGCCACGCGTGAGCACCAACCCGAGGTGGGGCCCCTTTCCATTCATCTGCAAGGCAGAGATCCATGCACTAGAGCCTTCGGCCCAGAGATGGGCGTGACAACGAGCCGTCAGACAGACGGCTGCTCCAGACTTGTAATCATCCGCTAATGTCACACGAATGGCCAGATCGCCTGGCTTAAACACGAGGGTCTGGCCGGTGAGATTCCGAAAGCGGTAGGTCTCGGTCCATTGGCTGAAGTCGTGGGAATGGGAACGAGTTATTTCGACAGCTAGAGCACCGTCTGACCATGTCGTTCGGAGGCCTTCCGGTTTCAACTCTACGCCAGAAGCAGCCAGTTTCAGTCCCTTGGCCAGTGGTTCGCCCCATCGCCCATGAAATCCGACCCAGTTCATCTGGGCCGCGCTATCGATGCGGATAGAACTCACTGACCCGGTGTCCGGTATGAACTCCATGCGAATGGAGGAGTTGGGCAAAGTTGGAAACGTTTCACTTTTGGCCATGGAAACCATCAACAAAACGAGAAGGGAGAATGATGTGAGTTTGTTCATTGGATTTTACTGATTTAAGACTTTGTGGACGGAGCATATCCGCTGCGATTTGTGACTGACGAGCAACGCCGGAAGCGGATCCGAATGCCAACCCCAATGCGACACGGTAACCCCGTCCAAAGTCTGCAAGCCGGTGCCGTCGGCGTTGAAGCAAAACTCGCCGTTGCCCAGCGGGATTTGTCCGGCCGCATCATTCCACTCGATATTATGCCGCGTTACCAACGCGTGCCGATCAATGGAAGCGCGGGTCTCCGCCGCCCCTAACAGGGTGATCTGGAAGGCCAGCAGCATCGCCGTCAGCCCGGTGGCAAAAAGGGCGGTTGCTGTGAAGAAAAGACAGAAAACGGCGATTTTCATTTGATGGATTGCGTTATGCGTAGCGCGGCACTCCATCATTCCAGACTCGGCTTTGCCACCTCTCCCCGGAGTTGGGCTTCTCCTCCTTCTTTCTCGTAAACGCCATAGAATTGGGAAACCGAGTCCAGCCAGAGCGTGATCCGGTGCAGGTCTTCGTCCGAGAGCTTCACGCCGTAGTGCCCTTTGGAAAGAAGGTCGTAGAGTTTCGACGCGCGCGCGCCGAATTTTCCAGGGACGGTGCGCAAAAGATCGCCATAGTCGGTGAAGGCGAACTTGGGCGCGAGGGTTAGGTAGGATGCGTAATAAGTGGTGGCGCAGTCCATGTAGGCAGTTCCCTTGCGTTTCACGAGTCCTGCGTCGAGCGGTGGTGCCTTGTCCTTCTTCTCCTCGTGGCAGCTCACGCAATTACGATTAAGGACGGGTTGGACCAGGCGCGGATAACTCCACGGATTGGAGCCGTCCACGTCGGGTTTGGGCACGGACGGCGCGCGCCGGAGCGCAAGTTTGGGCTTGGCGGAATTGCCGTTTGCGGGCGCGCGGTTCTTCGGTTCGTGGCAACCCATGCAACTGACGACTTCGCCCGGCTGGAAATAGACGCCTGCCCGCATGGATTGCACGGCCAAGCCTTTCTCGTCGAGCGCCTGAAAGAACATCTGCTTGCGAGCCGGCACCTTGAAATAAGCGCTTCCATCCTCTTCGACGGGCACTTCGCCAAGCACTGCCCGAGCCAGGTTGATCGCCATGCTTCCAGGAATTTGAATCCCAGTGTTGTGCGAAATACGCGTGCAGCCCATCGGTAAAGAGAAAATCTGCCAGATCCGGAGCGTCTTGATCTTTGTGTTTTCGGGGAATGGCCGCAGGCTGTCATTGACGTTCATCACAGCCACGGTCGCTTCCTCCGTGCCGCTCTTCGCCGGTTCGGACTGGGCGGAAATCGGCGAGGCATATCCTTCCTCGTTCTGCTCGGGAACGACCGGGGGAACTGTTCGCGCTCGGAGTGGAATCGGATTCAGACAGGCGATGTCCGGATCGCGATAAACCAGTTCTTTGTTTCCGAAGCTGTCCACCAGATAGATGCCGAACATGTACGGGCGTCCCACGCCTTTCACCTCCACCGGTTCGTATGCGGCCAGGGAGAAATCCTCGCTCAAGGGCCACGGCGTTCCGTAACTGGCTGAACCGCCCTGGCTTTCCGGAAAGCCGACTTCCGGCGTGAGCCTTTTAACCGGCGCCATGCGGTCGTCGTCGGGTTCCCTTGGGTCCATGAGAATCAACGACCCAAAGGACTGGCCGTGATGCGGCGAGGCGGTCCCGACAAATTTGTGCGAATCGGGCACCTGCTGGAAGTCCGTTTCCATATCGGTGCGTTGCCGGCGGGGCGCATAATTGCCATGAACGGAGCGCGCATTGCGTCCGTCGGGCGTGGTTGTCCAAGGATGATGGGCGACCATCGAGTCGCGATCGACATAATCCCAGCGAGTCCAGAGGATCATGCCGTCGATTCCGATGGTGGGCGCCCACTCGTTGGTGTCGTGAAAGCTCAGGCACCGAATGCCCGAGCCATCCGCCGCCATGTCGTGCAGGGTATAGGTCGGACAATTCCGTCCACAGCGCAAATAGCCGCCGCGCCGCTCGGAGATGAACGCGATTCGTCCGGCGGGAGTGAAGCACGGCGAAAAATCGTTCCACGTTCCGTCGGCCAGCATCGTCAAACCCGCCCCGTCCGTTCCCGCGCGGAAGAGGTGGTATACGCGAGTGTCGGCAAAATGGCCCTTTGCGGCATGGTCGAGGTGATAGAAGTGCTCGCCGCTCCCCTTGCATTCGACAAAGGCGAACGCGACGGTTTTTCCGTCATACGAAAGTGCGGGCGTCGCAAACGAACCGCCTTCGGTGGGCGCTTCTTGCGGCGACCTCATCACATTCCCGCTGTAGGCCTTTGGCCAGCGCCGGCGCGGTCCGCCGGTCGGTACCTCTCCTTTCAGGCGTCCGTTTTCGATCCGCGCACTGTCGAGCATATCGCGGATTTCGGGTTTCGCGCCGAATGGATCGCGCAGCACAAACAACCCGCCTCCCGGTTCCTGTGCCAGGCCGTAAAACTGATCGCACATATGGCCGTAAACCGAGGCGACTTGCCGCTTGAGAACGATCAACTGCGAGAAATTTAGCAGCGGGTTGGCAAAGGCGATCCTTCGGCGGAGCCGCACCGCGCGGTCGAAGAGTTCGCGCCGGCCCGCTAGATTCGCCACGTCCACTGCACCCGCCTGGGTGCGAAGCGCATCGAGGTCGGTCTTTTCAGCCGACAAACTCCGCGCATTGGGCATGCGCGCGATGTGCTCGAGAAGCGCAGTCGTTCGCCGCAAAACCACGTCCAGCGGATCGCGGTCGGACTCGGCGATCAGCGCCTCGGAACGATAGGTTTCCTGGGGGAACCGGTTCACCTTGGCCCGTTGCGCCAGGTCATACTGCAGCACGGCGTATTGCCGACTGTCCTCTTGGTCAGGGTAAACGGCGCCGGGCGGCTTCGGGCCCAGCCAGGGATTTGCGGCATGAAGAGAGAACGGTACAGCGGCGGAAATTGCAGCGAGAAGGGCTCTGAAAAATCTGTTCATAGGTGCGGCTCCAAAGGATCCGGTTCTGAGGGTTTAACAATTCTTCCGGCCAGAAGTTGTTAAAAATAATCTATTTGCCGCGACCATCAGCGCCGCGTAGCCGGCAACCAATACCCGGTCTCGCCTGCCACTCCGTTATGTATAGGCATTCGCGGCTTTTCTGATCAGGGAGGGGCAGACCAGAATGGCACTAACTTAAGGAAAACTTTCGCTGAGTATTGGAGCCACGAACAAGCGGAGCGGCGACGGATGCGGATTCCGGGGAGCGCACGCGCCCTCGCGTGCGGGCGTCGGCGCCCCCGCCGACGCCGTCCTGGGTGCCAGCGCGCGTTCGTCCTCTCAACGATGCCCTTGGCGGGGGCGCCAAGGGCCACAGGCGAGGCGCCTGCGCTCCCCGGAGTCCCTAGCCCAGGCGCTGACTGCAAAAAACGCCGACAATTTGTCCCAAGACGCCCTTAACTTAGTGCCATTCGGGTCAGACCAGAATGGCACTAGCTTAAGGAAAACTTTCGCTGGGTATTGGAGCCACGAACAAGCGGAGCGGCGACGGATGCGGATTCCGGGGAGCGCGCGCGCCCTCGCGTGTTGGCGTCGGCGCCTTCGCCGACGCGAACTTTTGCTTCGTCGAAACCACGGATTTCACGAATCGGCACGGATGAAACCTATCTGTGTTCATTCGTGTGATTCGTGGTTCATCGGTTGAATGCGAGCTTCTTGAGCGAAGATGCCTTTGGCGGGGCGCCAAAGGCGGCACGCGAGGGCGCGTGCGCTACCGCGGAACCCGGTCTCCCCCAGAACCCGGTCGCCGACGTTCTCGCATCCGGAGCGCGTTGAAATGCACCTCCGGCACAGGCAGGCTCTCTGAGCGGGTTAGTTGACTTCGGTGTGCTTTTGGTTCCACTGGCGTGGATCCGTTCGCAGGGTGGGCGGGGACGCATGACAACGGAAAGGCCAAGGAAAGTTTATGCTGGAATTTTGGTCATTACGGCGCTAAAATGTACTTATTATGAAACTTGGTCACGTCCCTCGTTCCTGTGTCCTTTCGCCCAGGCTGCTGTTTTGCCTTTCCGCAGTGCTGGCGCGGTCGGCGTTTGCCAATCCCGTTGGTGAACACGTATCGGTTGGGACGGCCAAGTTCGACCGGTCCGGAAACCTCTTGCAAATTTCCACCGACCAGCAGAATACCATTATCGATTGGCAGGCCTTCTCCATCGCCGCGGGCGAGCAGACGAAGTTTCTGCAACCGGGCGCCGATGCGGCGACTCTGAACCGGGTGACTGGCGGGAACCCGACGCAAATCTACGGATCGCTGGAGTCCAACGGCAAAATTTTCCTGCTGAATCCAAACGGGATTCTTGTTGGGCTTACCGGGCGAATCGATACGGCGGGCTTCCTCGCCTCCACTCTCAACGTTTCCAACGCCGAATTTCTGGCCGGGGGCGACCTGCGGTTTTCGGGGACGTCGACCGCTGCGGTGGACAACCGGGGGCGGATTGGCGCTGCGGGCGGGGACATTTACCTGTTGGGCGCCAAGGTCTCCAATTCGGGAACGCTGAAAGCGCCGGATGGCAATGTTGGCCTGGGCGCCGGCAGCCAGATTCTGCTTAAGCAAGCGGGCAACGAACGGGTTTCGGTTCGTCCAAAGAGCGCGGCGGGACGCATCGACAACGCCGGTACCATCGAGGCGATCCAGGCGGAATTGAAAGCGCACAGCAACAACCTGTATGCGTTGGCGATCAATAATACCGGCGTCGTTCGTGCCACGGGCGCGCTTTACCGGGACGGTCGGGTTTTGCTCACGAGCGATGGCGGAACGGTTTCGGATTCGGGCCGGATTGTGGCGAAGAACGCCAAAGGGGGAGGGGGATCCGTGCGCATTCACGGCGGGCAGGTTCTCGTTACCGGCACAGTCGACGCATCGGCCACAGTCGGCTCCGGAACGACAGGCGGCGTGGTGCAGATTTCAGGAACCAACGTCGGACTTTTCGGCGCGGCGACGGTGAATGCCTCCGGAGACACCGGCGGCATTTCCATCGGCGGCGGTCTTCATGGAACGGATTCGTTCATCCAGAATGCGCTGCATACGGTTGTAGCGTCCCAGGCATCCATTCGCGCCGACGCGCTCACTGCCGGCAATGGTGGCCAGGTCGTTGTCTGGTCGGATAACGCCACGCGGTTCTTCGGCTCAATCAGCGCGCACGGCGCCGGGATCGGCGGCAACGGCGGATTTGCGGAAGTCTCCGGGAAACAATATCTGAATTTCAAGGGCAGGACGGATCTTGCCGGGTCGGGCGGAGGCAAAGCCGGCACCCTGTTGATGGATCCCGGCGACATTCTGCTCACGGACGGCACGGACGGGGATCCGCTGGTCTCGGGAACCCAGTTCACAGACGGGAGCACCGACTCGACTTTCGCTTACGGGGCGGGCGGCAGTTTCGCCGGCGTCGGCTCCAGCACGACCATCGAGTTGCAGGCGCAGCATAATATCACGGTCACCGGCACCGGTTTCGACGTCGCCATCGCCACCGGCGCCAGCGACGTCAGCCTGACGCTGAGAGCCGGCAACGACATCCATGTCAACGCTCCCATCATCGTGAGCGGCAGCGGCGCGCTGTTGATTGAAGCCAACTCGTCGACCGATCCGATTGTGGCATCGGGAACGGGCAGCGTCTTTGTCAGTTCAGCCGGCCTGCTGAGCACCGAAAGCGGCTCGATGACCATCTCCGGGCAAACGGTTCACATCGATAACGGCGGACTGCTCACCACCTCAGGCGGTCCAATCGCCATTTCCGCGTCGGATATTGCCATCACCGGAACCATCGCCATCCCCGCTTATGGAAATGTGTCGCTGATCAGTTCCGGCAGTATCACAGAGGCCGGTGTCGGCTCGATTCAAACAGATGTCCTGGCCATCCAGTCCGTTAACGGCATGAGACTCGACGGCTATAACGCCATCAACCAGCTTCAGGCAATCAATAGCGGGACTGGCGCCATCGTCGTTAACAACTACGTCAGCCCCTTTTCGATTATCGGCATTACCCAGCAAACCGGTGACGTGAGGATTGTGAATAACGGGGCGGTGCTGACCAGTGGAACGATCCAAACGCTCGGCGCCGGGAACATTTCCATCACCGCAAACGGCGGACCGCTCACAATCGACGAAGTCATTGCCAACGGCTCGACCGGCAACATTTCGCTGACTACCAGCGGAGTGGGCGACATCACCCTCAACGCCCAGTTGTTCACCACCGGCGTTGCGACGCTCAACTCCGCCGGTTTCATTACGGGCGGTGGGGTTTCCGGCGCGGGCGGCGTTTCCGGAAGCAGCGTGGCGGTTCTGAACACCACCGCAGTGAACGGAATTGTGCTTAACGGCTCCAATAACGTCGCGGTCTTCAGCGCCAATAATTCGACTGCCAACGATGTCGTTTTCATCAATTCAGGGCCTGCTGTCGCCATCTCCGGCATTACCAACAACGGCGGCGACATCGTGCTCAACGCCAGCGGTGCTCTGGCGATTGCCGGACCGGTTGTCACTTCGACGAACGGTTCGGTTTTCTTGACTGCCGGTGACGTATTAACCCAGACGGCGGGCGGTTCGATTTCCACGCCTAATCTCGTCACGTACTCCGTGGGCGGCACAAACCTGTCCGGCTCCAATGCGGTGGCATTGCTCACGGGGACCAATACGGGCGGCGGAGACTTCGTATTTAATGGCGCGTCCCCATCGTTGACCATTCAGCAGGTCGCCCAACCCGACGGCGGCAACATTTCGGTCGTCAACAGCGGAGCGCTGATTCTGCCGGCAACGCTGACGGCCGGCACTGGAACGGTCACCGTGGGCGGCGCAACCATCTCGGGCGTGACAAACTTCGGTTTGAGCACAGTCGGCTTTTCCAGTCAGAACAGCGTCGCCGTTAGCGCAAATCCCGCGGCGGGCGCCGATGTCACGCTGGCAGTGCCCCTTGCGGCGCTCGGGAATGTCACCACCGGCGGGCCGTTCTCGCTCGACACCCAGGGAATGCCGTTAATTGTGACAGGCACAGTCTCCAGCCGTGGGATTACCCTTGCCGCCGGCACTGGTTCCATTGAAGTCGACGGCGCGCTGAGAGCCAACAACGGCCCATTGGTTCTCACCAGCGACAGCATCTCCCTCCAGGGGCCGGTCGACGGCATGGGCATGGCTTACTTCCAAACATCGACGCCGACATTGAACGTGTTGCTCGGCAGCGCGGCCTCCAGCGGCAGTTCTACCCTCGGCGATTATAAACTCGACGACGCCAGTCTCGGTCACATCGGAAGCAATTTCGCCGGAGTCGTCTTTGGCGGCGACCAAAGTTCCCAGATGATTTTCGTCCAGCCGCCCTCGGGCTTTGCCTTCACCAGTTCCGTATTTCTGAATGCGCCGTTCCATGGCGGTGTCGTAGAAATTGACAGCCCGTTGGCTGCCGCTGGCTACGCAGCCGTTTCCATCAATGCGAACACCGTCAACCTGGCAGTCACGGGTGGAGACGCCATTTCCACCGCGCACCAGAACGTTTCGCTCAGCGGCGTAGTCTGGCTGAAGAACGATACCTCGATTTCCACCGCCGGCGGCAATTTCTCGCACATGGGGACTCTCGACGGCTCCAACAGCCTCACTGTGACGACCGGCAACGGCAGCATTTCGTTCTGGGGCGCGACAAGCAACCAAGCTGGCGGCAGCGTCGGCGGTCACCAGGCGCTCGCCTCACTCAACCTTGTGACCGGTGGCATCATCAATCTCCTGCCGGACATCACGACCACCGGCGACCAAACCTATGGCGCACCGGGCGGCGCGTCGGCCATCAACCGGTTCGCCAATGGTCGTTCACGCTCGGTTGGGGACGGGAACATTACCTTCAACGGCCCGCTCATTGGAGCCAATGGAGTGACTCTGGGCGTCAGCACCACCGGAACGTCCAGCCCCAGCGGCACGGTCTTCTTCAATGGTGCGGTGACATCGGGTTCATCGGGAGGTTTGAATGTCACGGCCGACCAAATTTCGTTCAGCGGAACCGTCAACATTAACGGCGGCGCGATAGCGCTGGCTCCTGGAACCGTCGGTCACGCTTTGGAACTCGGGGGGAGTTCCAACTCATCCGCCTCGCACTACGACCTCAGCACCCTTGTTCGAAACAACAGTTCCTTCACTTTCGGAAATGGAACTACGGGTCCGGTTACCATCTACGATGGCTTTTCGGTCAACTGCCCGCTGACGGTCTACTCTGGAAGCACCGTTATGCTCTCCGGCTCCCTGATGGCGCCCGGCGTCTCGTTGCAAGGTCGCCTCAACGCCCTGGCGGGTTCCATTACCTCCCCAAATCAACCGGTCACCCTGAAGGCGGTGCAACTCACCGACAGCCTTGTCATCGACACCGGAACGGCCAACGGCGCGGTCAAATTCCTCGAAACCGTTTCCGGAAACGTCGCAACCGATCTGACGGTGAAGTCGGGCAGCGGCGCGGTTACTTTCATGGGAGCGGCGGGCAGCGCAACAGCCCCAATTGGAGATGTCGATCTTCAGACCACGGGAACCGTGACGATCCAAAATGGTCTCCAGGCTGCATCGTTCCGTGACACCACGGCAGGAAACACTCTGCTCTCCGGCTCGATTCAAGCTACCTCTGGTGACATTATCATCGGAAACAAGGCGACCTTGACCGGAGCCACCACCCTTGCCGCCGCCAACGGCTCCGTGACTCTGGGCGGTTCGCTCACGGAAACGGGGCTGTCCCCGCTGACGATCAACAGCATCGCCTCGGTGAGCCAACACGGAGGCTGGCAGCTACCCGGTTCCGTCACCATCAACGCGGGCGCCGGCAATATTGTTCTTTCCTCCAGTGCAAACACGTTCGGAACTATGCTGTTGGCGGGCAGCAATGCCACTGTCAACGCGAACGGGCCGGTCACGTTGGGTAATTGCAACCTCTCCGGCAGCCTGGCCGTCATTTCCTCCGGGTTTACGACCACCGTTGTCAGTTCCTCTAACGCTCTCGTTTCCAGCACCACCTTTGTCAGCGGAACCGTTTCGGACACCGAAACCAATTCCGTCGTCACTTCAGGCACGGCGGTTATAATCTCACCAGGGAGCATTACCGAAAGCGGAGCGGTAAGTGTCTCCGGTCCCGCCTTCTTTGAGACGACGGTCATCCCGGGCGCCACGACAACCGTTACCAACGGTTCGTCTGCTTTCACCCGGACGACGGTTTTCTCCGGCAGCACCGTCTACACCGGGACGGTGGTCGATTCCAGCACCACCACGACCCTCACCCCTGGGCCGAGCGGTTCCATTACCCTGGACAATGCCCACAACTCCTTCGCAAAACCTGTGACGCTGGTCAGTGGAAGCAACGCCACGCTCGTCAATGGCGTCAGCGGAACTGTTTCCCTCGTCAACTGCACCGTTCCCAACCTGCTCAAAGTGCAGAACGTCACCACCGGAGACATCCTCGTTCCAGCATCCAACTCGTTCGGTTCGCTCGGTTTGGTCGGACGCAATGCGATCGTGACTTCCGCAACCGGTGTTCAATTGGCGGCGACCACCCTGACCGGCTCTCTGTCGCTGACAGCCGCCGGCTCGATCACCCAAAGCTCGGCGCCGGTCGTCGTTAGCGGTTCGGGAACCAGCAGCTTTAGATCGACTGTCGCCGACTCCTCGATTGTGCTCAGCGGGAGTTCCAATCAATTCCCCGGCCCGGTCTCTTTCTTCACCAGCGGCTCGGCGGGCAATGTTTCGCTCCAGAATACGGTCGCGTCTGTGATGGCAAGCGGTTCCGTAGGCGGAAATCTGTCGGTGACCAGCGCCGGCTCGATCGGTCAGGCGACCGGTTCGCAATTGCTCGTTGGCGGCACTGCATCCTTTACTGCGGCGACAGCCATTACCCTGAACAACACCGGCAACTGGGTCGGAGGGAATCTGGCAATGGCCGGCGCAACCGTCGGCTACTCGGGGTTTGCCAGTGGGTTCGGTCCGATCCGGGCGACAACTCTCAAGCTGACCCCCACTTGCGACGTGACGCAGAGCGGGCAATGGCAGGTGACGGGTTCCACCGCAGTCAGTGCCACCGGTCACAACATTAC
>Ga0316221_1003255_pt1 | contig 13513 bp, 10 predicted proteins | sample TBH18007metaG_FD_206003 | JGI IMG/M metagenome (GOLD analysis project Ga0316221, IMG submission 206003) | Freshwater microbial communities from Trout Bog Lake, Wisconsin, USA - TBH18007 | ecosystem: Environmental > Aquatic > Freshwater > Lake > Hypolimnion/Profundal zone | place: USA: Wisconsin... | reverse complement strand
GACACTGCGATGGCAGACGTGTGACGATCGGTTGACAAAGGCGGGCGGTTCAAACCGGGGCCACTTTAGCGCGAATCTTCTTGGATCGGGTTTGGGAGACAATGAAGCGATCGCCGTAGCCGAGACGTTCCACCTGGCGCTCAATCTGTTGCCATTCCCGCCCCAAGCCCTCAAAAATGAGTGTGTCTTTCCGCTCGAGATGAGCCTTCAGCTCGTCATCCGGCAACAGAAAGGCGTAAGTCAGTTTCGCGCTCATTTCAATGCTCAACATACCAGTACGGGAGGGATCGTGCAATGCGAGATGGGCCGGCGCCTCAAATGTAACAATCGGCGGACCAAACCAAACCCCTCGTCGCCACCTGGGGCGATGGCGGGCGTTTTGACAAAGGTTTCGGCCAAGGTCTCGACCGAGATTAAGCCCGAGGGCTGGAATCGGAGTGGGGTGGGGAGATCCGAATACCCACTCGGTGGGCGCCCGAATGAAGGCCGTATTGGAAGGCGGCTTCCGCGGCGTCGAGATCGAACTGGTCATGCACCAGGCGCTCGAACGGGAACCGGCGCCAGTTATTTTCCATGAACTCAACGGCGGCCACCAAGTCCTGGGCATTGTAATTATGGAGCCCCTTGAGGGTATGCAGATGGCGAATGAGTTGCTCGGCGCTGAGTTGAAGGGCACGTTGAGGGAAAGTGGCGCCGACCAGCACTGCGATGCCCCCGACCCCGAGCGCGCCAATAAGCGCCTCCATGGTATCGGGTACGCCGCTATAATCCAGGCCGACGCTCACAGACTGGCCGGGAAACCGAGCCGCGAGAGCGTCCTTCAGGTCGGGACCGCCGGGAACCAGCTTCACGCCGTCATCCGCGCCAAATTGTGCCGCCGTGGCGAGCCGATCGTCGTTCACGTCCACAGCGATGATGCGTTCGGCGCCCGCGCCCCGGCACATCGCGCAGGCGATGACACCCAGCATGCCCACGCCCGCGATGACCACGGTCGCCTCACCAACCGAACCGGCCAGCCGCAGGGAGCCGGCCACCGTAGCGACGGAGCAATTGATCAGCGCCAGCAGCGGCGTCGGGATCGGCGCGTCAATGCGGATGATCGGCGTGTGGCGGCGGAGCACGCAATACTCGGCCAGGCCGCCATGCAAGGTGCTCTCGGGCGTAACTCGCTCGTGTCCGTATTTGAAGAGGTTGGGCGCCTTTTGGGGTATCCCGCGGCGCGACTGCGGTGACTCCGGATCCGCGGCGTAGATCGCCCAGGTGACACGGTCCCCCACGCGCAAGGGCGCCCCACGAACATCCTGGCTGGGGGCGCCCGGACCCAGCGCGGCGATTCGGCCGACGATCTCGTGGCCGAGAATCGTTGGGGCCTTTTCGACGCGCTTGCCGCTATAAGTGTTCAGGTCGCTCCGGCAGAGGGTCGCATACTCGTTGCCCACCAGGATTTCACCCTCACGCAGTGCCGGCACTAGCACGGTCTCGTGAGTCAAAGGCTGGCCCGCGGCGTGAAACACCACCAGTTTGCCGGTCTTCATCGGGTTAGCAAAACTCGGTTTCGATCAGGCTGGGCAGTTCCTGGACACTGGGGATGGCATGCGTATGCCGGTAGCAGCCCCAGACCGAAAACGGCCGCGGCCCCGCCAGCACGGCCACCACCCCACGGCAGCCGGCATTGATCCCCTCAATCATGACCTCCTCGTACCGGTGAAACACCCGCGTGGTGGTATCGAGGGTGGCGGGGTCCTGGCCTTTCTCAAAGTCACGAAAGTCAAGCTGCCGGCCGGCCGAGCGCGCGACCAGGTACTCGGCCGCCTGATAAAGACAGTCCCGCACACCGGTGTCATCATGCACCGTGGTCCCGGAAAGGTCGAACATCACCATTTTGATCTGGCTCATGGTTTCAAATGACGAAGCCTACCCCAGCCCGTGCGGCCGATTCAATGACGCGCTGGTGACAAACAGGTTACAGTGAGGGCCTTGGGCGGAGGCGGGAAGAACGACCGAGGTCGCACGCGCATTCCAGCCGAGGAGTTCCGCGGCGAAAATGGCGCGCTGGAGCGATCTCACTCCGAGGTTTCAGCCGTGGCTGGCCACGGACTTTTGTTTGAAATCGGACACCTTCCGATCCGCGCGCTCGCGTTCCTCGGCGGACAACCGGGAGGTCAGGGCGCTGCGGCCCATTTTGGCGCCTGCGATCCCCCCGTCCTCGGCCAGTTGATACCACGCCAGGGCCTCGACGAGATCGCGCGTGACACCGTGGCCCTCCTCACAACGCCGGGCCAGGTTGTACTGGGCATAGGCGTCGCCCAATTCGGCGGCCTGCCGCATGAAGCGGGCGGCGGTTTTGGCATCCGGGGCCACCCCGCGCCCCTCCTCGTACATCATACCGAGATTGTAGATCGAGGCGACGTGCTGCCGAGCCGCCGCCTGCTGAAACCAAAACACGGCGTTGGTGTCGTCCCGAGGCACGCCCCGCCCCGCTTGCAGCACCGTGGCCAGGCGGTACTCGGCCTCGGTGTTGTTGGATTCGGCGGCCTTGCGCAACCATTCCGCGGCGCGGGCGTAATCCGCGGGCTTAAGGGCGTTTTGCAGTTCCCACAGCCCCATCCGTAATTGAGCCTCCGGATCTCCCGATTGGGCACGGGCGGCAACCGCTTCGGCCTCGCGCTGAGTTGGCTGGGCGGGAGCCGCGACCGTGGCTTCCCGTGCGGTGAAATAAAGCACGGCGCCGCCCACCAATGAGGCCAGCACCGCGGCTAGCAGTGCCCATCGCATCATCTTCTTCATGTTCATAGACCGTCTCCGCCGGCGCGGGTCTCTTCCCGGGCCAACGGATCACGCTTTAACCTTCTGCCTGAGCAGGCAGCCGGCAACAAGAGGAAAGCGTCCGGCGAGACAATCGTTGCCGGCTTGCCATGTATTGTCAGCCTTTGCCATCTGCTCGTCACCGGATTGTCAGTTGAGCACCCGGGATTCCGGGGTATTCTCAGCGACGATTCGGACAATGAAGATGAAAATGAACGATAATGCAATCCCGGCCTCTCCCGCCAAACGGAGGCGGGAGGTTTTGGGCTTTACGCTGATCGAACTGCTGGTGGTGATTGCCATCATCGCGATATTGGCGGCGATGCTGCTGCCAGCGCTGGCCATGGCCAAGGAAAAAGCCAAAGCCACCCAATGCCGGAGCAACCTCCGGCAGATTGGCCTGGCCGCCACTATGTATGCGCACGATTATGCCGATGTCTATTGGAATACGGGCGGCGGCAACATCCCCAACGACGGGCAATGGACCGCCAATCCGAGGTCGGACGTCCTGCTGGCGCCGACCGACAGCTTGGCTTATTGGGCACTCGGCTACCTCGACTATTTTGGCAAAAATGCCACTATTTTTCACTGTCCCGATTGCATTCACTGCGATGAATGGCACGACGACGGCCGGTATTACCCGTCGGATTTCTGGAAGAATTCCGATTACGGCATGTGCCAGTATCTCCTGCAACCGTATGATGCCGCGGTCGAACCGGCCTTGAAAAAGGTCACCAGCTACAAGATCCCCTCGAAAGTGATTCTGGCGCAGGATTCCGCCGAGCAAAAGAACGAGGGATCCGACGACACCCTGGGGCTGTTTCCGGGCAAGACCCAAATTCTTACCCAGTGGATTGGCCAACCCCCGTACAGCGGGCTTTCCAGCCTCTACGGCGGTTACCATTTCGAGAACGAATGGTACCGTCACAACAAAGGCGACCAAACCGTTTGGGTGGACCAGCATGTCTCGAGGATCCGGTTTACGGGCCTGAATGTGGGCATCGACTATCGCTATTATACCGGCGAGGTTCCCCTTTTGTCCTTTCCTGAATAGGGGGCCTTGCGAACCATCGCAGCCGTTTTAATCTTAATCTAACTGCCATGAGAATTCTGCTTTGCCTCCTTTGCGTGGCGCTGGGCGCCGCCGGTTGCAACCAAAACAGCGCTCCCCCGCCACCACTGTCGGTGGAACAGTTGCCGCCCGCTTTGGAAAAGGCCTTCGCCCCGGCGCCAGCCGGCCGGAAAGATCTGGCGGCTGAGATAGGCGCCGCGGTCAAGGCGGCCGAGTACCCCAAGGCTTTCGCCGGACTGCAGGCGCTCGCCGGCGCGGGGGAATTGACCAAAGAACAAAACAGCGTGGTCACGCGCGGGATGCTGACGATGAACGGGTTGCTCCAATCCGCGCAGGCACAGGGGGATACCCAGGCGGCCACCGCCCTGCAGGATTTCAGGCGGTCGAAATAGCGTCGTCCAGCGCGGCGCCGACGATGTCCCAGGCCTGAGCCAGTTCCTCCTCGGTGATGTTCAACGGCGGGGCGAAGGTCAGCACATTTCCTTTCGACACCTTGAAACTCAGCCCGCGCCGGAGCGCGGCGTACATGGCGCGCTCGGCCAGGTCGTTGGCGTTGCCACCCTCGAGGCCGATTTCCACGCCGAGCAGGAGCCCCAATCCGCGCACTTGGCGCACCAGCGGGTGTCCGCCGACCCGCGCCCGCAAATCCGCCAGTGTGCTCGCGCCCAAAGAGGCGGCGCGCTCCACCAGGTGCTCCTCCTCGATAATGGCCAGTGTCGCGAGGCCCGCGGCGCAGGCCACCGGGTTTTTCTCGTGGGTGTAATGACCCAGCGAGCGCTCGGGCGCCGGGTTTAGATCCGCCCGCGCGATCACGGCGGCCAATGGGAAGATTCCACCCCCCAGACCTTTGCCGACCACGGTGATGTCCGGTGTGACTCCAAAATGCTCGAACGCGAAGAAGCGTCCGGTGCGCCCCAGGCCAATCGGGATTTCGTCCAGGATGAGTAACGCCCCGTGCCGGTCACAAGCCGCGCGAACCCGTTTCCAATAATCCGGCGGGGGCACGATGGGGACATTACGCACGGTTTCAGCGATGACCGCGGCCACGTCCCCTTCACGCTCCAACACATACTCGATATAATCCGCGCAGGCCAGGTTGCAGGCCGTCCCACAACGGAACGGGCAATGCGAGGGGTCGGGCGGCGGCACATGCTCACAGCCCGGCAGCAGCGGGCCGGCGTTCTGGCGAAAGGCCGCTTCGCCGCCGATGGAGATGGCGTCGAGCGAGGCGCCATGAAAGGAATCCCACAGGGAGATGGTCTTGAAGCGGCCGGTGGCGGCTCGCGCCAGTTTCAGGGCGATCCCGATGGCGGCAGTCCCACCCGGCGCGAACAGGACTCGGCCCGCACCCGGCGGCATCCGGGAAGCGAGTTGCCTGGCAAGTTGGATGGCGGGCTGGTTGGTGTAACGCCGGGTGCAAAAGGAAAGCTCATCGAGTTGCTCCTTGATGGCGGCAATCACCCGCGGATGCCCAAAACCGACCTGGTGAACGTTGTTGCCGTGAAAATCGAGGTACCGCCGGCCCTGCTCGTCCTCGATCCACGCGCCGTGAGCCCCGCGCAACACGTTCAGGCACGGCGTGGACATGGCCTGGTGGATGAACCATTGGGCGTCTTCCGCGAGCATCGCCTTCGTGCCGGCATCAAGTTGCGCCTCGGCCCACGCTTTTCGTTGCTCCGAGAAGTTGATATCACCCTCCACGCGGAGGCCAAAATCTGAGGGAAGTTTGTCGTGCGTCATCGGTGGCTCCTGTTTCACGGGTCAGTCTCGATCGAACGGGAAACCATATAACCCAAGTTGTCTCGGTCTTCAAGGTAATTGCGCGAACGCGGGAAGTTCAGTACTGCTTGAGGGTGACTGTCCCGCAAGGCCCCAAGCCTGTCCCTCATCAGCCGCTGCCCTCCCTCGGGCCGCGCCGGGAGGCCTTGCGCGCCAAGGGCCAGTTCTGGACCCCGTCCTGGCTGGCTAACGCCATGGCAGCCTGGGTGACAGCCGCCCATCCGGACGTGCTCTTCGACCCGGCGGTGGGGCCGGGGACTTTCTTTGCGGCCGCCCGGGAGATCGGCTTCACCGGGGCCTTTGCCGGCTTCGAGCTGGATAAGTCGGTGCTGGCCGACGCTCACCGTCTCGGGCTTCGTCCCCTGGACCTCGCGGGCGTTCGGATCGCGGATTTCATCCAAGGTGAGGTTGACGGACCCTACCCGGCGGTGATTTCCAATCCCCCGTACATTCGTCACCACCGTTTGAGTGATCAGCAAAAGCGGACGCTGCGCCAACTCGCCACTCAGAGTCTCGGTTTCCCCCTGGATGGCCGGGTGGGGTTGCACGTGTATTTCCTCCTCAAATGTCTGAAGCATCTTGCGCCCGAAGGGCGGCTGGCGTTCCTGCTGCCCGCGGACGTTTGCGAGGGAGTGAGTTCCGCCGCCTTCTGGAAGGGGCTGGCGGAGCGCTATCATCTCGATGCCGTGATTACGTTCGAGGAGCGGGCCGCGCCGTTTCCGGCGGTGGATACCAACGCGATCGTGTTTCTGCTCTCCCATCGTCCCCCGGGCCGAACTGTCCGCTGGCTACAAATCCAAGAACCCCGAACCGAAGCCGTGCTGCAGGCACTGCAAGGAGATCCGCAGAGCTCGGCCCCGGTTCACCAGCGCGAGCTGGGCGAACTGCTAGCGACCGGCCTGTCGCGGCCCCCTCGGTTAAAGGGTTCCAGCGGAGTCCCGCTCTCCGCGTTTGCCCGGGTGATGCGCGGGATTGCGACCGGCGCGAACGAGTTCTTCTTCCTCACCGCCGCACAGCTTCGCCAACACGGACTCGACCAACAGTTTTTCCAACGTGCCATCGGCCGGACACGCGATTGTCGTGACGGCCGGCTCCGTGCCGAAGACCTCGAGGCCTTGGAACGCGCCGGCCGGCCCACCTGGCTCTTGAGCCTAGGCAAACAGCGCCTCGCGGAGCTCCCCGACTCGCTGCGCGCCTACCTGGAGGAGGGTGAACGCTTGGGCCTGCCGCACCGGTCACTGATTAAAACGCGCCGGCCGTGGTATCGGATGGAAGCGCGCCGCAGGCCGGGCCTGTTGTTTGCCTATTTGGGCCGGCGGGACTGTCGCTTCATCGAAAACCGTGCTGGAGTGGTTCCGCTGACCGGCTTTCTGTGCGTGTATCCCCGGGAGGACGACGACGGCTACCGTGAAAGACTCTGGCGTGCGCTCAACGACCCGCGGACTATCGCGAACTTGCCGTTTGTGGGCAAGTCCTACGGCGGCGGCGCCATCAAAGTCGAGCCGCGCCAGTTGGATTTGCTCGAGATCCCCACCGCGGTGCTGAGCGACGTCGGGCTTACTCGGCCATGAAGGCCTCGCGCACTGCACGCGCGATCCAGGCCTCCGGCGCTTGGATGCCGAAGATCCGGGCCAGCGTCGGGGCGGTGTCGTAGGTGTTGACGGACGACTGGATTTGGTGGTCCTTGCGAACCCCGGGGCCACTGAGGATCCAAGGGATTTCGATTTCCGCCATCGTTGCCCCGCCGTGCTTCTTTCTAACACCCCCATGATCGGCAGTGACCAGCACCACGGTTTGTTTCCCGATGCCAACCGCATCCAATGAGGCTAACACCCGTCCGATGAGACCGTCGATCATCTCCACGGCGGCAAAATACTCGGGCGTTTTCCAACCGAATTCATGGCCGGCGTGGTCCACATCGTCAAAGTGAATAAAGAGAAAGGCCGGCTTGCGTTCCTGGATGAGTTGAATCGCTCGTTCCGCGGTCGCGGGAGAGCCCTTCACGTTCTCGAGGACGTTGGGGGCGGCCGGCTCCAGCAGACGTCCGAACCCGTCCCAATCGTGAACGCAAACGATTTGGACCGTAGGCCGCTGGGCGCGAAGCGCGCCGAAGATAGTGGGGAAGAGGCCGCTCGGCCCCGTGACGGTGGGGGCGATTTCAAATTTGTTTGTTTCCCAGTCATTGGAGGTGACGCCGTGCTGCTCCGGCCCGGCCCCCATGATCATGGACGCCCAGTTCGGGCTGCTGGAGGTCGGCATCACGCCGCGGGCGCGGAGCGTCCAGGCGCCCTCGCGCATCAGTCGGTGCATCACCGGGGCGTTGGTGGCCGTGAAAGCCAAGCTGCCCATGCCGTCACAACCGATCACCACGACGTGATCGGCCAGCGGCGCGCCGAGTGGAGCGGCGGGCGTGGCCCGGAGCCCCAGGATCAGGCAGAGGGACGCGAGATAGGGGAGGCCACGCGCAAACCGACGAGAGCGAAAAGGCGACAGATTGTGGAGCATTAAAGAGGTTGGGGGATAACTCCGGCTGGGCGGCCCGAGGCCGCCCAGCCGGAGCGAGTTGATTATTGTGACAGGCGGAAGAACATCGCCGGGCCGGACAGCGGCAGGCTGGCCGAGCTGGCCCCCAGCGTACCCGGGACATCAGTCCAAACCGTCGGGTTTAGCCGGGTGCTCTGTTGCAACTTGAGGGTCGGGCTGCCGAGCCAGGTGATGCCGAGGTTGTTGCCGGAGACTTGAGCGGCAAGGGCGACCTTGACGACGCCGGTCGTCAGGTCCTTGCCAGCGAGGCCGGCGGTGTAGATGGCTGCGGCCTCGCCCGGCGTGAGGGCCCGCCGCCAGATGCCCATATCGTCGATCAGGCCGCCGATGAGATAGGCGCTGCCGCCATCGGTGTAAGCCCCGGTCCCGTCCTGGCCGATATTGATCGCGTAGCCGAGGTCGGGGGTATCGATGCCGGCGGTGTTAAAGAGCTGGGTTTTCACTTGGTTGCCATCCAGGTAGATGAAGACCTGGGCGCCGCGCATCTCCGAGACGACGACGTTGTGCCATTTGCCATCCCGGAGGGTCGGGGTCGAGCTCGTATCCTGTTTGTTGGCGGTCGTAGGACCGGTGCCTTGGACGCGGAAGTTGCCTCCGTTCTGGCTGAAGATGCCCCAGCCGCGGTTGTTGCTGCTAGCCCAATTCTTGTTCGAGATAAATGGCAAATCGTCGCCCTGGTTAGTGTAATTGACCCAGAAGGAGACGGTAAAGTCAACCGTGTCGTCGAGCATCAAATCGGCAGGGTAGCCGAGGGTGGCGTACTCGATTTGCGAGGCATCTTTCCGGGTGGTGAATACGAAAGCCTGGCCGATCTGGCCTGCGGCATAAACCGGGGCCGGATCGGCGCTGCCGCCGGTAGCTTTATAGGTGGCGTGGTTGGTCCGGCCGGAGGAATCATCGAGATTATCGTCGAACGTCAAATGCACCACCAGGCTGTTGGTGATGGGCGCCTCATAGACGATGACTCGCGCGATGGAACTGGTGACCGCTCCATAGACATTGGTCGCGACCAACTGGTACGAGCCCGTATCGGTGGTCTTGGCCGGGGCCAGCACCAGGTTGGTGCTGGCGGCATTGGCCAAGGGGGCCCCATTGAGCAACCAGAAAACGCCGAGGGGCCGGCCACCGCGAGCCACGCTGAGGATCGACACACTCGCGCCGGGATCCACCACGGTGCCGATCGGTTGGGTCGTAATCTGGGGCGTGGTGATGATGGTCAGGTTGGCGATCGAGCTCTTGGTGGGGCCGTCGCCATTGGAGACCACCACCTGGTACTGCCCAGCGTTGGCGCGCGCAGCGTTGGCGATGGTGTAAACTGCGTTGGTTGCCCCCACGATATTGGCGCCATTGAACTTCCATTGATAGCTGAGCGGCGGGTTGCCAGAAGCCACCACCGTGAAGTTGGCCGGGGTGCCCGCTTCCACTGACTGCGAGAGAGGCTGGGTGGTGATGACGGGAGTGTTGATGCTGTAGATGGCGAAATTGTCGATGTCAAAAAACCAACTCGCGGTGCCTGCCTGCATGAAACGGAACCGGACGTTGGACTGTCCGTCGGCCTTGGCCAGGCGGAAGAGCTCGATGCGCTTTTGCTGTACCGGGTCATCATTCCGGCAGGGGCGGATGTACGGGATCAAGTTGGTGGAGATCGCCGCGCCGATATAGGTGCCGTAGGACAGATTGTGGGCCTGGTCAGAACGGACCGTGTTGAAGGTCGCGAGGACGTCAATCTTGCCGGTGGTGGCGTTGGTGACCACGTCCGAACCATTGCTGTCTGTCGTTCCGTCGTCCAGCATGTACAGCAGCGGCAACCAGGTAACCCCCTGGTCAACGGAATACTCCACCGAGCAGATGTTGTCCTGGTTTTGCTCGTTGAGGTTGTAGAAGGAGAGATAAGCATTGGTCACGCCGGTCAGGTCGTAGTCCTTAGTGAAGAGCACCTGCACTTGGCTGCCACCCCGCTGGTCGGACTCGGCAACGATCAGATTTCCCGTGGCCAACTGAGGCAACAACACGCCGTTCAAGACGATCGGTGGGATCATGGTCCGAAGATAGCCGGTGACTGCGGGCAGGCCAGGGCTGGTATAGGTGTTGGTCGCACCGTAGCTGTTACCGCCGTAATTGACCTTCACATAATGATCCACGTTGATCACCACCCAGTTCTTATAGGAGTCGGACAACGGGTCGTCCAAATTGAGCCCCACAGTGCCTGTGTCAGTCCAATTGGTGGCGATCCATCCGGCCGGCAGGCCACCTTCGGCCACCGCGTCGAAGTTCTCGCTGTAAACCGGAGTTGCGGGCAAATAGAGGTTCTGGTAGCCGGCCACCGCGAAGCTCCAGATGTTGGTCTGCCAGCCCAGGTTATTGTCCTGGTAGGCGAGCGCCAGGGTGTGGATGGACAGCGGGTCGAGAATGGTCGTAACGGCGGCATCGATGGCCTTCTGGGTGGCCGTCGCCGCCGAAACGGTGGCCGCCAGAGCGGTTCCATCCATCGTCAGGTTGATGCTGGCGGGGTCCACCACGAAGTCGCCCGGGTCCAGCACGATATGAACCGCCGGCAGCGGCGCGATCGCGGTGTCGTTGAGACCGGGGCTCCGGGAGAATATGAAGGAAGGGACCGGGGGAATCGTCACCGGAATTCCCGCGGCGGAGGGGCCGCCCAACGCGCTCATTTGGCCGGCGCTCAGCGGGACATCCCGGAATTGCACACTGTTGACGTAGCCGCCGGCGGCGTTGGTCTCGCTCAGGCTGCCGAACAACCGGACAAGCGCGCCTCCCGCGGGGGCGTAGACGCTGCTGAACGCCGCGCCGCTGCCGGTGACCGAACCGACCGGAACGCCGTTCGTGTAGAACAGGATTTGATTCGCGCTCAGGTTCACGACGAAACCCAGGCGGTACCAAGTGTTGGCGGCGAGTTGCCCGGCCGAACCGGTGGTGGTTGCGGCGGCACCGCTGACGGTGTTCACATTAACCGCCGTCAGGGCATTGTTCGCGCTGACGCCCAGGTAGGCCAGGACGTTGTCCAGGGTGGCGTCGTCGGTTTGGAGCAGGGGTCTGAACTTGCCCATCGAGGCCGCAGGATACAGAACATCGAGGACCAGAGTGTAATCCGTCAGGTACGAGGCGCCGGCTGGCGTCGGTAGCCAGTAGCCCATGCTCGTATTGGTCTCCGGGGCATAGCTCATCACTAGAGCGTTGGTTCCGTTGATAACGGGTATGCCCAGGGTGGCGGTGGTGCCAAACCGGGTCATGGTTTGGGTGAGGCCGCCAGGCCCGTCGGCGTATTGTAAGGATCCCAGGTTGGAGCCCGCCGTAGCGGACAAATCAGCGCTCTCGAAATCCCACTGGCCTACGGATTGTGCCAGCAGGGATTGCGAAGCCCAGAGCAGACAGCCGAGGGCGGCCGCCAGTCGTTTTTGTTTCAGTGTACGTTTCATGGAGTAGGTTGAACTTGTGTTTCGTGGAGGATCGCAATGGATGTGTTTTGCGATTGACACACCGGCCGGAGGAAACGGGAGAGCCTCCCGCACTCCTTCGAATGCCGGTCTGGTTGGCGCGTTGGCGCCGTTCTTGGAATGGTGTCCCATTGCGCCATCGAGCCTAACACGGATGGCCCGTCGCTCAATTTACAGTCCGGTAGCAACTGCATGACGATTGTTCCGGGAGTGTGTGGATAGGGTGAAACTGGGTTTGCGCTCGGCTTTGCGCTGGCTTGCGAGCGGGGATTCTGCGAAAAAGAGTTCGCTAACGGCTCGGGCTATGTGCGATGGCACCGTCGCACGGGAGCGCGGATGCCTTCATCCGCGCGGTCCAGGACGCAACGCGCGGATGAAGGCATCCGCGTCCCGAGACGCCACTGAGCCGTTACCAAAACGAATAGATTACGGATTAGACAATGACCAATATGAGCCTCGGGTTACGAACCTGTTTCATCACCGGTGTTCTCCTCGTTCGCGGCGCGGTTTCGGCCGCCGAACCGGACGAGTTTGTCACTTCGGAGCCGGTGGGGATCCGCGGGACGAATCTCTTTGCCACGCCGGTTCACCAGATCCTGACGCCGGCGGGGCGCCAGTTGGAGTTGCCGGAACTGCGCCCCCAGGCGATGGCCTTAAGCCCCAACGGCCGTTGGCTCGCCGTCTCGGGCAAGACGGCCGAGTTGCTGATCGTTGACCCCGTGAGCGCGAGCGTGTCGCAGCGCATCCCCATGCCGGCCACGGCAGGCAATGAACCGCTCGCCGGACGCGTGTCCGATCATATCCTGGCCCGCGACAAAGAGGCGCAGGTCAGCTTTACCGGCCTGGTATTCTCGCCCGATGGCTCTCGGATCTACCTGTCCAGCGTCAACGGCACGATCAAGGTGTTCACGGTTGACCCCGCGGGGAAGGTCGCCGGCCTGGCCAGCCTCCCGCTGCCCCCGGCCGACGCTCCCCGGCGCAAGCTCGAAATTCCCGCCGGTCTGGCGGTCTCGCGCGATGGCACGCGCCTTTACGCCGTCCTCAACCTCGGAAACCGGTTGGCCGAGATCGACACGCAGACGGGCCTGGTATTGCGGGCCTGGGACGTCGGGGTGGCTCCCTACGAGGTAGTGCTCGCGGGCGGCAAAGCGTATGTGAGCAATTGGGGTGGCCGGCGGCCGGAACCGGGCGATCTGACCGGGCCGGCCGGGCGTGGGACGCTCGTACGGGTGGACCCGGTTCGCCATATCGCCAGCGAAGGCAGTGTCAGCGTCATCGACCTGGCCGCCTCCGGTCACTCCGCACCCCCCCAAGCCGGAACCAACTTCGAGGTGCTCCCGGCCAAGCTGGAAATGCTGACCGGCCTGCACGCCTCCGCCCTGGCGCTTTCACCGAACGGCAAATACCTGGTGGTGGCCAATGCTGGCAGCGACTCCCTGTCGGTCATTGACACCCGCAAGGACCAGGTGGTGGGAACCTTCTGCGCCCGGCAAAACCCCGGGGACCTGTTCGGCGCCAACCCCAACGCGCTGGCGTTTGATGCCTCGGGCCACAAATTGTTCGTTGCCAACGGCACCCAGAACGCGGTCGCCGTCTTCGAGTTTTCCCCCAGTCGCTCGCGCTGGCTGGGGTTGATTCCGGTCGGGTGGTTCCCCGGCGCCATCGTGTGGGACGCCGCGCGCCGCGAGCTCTATGTGGCGAACCTCAAGGGCATCGGCTCGGGTAAACGACTGGCTCCCGGCGACCCGGTCAAATTCAATACCCATCAGTACCTGGGTTCGCTCTCCTTCGTGCCTTTGCCCTCGGAGCGCCAACTGGCGGCGGATACCGCCATCGCCTTGCGCGATCTGCGTTACCCCTT
>Ga0316221_1003252_pt1 | contig 13515 bp, 12 predicted proteins | sample TBH18007metaG_FD_206003 | JGI IMG/M metagenome (GOLD analysis project Ga0316221, IMG submission 206003) | Freshwater microbial communities from Trout Bog Lake, Wisconsin, USA - TBH18007 | ecosystem: Environmental > Aquatic > Freshwater > Lake > Hypolimnion/Profundal zone | place: USA: Wisconsin... | reverse complement strand
AATACACCGTGCGCCAGTTCATCGAATGGACGGCGGCCGAGTTGGGCATGCCCATCACCTGGAAGGGTGAGGGCGTGGACGAGGTGGGCTACTTTGGCGAGCGTGCGATTGTAAAAATCGACCCGCGCTACTTCCGCCCCACCGAGGTCGAAACCCTGCTCGGTGACCCGGCCAAGGCCAAGCAAAAGCTGGGTTGGGTGCCGGAGATCACGGCGCAGGAGATGTGCAAAGAGATGGTGACCAACGATCTGGCCAAGGCCAAGCAGCATGCGCTGCTGAAGGCCAATGGATATAGCGTTAATGTGAGTGTGGAATAAAAATTAGTTTAGATATTTAATCATTATTTTTGGGGAAGTCTGCGTAGATCGACGTAATGTGTGCGTGTGCTAAGCACAGTTTAAGGAGATATTTCTCATGAAGGTCAGAAAAAGCGTTGTCACTTTGAAGGCTTGTGCGTAAATTTCATTTATTTGAAAACCATCGATTTGCCATGCCAGTTTTTCGTGGATTTTTCTGAAAATCCTAAAATAAAACTATAAATTTAATATATTTTTGCTTTGCAATAATATAAATTATCCCGAGGTATTTCATGACAAGCCCAATTGTTCATAAACTAGCCGATGTTCAAACTTCAAAATTAGGTAACGGTACTCGTATCTGGCAATTTGTTATTGTGCTACCTGGTGCCAGTATAGGAGAGGATTGCAACATCTGTTCGCATTGTCTGATTGAGAACGATGTGGTCGTGGGTGATCGCGTCACGGTTAAGAGTGGCGTCCAGTTATGGGACGGCTTACGGGTTGGAGATGACGTATTTATTGGCCCCAATGCAACCTTTGCCAATGATATTTTCCCACGTAGTAAAAAGACGCCCAAAAAATTTCTTGCAACGGTTGTGGAAACTGGTGCTTCAATTGGTGCGGGTGCGACCATATTGCCCGGCATTACGGTTGGGGAAAATTCCATGATTGCAGCAGGAGCAGTCGTCACTCGTTCGGTCCCACCTAATGCAATCGTTGTCGGAAATCCTGCCAAAATTGTTGGTTATGTTGATGCGGAGAAGAATAAAGCAGTCATTAGTGAAAAGGCGGCATTAGCTTTGGGTGCTCAGTCAACAATGGTTGCCGGGGTTACCGTTCACCGGATGCCACGCATTGCAGATATTCGCGGAAGTTTGACGGTTGGCGAGTTTGATCGCAGCATCCCTTTCACACCTAAGCGCTATTTCATGGTATTCGACGTACCAAGCAAGGAGACGCGCGGTGAACATGCGCACCGTGAGTGCCATCAGTTCTTGATTTGTGTGAGCGGTAGTTGCGCGGTAGTGGCCGATGATGGCAAGAACCGTCAGGAATTCATCCTTGACGGGCCGGATATGGGTATATATTTGCCGCCGATGGTTTGGGGTATCCAATACAAGTATTCAGCTGACGCTGCCCTGCTGGTTTATGCTTCCCATTACTACGACAACAGCGACTACGTTCGCAATTATGTGGACTTCCGTAAATTGGTTGGAGCGGAAATATGATTGATTTTCTTGATCTGAAGGCACCTTACCAGGAGTTGAAGACGGAAATTGACGAGGCCGTTTCCAGGGTAATGAATTCGGGCTGGTTTATCGGAGGGGCTGAAGTTGACCGATTCGAGGCAGACTTCGCTGCATATTGCGGCGCCAGCCATGCAGTTGGCGTTGCCAATGGTCTTGATGCGTTGCATCTGGCCTTGCGGGCGCTGGGCGTTGGTGCCGGCGACGAAGTTATAGTTCCAAGTAATACCTATATAGCCACATGGCTGGCCGTCAGCCAATGTGGTGCAAAGCCGGTGCCTGTGGAGCCGGACTCCCTAACCTACAATATTGATCCGGCGCTCATTGAGTCAGCAATCACTTCGCGCACCAAGGTTATCTTGCCGGTGCATTTGTATGGCCAACCGGCAGATATGGATCCGATTTTGGAAATTGCAGGCAGGCACAATATCAAGGTGCTGGAGGATGCGGCGCAGGCGCATGGTGCACGCTACAAGGGCAAACGCTTGGGTGCGCATGGCGATGTTGTTGCCTGGAGTTTCTATCCTGGTAAGAACCTTGGAGCCATGGGTGATGGGGGCGCCGTGACTACGAACGATCCTCAAATCGCAGACCGTATCCGGGTGCTGCGCAATTACGGGTCCCGCGTCAAGTATGTAAACGAGGTGCAAGGCTTCAACAGCCGCCTTGATCCTTTGCAGGCTGCTATATTGCAGGTGAAACTGGCTTATCTGGATGAGTGGAACCTGCGGCGTGGCGCCATTGCAAGCCAATACCAACAAGGCTTGTCGAAGTGTGGGTTGACCTTGCCTTACGTACCAGACTGGGCCGAACCCGCCTGGCATCTGTACGTGGTACAACACCCGGAACGTGATGTGTTGATCAAGAAAATGAGCGAGGCCGGTATTGGCACCATGATTCACTATCCGATTCCACCTCACTTGCAGCAGGCGTATTATTCCGAGGGTTATGCAAGAGGTGACTTCCCCATCGCTGAGAAAATTGCCAAAAGATGCGTGAGCCTGCCTGTTTCCCCTCACTTGCTGTCACAAGATATGGAAGAAGTAATTGATAAATTATCAAGATTCGGATAATGCAGCATATTTTCGCCAATTTAATACTGAAGCTGATCCAGTCTTCTCGGGGTATTTTTTATCAGATGCTTTCAAATGCATCAGCAAAGGGCCTGGTTAAAAAGAATCAGCCAGTACTGATGTTGGGGCGGGGCGTCATTGAGTTTGAAGATGAGGTAAAGCTCGGATATTTCCCTTCTCCTTTTTTCTTTAATGGTTATATCCATATAGAAGCCAGAGGGGCGGACTCATTGGTAAAAGTCGGCGAAGGTACGCACATCAATAACAATTTTGTGGCGATTTCAGAGCATGTTTCCATAATTATCGGAAAAAGATGTCTATTCGGTACCAATGTAGAAATTTACGATTCTGATTTTCATGGACTCGCTGTGGCTTATCGGGGTGTATCGGATCCGGCGCAGGCCAAATCCGTTTTTATCGGAGATGACGTATTTGTCGGCTCCAATGTGAAAATCATGAAAGGCGCGGAAATTGGCGTTGGGTCCGTTATCGCCAATGGAGCTGTTGTAATCGGAAAAATACCGGCTAATGTGGTGGCGGGTGGCAATCCTGCGAAGGTCTTGCGGGTAATCTAAGGATGCAGGAAAGCATTAAATCTTATCGCCGCATTCTCAGGAGCGCCACGGTTATCGGTGGAGCATCGGTGGTCACTGTTCTGATCGGATTGGTGCGCACAAAAACCATCGCAGTACTGATCGGACCCGGCGGAATTGCGCTGGTAAGTTTGTATGGCGGTCTGGTTTCCACGGCAGCAACATTTGCCTCAGTAGGAATTGGTACCACGGGTACCCGCCAGATTGCAGAAGCCTTTGCCAAGGACGATGCGCACGAACTGCAGGTTGTTCGCCGTTCGATATTCTGGGGCTCATTGTTATTGTCCTGCATGGGTGCCATGGCCGTCTGGTCACTCCGTGAATTACTGGCGGTAAAAGTGCTTGGCGGCTCCCAGTATGCAGATGCGGTCGGATGGCTGGCAATAGGCGTTGCCCTATCGGTAGCCAGTTCGTCACAAGGCGCATTGATGCAGGGCATGCGGCGGATTGGCGAAGTAGCCCGTCTGAGCGTGCTCGGTTCCTTGCTTTACACCATAACGGGCGGAGCACTGCTTTGGTACTTTGGCCAATCCTGTCTGATTGCCTATGTTCTTATTGGCCCTTTGCTGAGCTTTCTGCTGGGCCATTGGTATGTGGCGCGCCTGCCCAAATTGACTGCAGAGCCGGTTGCAATGCAAAACTTGCTGCTTCAGTGGAAGCACTTATTGCGTCTGGGTATCCCCTTTATGGGGGCTGGAATTGTGGGTAGCTTGGTAAGCCTTTGGATACGTGTAAAGGTAGATGGCACACTCGGCCCGGATGCGTTGGGCCATTTTCAGGCAGCCTACACCATTTCAATGCAATACATTGGATTTGTTCTCGCCGCCATGGGTGCGGACTATTACCCAAGGCTGACGGGTGTTATTGAAGACCACAAAGCAGCGACCCGTTTAGTCAATGAGCAGACCGAAGTTGCTCTCTTGCTCAGCGCGCCAGTATTTATTGCAATGATTGGACTGGCCCCCTGGGTCATCCATCTTCTATATTCTGCAGAATTTTCCCCTGCAGTCAGTGTCTTGCGTTGGCAAATATTGGGGGATATACTCAAAGTGGCAAGTTGGCCACTGGGATTTGTCATCTTGGCTGCAGGAGCCGGTAAGGCGTTCTTCTGGGTAGAGTCGCTGGTGGCAGTTTTGATGGGTGGAGTTATTGAAGCATTTTTGTCCAGATTTGGTTTAAATGTGACCGGGATTGCCTTCTTGCTGTCGTATGCGGCACTTCTGCCGGTCGTTTATTTGTTTGCCAGAAGACGTATTGGCTTCCGCTGGGATCGCAGCGTTCTTAATTTGATGCTGGCAATATTTGTGCTTTGTCTTTGCACTGCGGAAATCAGTCTCAGGTTTTGGTGGGGCGACGTTCTGACGGTAGCGCTTTCACTGGCGTTTGCGGTCTACACGCTGTCGCGCATTGTGGCAATGGGTGATGTCGGTGGTTTTTCTGGGCGGATAAAGTTATTAGTTGAAAAATGGTTGGGTAAATGGAATTTCCGGAAATGATTCGTAAGAATGTAATCGGATCAGTTTCAAATGACAGGCCGCGGGTGACTTTTGCGCTACTTTCCTATAATCAGGAAAAATACATCCGTGAGTCCCTTGAGGCGGCATTTTCTCAGACCTACGGGAATCTCGAAATTCTGGTGTCGGATGATTGCTCTGCTGACAAGACGTTTGACTTGATTTCTGAATTGACCGAAAAATACATCGGTCCACATCGCATTGTAATTAATCGAAACCCCGAAAACTTGGGGTTGGGCGGGCATATCAACACCATACTTGGCATGGCGACTGGTGAGTTGGTGCTGTTTGCCGCAGGGGATGACATTTCTGAAGCCAGTCGGACTGATGAAGTCGTGAATTTCTGGTTGTGCGGCAATAAGAAACTGGATTCCATCTGGTCAGATGTTCATATCATTGATGAGAAAGGCGTGGAGCTTGGAAGTAAGACCAGCCCGGCTTCAGATGATCCGCCGGTGGTTCAGACGCAAAATATGGTCTTGAGCCTGATGGGCTGCTCGCACGCGACAACGAAACGTCTGTACCAAAAGTTCGGGCCGCTCCGTTCAGACATCGTTTATGAGGATCGCGCTATTGCCTTCCGCGCGCTCTGGTCGGGGGGCATTGGACATATAGGGAAACCGTTGGTCAAATATCGGGTACACCAGGCCAGTATCACCGGACAAGCGGAAACAAAAAGTGACCATGAGTCTGCTGTAAATTTGCTGCGCGGTTATCGGGTTCATTTACGACGTGAATACTCTGTGATTCAGGGCTACAAGGCCGACGCTGAAAAATTGGATGCCAGATCACGGATTGAACTGGCAGACACATTGGACACCATGGAGCGATCTAACAAGGTTAATACGCTGTTGTGTTCCGAAGTATTTTTCGATCGGCTGCGTGGACTGAAAATGTACATTTCCGGCGGACGTGCAAATGTGAAAAGTGCTGTTGGAAATATTCTGAAATTCGTCAATCCCATGCTTTGGTTTCGGCTGAAGGTTGTCCGATCGCGGAACCTGTCTTCGTAGATGTTCAGTTTGACGAATGCCTGTAATTTTCGAACAAAATTTAATCAAGAGGATTATTTGTTGTGATTTTTGTACGCTTATGCGGGGGGCTTGGGAATCAGATTTTTCAGTATGCTGCGGGGCGCGCGCTTGCATTCCGGTGGAAGACTGAGCTGGTTTTGGATCTGGATTGGTATGTGCGAACGCCGACTACTGACACGCCACGTAAATTCGAGATGGAAAAATTTTGCATCGTTGCCCGTCGGATGACGGAGACAGAAGAGCGCCACGCCGAATTACACCGAGGACGTCTTCTAAGAAGATTGCCTTGGTTTCCGCGCGCATGGAAGCATGTGCGGGAGCGCGATGCCAATTTTGATCCGGCAATTATGCATGCGCCCGACAATGCTTACCTAGACGGGTATTGGCAAAGCCCATTGTATTTTGAGGATATAGCGTTATTGCTGCGAAATGAGCTGGCAACCCGCGCAGTGCCAAGTCCGCAGGATATGCAGGTGCTCAATTCTATGCCCATTTCGCGCTCTGTGGCGCTTCATGTCAGGCGTGGTGATTATGTTACGCACGCGTCTGCTATACAGATGCACAGTACTTCTGGAAAGGATTACTACGTCAGTGCCATGCGGTTGATTTCAGAGAAAATTGTTGACCCGCATTATTTTGTATTTTCAGATGATATGCAGTGGGCAAGGGAAAACCTGACTTTTTCTGGTGATGTGAGTTTTGTGGCGCATAATGGTCCCGACAATGCGGTTAACGATCTGCATTTGATGGCTTCCTGCGATCATCAGATTATTGCGAACAGCAGCTTCAGCTGGTGGGCTGCTTGGCTGAACCCCCGTTTCGAAAAAATTGTTATTGCACCTAGCCGCTGGTTTGCCGACGGACGGCCCCCGTTAAACCTTATCCCTAATTCGTGGGTCAGGTTATGACCTTGTTTTCACCTGGAAGCGCTGGATAGTGCGATGAAGCTTTTATTCTGTTGCGAGAACTACCCCCCTAGCGTGGGGGGTGTGCAAGAGGTCATGCGGCAGATAGCGGAGCGGCTATCGTCCAAGGGCCATCAGGTGACCGTAGCCACCAGTGTGCATGGCCAAAGGTCAGCCGACACCATGCGCAATGGCGTGCGCGTGGTTTCGTTTCCGATTGCAGGCAACTGGTCTCGCGGCATGATTGGCCCTGTGGATGCATACCAACGCTTTGTACAGGACGGCGACTTTGATGCCATCTGCATCAAGGCCGCCCAACAGTGGACCTTTGATGCTCTGGTGGACCTGCTGCCTGCCATTCGGGCGCGAAAGGTGTTCATACCCTGCGGTTTTTCAGGCCTGTACCAGCGCACATACAAGCGTTATTTTGCGCACATGCCGCAGTGGCTTGCGCAATGCGACGCCCTGATTTTCTATGCCAGCGAATACCGGGATATCCGCATGGCTCAGGCTCATGGACTGAAAACCATTCATGTGCTTCCCAACGGCGCGGACGAGCGCGAGTTTGCCGATACCGACGCCACCGATTTGCGTGCCAGACTGGGCATTCCGGCAGACAGCTATCTGCTGTTGACAGTGGGTTCCATCAGCGGCATTAAGGGACATTGGGAGGTGGCGCGCGCCTTTGAGCTGGCAAGCTTCGACCGTCCAGCCACCCTGTTGCTCAACGGCAATGTTGCCCGGCGCTCGCGCCTGGGGCGTGCTTGGCAGCGCATGCGCGAGCTGGCTTTGGGGCGGCCCACATTGTCTGCGTTGGTGCTCCGCATCAACGCTCGCCAGGGCAGCGCAAAGCGCGTCGTCTTGGCCGATCTGCCCCGGCCGGATGTGGTGCAGGCGTTCAAGACCTGCGACCTGTTTGTATTTGCGTCCTATGTGGAGTATTCGCCGCTGGTGCTTTTTGAAGCCGCCGCGTCCGGTACGCCATTCCTGACGATACCCGCCGGCAATGCCGAAGAAATTGTGCGGTGGACCGGTGGTGGTGTCGTCTGCCCCGCGCCGGTTGCCGACAACGGCTATCTGCAGCCCCAGCCGCAAGTTCTGGCCAAGGCCATGGAGGCCTTGATGGCCGATCCACAGAAGCGTGCCGCCTTGGGCCGCAGCGGGCGCAATGCCTTTTTGGAAGGCGGATTCTCCTGGGCGCATATTGCAGACGCTTATGAACGAATTCTTCTCGGAAATCAGCCATTCGTTGTGCCAGAGGCTACGCATGGCTGATCCGTTGTTAAGTGTGTTATTGCCGTGCTGCAATGGGGCCGCAACGCTGGGCTTGGCCCTGCAATCGGTGCTGTCTCAGACCTTTGGCGACTTTGAGCTGATCTTCCTGAATGACGGTTGCACCGACCAGTCAGTTGAAATTGCTCAGTCTTTTAACGATGCGCGCATTCGCATCCTGGGAGGGTCAGAGCGCTGTGGGCTGCCCATAAGGCTCAACCAGGGCGTTGGCCAAGCGAAAGGCCAGTTTATTGCGCGCATGGATGCCGACGACATCTGCTTTCCGGAACGTTTCGAAAGGCAGTTGGCTTTTCTGCAGGCGCATCCCGATGTGGATTTGCTGGGTTGTCGCGCCGTGGTGTTCCGGGGCGAAGGTGAAATCATGGGCTTGCTGCCTTTTGGTGCGACCCACGAGAGCCTGTGCGTCCAACCGTGGCGCAACATACCGCTACCTCATCCCAGCTGGATGGGGCGGCGCAGCTGGTTCCAGCGCCACAACTACCGGATTCCGGAGGTCAGACGGGCCGAAGATCAGGAGCTGCTGCTGCGCAGCAGCAAGGACAGTCGCTTTGCTTGCCTGGACGAGGTCTTGCTGGCTTACCGCCAGGGGCCTTTCCAACTGCAGCGCACCTTGATCGCCCGGCGCACACTGCTGATGGCACAACTCGGACTGTTTTTCAAATGGCGCGAGTGGCAAAACGCCTTCCTGGCCTTGGCATCTGCTGCGGCCAAGGTGGCCGTGGATTGCCTGAGCGCGCTGCCGGGTCTGCAAAAACTCTTCTTTGCACGCATGGGTGCACCAGTAAGCGAAGATACCAGGCGTCAGCTTGCAAGGTGTTTGGCACAATACGGCGCTCGCCACTCATGACAAAAAAGATCCTTTATTTCATCTCTGAAGACTGGTTCTTCTGTTCGCATTTCATAGAACGTGCCATCGCTGCGCGCAACGCGGGCTATCAAGTGGTGGTGGTTACGCGTGAGAAAAACCACGGTCATCTCATACGCAATGCGGGCCTGAAGCTCGTTCCCATCGGCTTTGAGCGTCGCAGCATCAACCCGCTGCGTGAGCTGTGGCTGCTGCGGTCGCTTTACCGTATTTACGCCCAAGAGCGGCCGGACATCGTTCACCATATTGCTGCTAAGCCGATCTTTTACGGCACCGTGGCGGCCAGGATATTGGGCATTGGGGCGGTGGTGAATGCGCCGGTCGGCATGGGCTACGCCTTTTCGTCGTCGGATGCAAAGGCAAGGCTTTTGCGGCCTCTTATAACCTTGGCTTATCGACTGCTGCTGAATCCCAAGGGAAGCCGTGTAATTTTTGAGAACGTCCACGACCTTAATGCATTTGTGCGTTCAGGCGTCGCAAGACAGGAAGATACCGTACTCATTCGGGGGGCCGGTATTGATCTCAAGGTGTTTCAGCCGCATACCGAGCCTGCTGGTGTGCCCGTGGTCATGCTGATTGCGCGCATGCTTCGAGACAAGGGCGTGATGGAATTTTTGGGTGCTGCAGAGCTACTGCACGCGTCCGGTGTGGACGCGCGCTTCGTGCTGGTTGGTGACCCGGACCCGGGTAATCCAGCATCCATTTCAGCAGAAATCCTGCGTTCCTGGGACGGGAGATGTGGTGTGGAGTGCTGGGGCTGGCGAGACGACATCGCAGCTGTGCTGCGGCAGGCGCACGTTGTGTGTTTGCCCTCTTACCGCGAGGGTCTGCCCAAGTCGTTGCTGGAAGCTGCGGCTTGCGGATTGCCCATTGTCACCACGGACGCTGTTGGCTGCCGCGACGTTGTGGAAGACGGCATTAACGGCTACCTCGTTCCGGTAAAGGAAAGCGCATCGCTGGCCGCGGCATTGGAAAAGCTGATCGTCAGCCCGGGCCTGCGAAGAACCATGGGTCAAAGGGGGCGTATGCGGGCGGAAAATGAGTTCGCGTCCGAGCGTGTAATTGCTGAGACATTGGCGGTTTATGCTCAGCTAGAGCCGAACCCCCAATGAAGATATACGTCACCGGCGCAACCGGCTTTGTTGGGAGCGGCCTTTGCGTTTCGCTTTCAAGTCATGAATTTGTAAAGGCTCTAAGAAATGTCGCAGAAACCGGTTCGGTTGGCGTTGGCAATATGTGTGCAGCACCCCCATGGACAGATATTGACTCAGGTTGTAGTGTCGTAGTCCATCTGGCCGCCCGGGTGCACGTCATGCACGACGCCTCGGCTGACCCGCTGGCTGAATTCCGCAAGGTCAACGTGGATGCCACGCTGGCTCTGGCAACCATGGCCGCCCAGGCCGGCATCAAACGCTTCATCTTCATCAGCTCTATCAAGGTCAACGGCGAGTTCACTCTGCCCGGCAATCCCTTCCGCGCCGACGATATCCCTGCACCGCAAGACCCCTACGGCGTATCCAAAATGGAGGCCGAGGTGGGGCTGCGTGCCATAGCGGAGCAAACCGGCATGGAGGTCGTCATCATCCGCCCGCCGCTGGTCTACGGCCCCGGCGTGAAGGCGAACTTCGCTTCCATGGTGAAGTGGCTACAGCGCGGCGTACCCTTACCCCTGGGTGCCATCGACAACCGCCGCAGCCTGGTGGCGCTGGACAATCTGGTGGACCTGATCACCACCTGCATAGATCATCCGGCGGCCGCCAACCAGACCCTGATGGTGAGCGATGGCGAAGACGTTTCCACCACGGAGCTATTGCGGCGCATGGCTGCGGCCTTGGGCCTGCCGGCACGATTAATCCCGGTGCCGCAGCGCATGCTGGAGCTGGGTGCTGCGTTGGTGGGCAAGCAGGCGGTGGCGCAACGGCTGTTTTCCTCGCTACAGGTTGACATGGGCCCGACCTGTGCGTTGCTGGGTTGGAAACCCCCTGTATCCTTGGACCAAGGCTTGCTGCAGGTGGCAAGGCATGTTTCACACCCTACATGAATTCAAAGCGTTTTTTTGATCTGATCGCGGCCCTGCTCCTGGGCGGCTTCCTGGCCTTGCCGATTGCGTTGGTGGCCCTGGCCGTGCGGTTGACATCCAGCGGCCCTGCCCTGTATTGGTCCGACCGGGTGGGCCGCAACAACAGGTTGTTCAAGATGCCGAAATTTCGGTCCATGCGCGTGGGCACACCTGCTGTCGCCACCCACCTGCTGGCCGACCCTGCAAGCTATCTCACGCCCATCGGCAGTTTTCTGCGCAAGAGCAGCCTGGACGAGTTGCCCCAGCTCTGGAACATCCTCAGGGGCGACATGAGTTTTGTCGGGCCACGCCCGGCCCTGTTCAACCAGGCCGATCTCATCGCCTTGCGCACCGCGCAGGGGGTGCACACCCTCATGCCCGGCCTGACCGGTTGGGCCCAGATCAATGGCCGGGATGAAATACCGATTCCGCAGAAGGTGGCCCTGGATCGCGAGTACCTTGCGCGGCAGTCCTTTGGGTTTGACCTCCGTATTCTGTTGCTCACGGCCTTCAAGGTGCTTAACCGTGCCAATGTCACGCACTAGGTCCGGGCTATGAAGCAACAGGTATTGGACTGGCCGCGCGGGATCAAGCAACTGACGGTGCTGGCGCTGGACGTGGTGCTGGCGCTGGTTTCCACCTGGTTGGCCTTTGGGCTGCGCTTTGATGTCTGGGGCCGGCCAGTAGACGCCCAGTGGTTTGTCTACATCCTGGCGCCGCTATTGGCGTTGCCCATTTTCGTGCGCTTCGGCCTGTATCGCGCCATCTTCCGCTACACCGGCCAAGCGGCCCTGAATGCCACAGCCAAGGCGGTGCTGCTGTACTCGCTGGCGTTGACGGTGATTCTGCTGTCACAACACTGGCAGGGCGTGCCCCGTACTCTGGGGGTGATTCAGCCGCTGATTTTTTTGATGCTGGTGGGCCTGAGCCGCGCACTGGCCCGCTTCTGGTTGGCTGGTATTCCCCTACTGGGCTCCGGTCAACCCGGTAAGCTGCTGATCTATGGCGCGGGCACCGCCGGTGTGCAAACGGCCTCGGCCTTGCAGGTGTCCGGCCAGCTCAAGCTGATTGGCTTTATGGATGACGATGCCTCCAAGGTGGGGCGCAGCATCAATGGCCTGCCCATCTTCGCATCCGCCGACATTTTGGCCCTGGTTCCCCGCTACAAGATCACTGACATCTTGATGGCCATGCCCAGTGCCACGCGGGAGCGGCGCAACAAGATCATCCAGTCGCTGGAAAGCCTGCCGGTGCATGTGCGCTCACTGCCCAGTTTGTCGGACCTCACCTCCGGCCGGGTCACGGTGCAAGACATACGCGAACTGGATATTGAAGACCTGCTGGGACGCGAGCCGGTGCCACCGCGCACCGATCTGTTGGCCCGAGATTTGGCAGGTCAGGTGGTGCTGGTCAGCGGCGCTGGCGGCAGCATTGGCAGCGAGTTGACGCGCCAAATCCTGTTGCAGCGGCCGCGCCAGTTGCTGCTGCTGGACCACAACGAGTTTGGTCTGTACTCCATCCACCAGGAGTTGCAGGATCTGTGCGCCAGCATGGGCTCGCAGGTCGAGCTGGTTCCTTTGCTGGCCAGCGTCTCCAACCCCGAACGCCTGCGTTCCATCTTTGACGCCTACCGGCCGGCCACGGTCTACCATGCGGCGGCCTACAAGCATGTGCCCATGGTCGAAGACAACCCTGGCGAGGGCGTGCGCAACAATGTGTTTGGCACTCTGCACATGGCGCAGGCCGCGGTCGCCTCGGGCGTGCACCGCTTTGTGTTGATTAGCACCGACAAGGCGGTGCGCCCCACCAATGTGATGGGCGCCACCAAACGCATGGCCGAGCTGGTCTTGCAGGCGTTTGCCCAGGCGCACCCGCTCACCTTGTTTTCGATGGTGCGCTTTGGCAATGTGCTGGGGTCGAGTGGCAGCGTGGTGCCGCTGTTTCGCAAACAGCTGGCCTCCGGCGGGCCCCTGACCGTGACCCATGCCGAGGTCACACGCTACTTCATGACCATTCCGGAAGCCGCGCAGCTGGTGCTGCAGGCAGGCGCCATGGGGCAGGGTGGAGATGTCTTTGTGCTGGATATGGGCGAGCCGGTGCGCATCCTGGATCTGGCACGGCGCATGCTGCATTTGTCCGGCCTGAGCGAGCGCAGTGCGGCCAACCCGCACGGCGATATCGAAATTTCCAGCAGCGGATTGCGGCCCGGCGAGAAGCTCTACGAGGAGCTGCTGATCGGCGACAACGCCGAAGCCACCGCACACCCGCGCATCATGAAGGCGCGCGAGCCCTTTTTGCTCTGGGCCGAGCTGCAGGCCGAATTGCTGCTGTTGCAACGCGCTTCGGACCAGAATGATGCGGCCGCCATCAAGGCGGTATTTCTGCGCCACGTGCAAGGCTACCAGTCCGCCTGATGCGGGCAAGCGACAGCTGGGCCTACGCATGGTCTGGGTGTCACGGCCATCAGGCACAATTTGCCCCAGTTCCCACCCCTCTTTTATGGACCTCTGACCATGTCTGAAGCTTCTCCCAACGCCATCCCTATCTCCAACGGCGACAAGGCCGAAATCCTGGCCCAGGCCCTGCCCTATATCCGCAAGTTTCATGGCAAGACCATGGTCATCAAATACGGC
>Ga0316221_1003251_pt1 | contig 13518 bp, 9 predicted proteins | sample TBH18007metaG_FD_206003 | JGI IMG/M metagenome (GOLD analysis project Ga0316221, IMG submission 206003) | Freshwater microbial communities from Trout Bog Lake, Wisconsin, USA - TBH18007 | ecosystem: Environmental > Aquatic > Freshwater > Lake > Hypolimnion/Profundal zone | place: USA: Wisconsin... | reverse complement strand
CAGAATTGCTGGCCTCGTTACTCAAATCTTCAGCTACGACACAATGGATCCCAATAATGCGTACATGTTGGGGGATATTTATCGTATTGGCGATAAGGCACTTCAAACGCTGGAGAGTGCCATAGAGATTTTTGATGTATGGGATGAGCAAAAGGCTTTGGGCGTGATTGAAAGTAATCATGAAATGGGTAATGAGTTTGCCAGCGAAGTCGGGCGTCTCATGGAGCATATTGTCAATAATGCAGCCAATATAGGGTTCGCGGTTAGCATGGTTTTGATGGTCAAGTCTCTTGAGCGCATTACACATCATGCTCAAAGCTTGGTGGAATATGCCTATTTTGAGATCAAGGGACTTGATATACGGGGTAATCCGATCAGAAGGGATCGATGATTTTTGGTGTCAACCTGTTTTTTGAGTTGCTTTAACTTGGAGAGCCCAAATGGCTATCAGTAGTATGTCGGCGGTCGAAACCTCGCAAACCTATGAACTCCTTCATCAAGGTGTTCCTGGAAGATTAAGGGTTCGTGTTCTAGCCATATATCGTGATGATCGTCTGGCTATCCAGCTTGAAGCCCAACTTCAACAGGTTCATCACCTGACTTCCGTTCGGTCTAACTCACTGACAGGGACCATTCTGCTGCAGTTCGATGCAGGTAAGCTTACTGAAAGGCAAGTTCTTCAGCAGCTTGAAATCATCCTGGCGGGTATTCAAAAGGTCACGGTATTCCAAGCTTCATTACAAACGATCAGGCATCGCTCACATCGGTCTAGATCTAAGACCGATAGAGGCAATAATGGTCTTGGGTTTGGGGCTTTGCGCCAGTTGATGAGACCATCCAGCGACTCGCTCAAAAGGAGACGACAAGCGCCAACGACGCCTCATATTGTGGGGACGGACTCCATCGATCAGGCGCCATGGTATGCCTTGCCGGCGGACTCGGTATTAGAGCGAATCGGTAGCCGTGAATCCGGGCTCGTTAACAGCGAAGCGAGCATCAGGCTTCAAAAATACGGCTCAAATCGTCTGGATGAGCAGAAGCAAAGACCACCTTATAAAATCATTATGGATCAACTCCTATCGATACCTGTAGGTATGCTGGGAGTTTCCGCTGTCGTGTCAATCGCAACTGGCGGGGTTGCAGATGCACTTGTGATTGCAGGGGTCGTGGTGATCAATGCAGCTATTGGGTATTTCACGGAAAGCGCTGCGGAAAAAACGATCAACGCACTAGGTACGCTTACACCTGAACATGTTTGGGTCCTGAGAGAGGGCGTTCGTACCGAAATTCCAATGGTTGATGTAGTTATTGGTGATGTCCTTCTGCTTGCCCCCGGATCCTATATACCGGCAGATGCAAGGCTTATATCCAATAATAATCTGACCGTCGATGAGTCTGCACTGACAGGTGAGAGTCTACCCGTCGTTAAAGATAATCGCGAAGCCGAGTTGGATACTCCTTTGGGTGAAAGATCGAATATGGTCCATATGGGGACCATCGTGACGGGGGGGAGTGGTACCGCAGTCGTCACCGCTTCGGGTAAATATACCGAAATTGGGCAAATACAAAGCATGGTAGGTGAGGTGTCTCCACCTGAAACACCGATGCAGCGTGAGTTGGATCAAATTGGCGTCAAATTAGCAACGCTCAGTGCTGGAATCTGTACCTTGGTATTTGGTATCGGTATTTTCAGAGGTCTCGGTTGGCTCCCTATGTTGAGTTCATCCATCTCATTAGCGGTTGCTGCCGTACCCGAGGGCCTTCCTGCTGTCGCGACCACAACTCTGGCTTTGGGTATCCGACAGATGAAGAAACAAAAGGTACTCATCAGACAACTTCCGGCTGTTGAGGCACTGGGTTCTGTACAGACCATTTGTCTTGACAAGACGGGAACCTTGACGATGAATCAAATGAAGGTCGTTACTGTTAACACCCATCGTCATGACGTCGAACTGCGTAATGGTGAGTTCATACTAGAAGGAGAAACCTATCCGATCCGTGATCAACAGGACATGAATCGGCTGCTTGAAGTAGTGTCTTTGTGTAGTGAAGTCCAGCTCAGCCAAGATCTGGGTATTGATGGGCTCGAAGGTTCTCCTACTGAATGTGCACTGGTGGAGGCAGCTATTCATGCGGGTCATGATGTGTCAGCCCTAAGGTTGCGCTTACCATTAATCAATATGGAGCACCGAGCTGAGGATCGACCATATATGTTCAGTACACATCAGGAAACAGATGACCTGTTTTTTCTGGGTGTTAAGGGCAGTCCATCGGAAGTAATCGAACTCTGTGCCTATTATCAGGTTGGAGAAGAGCGTTTACCGCTGGACAAGAAAACCAAGAAAAAAATCCTGGCCCAGAATGAGCAGATGGCCGGTGAGGCGCTAAGGGTTCTTGGCGTAGCTTATGGTTACAGTCAGTCGGTGGATAGCAGCATTCCATCGGATCTGATCTGGTTAGGTCTCATCGGTATGGAAGACATATTGAGGCCCGGTATGCGAGAGCTGATGGCACAGTTCCATGATGCTGGAATCGATACCGTTATGATTACTGGCGATCAATGTGCGACCGCAGCTTCCGTCGGTCGGAGACTGGGTTTAAGTCGAACAGGTGACATCCAGGTGGTGGATGCAAAACTTTTGGACCAAGCTGATACTGAAGAGCTTTCTAGGCTGGTGAAAGGTACAACCATTTTTGCTCGTGTCAGTCCCGCCCACAAATTAAGGATCGTTCAGGCCATGCAAGCCAATGGTCGTGTCGTCGCTATGACCGGTGATGGTATCAATGATGGGCCTGCTTTGAAGGCGGCCGACGTCGGTGTGGCCATGGGCGATCAGGGAACGGATGTCGCTCGTTCTGTTGCCAGTGTAGTTCTTCAGGACGATAACATGCACACGATGATTACTGCCGTTGAACAAGGTAGAACGATCTATGGCAATATCAGGAAAAGTCTTCGTTTCTTGCTTTCAAGCAATCTGAGTGAAATTCAGATTATGTTGGCTAGCTTCGCGTTAGGCTATGGCGAAGCACTCAACCCAATGCAGTTACTTTGGATCAATCTGGTCACAGACATATTCCCTGCATTGGCTCTTTCAATGGATCCACCTGAAAAAGAGGTGCTTAAACAAGCACCACGTGATCCTCAGAAACCCATTTTGGGCCGAGAGGATATTGTTAGTCTTTTGAGGGAGTCGATGACCATGACCGCGGGTAGCTTGGCGGTCTTTGCTTATAGTATTTCTCGTTATGGGGTTGGAGGTAGAGCCAGTACCAATACCTTTATGGCGCTTACCATGGCTCAGTTTCTCCAATCCATCACGAGTCGATCCGAAACCACTAGTATTCTTGATCGTGATCGACCCGCGAATCCATATCTAAACCTAGCAATCGCAGGTTCGTTTGGCGCACAGGCACTGGCGCTGCTCTTTCCTCCGTTGAGAGGTTTATTGAGGCTGACACCGATCACCATGCTTGATTTGGCCATCATTATGGCCGGATCGGCGGTACCCTTTGTTATCAATGAAGGGGCGAAAACCCTTAATACTAGAACAATAAAACAGTTGAACTGACAAAGGAATAGCGAACTGGCCAGTTCACAGATATGAGGATCCGTATTGGATCTTGGAGTTCAAAGAACGACACTGGCTAAGCCCAAAAAGATCAAAAACCCCATGCCGTCTGTCATGGCCGTCAGTAGGACGGAGGTACCCATGGCTGGATCTAAACCCATTCGATGGCGGGTGAGTGGGATGATAAGACCCATCACGGCCGCAACAACAAGATTAATGAGTGTGGCCCCTGCCATCACGAGGCCTAACTGAGGGTCGCGGTACAAACCATACGCCAGGGCGCCAAGAATGGAGCCCCAGAGCATTCCATTCAAGATAGATATCAGGATTTCCTTGAAAATCAGACGTCGGACATTGTTGGTTGTGATAAGTCCCATGGCTAATGAACGGACCAGCATCATGCTGGTTTGATTGCCCGTGTTACCACCCATTCCAGCAACGATGGGCATCAGAGAAGCAAGGGCAACAATCCTCACGATGGTATCTTCAAACAGTCCAATTACCCGTGTACTGACAAAGGCGGTAATCAGGTTGATGGCCAACCAAAACCAGCGATTGCGTGCACTTTTCCAGACGCTTGAGAAAATGTCTTCATCTTCTCGAAGTCCAGCCTCAGCCAACTGCTCTTCATCGGAATGTCGACGAATCACATCTACAATGGCATCGACGCGAATGCGTCCTTGTAATTCGTGCTTTTCATTGACAACGGGAGCTGTGACGAGATCGTAGCGTTCAAATGCGCGGGCTACTTCATGAGCGTCGTCCATGAGTTGAAAGCAGACCACGTCAGTTGCCATTACATCACTGACTAATCTATCCGGATTACCCAAGATAAGACGTTTGAGAGATAGGACCCCTTTGAGAACGGAGTCGTCATCTACAACAAAAAGTTTATCCGTGTGCTCAGGTAAGCTACCCCGGATTCTTAAAAATCTGAGGACCGCCCTCAGTGTTGTATCTTCCGGTATGGTTAGCATGTTGAAATCCATCAGCGCTGCAACGCTATTTTCATCAGAAGCCAATACAGATTCCAATTGACGGCGATTCTGATCATTCAGGGCCACCAATACGTCATGAATAACATCATCAGGCAGATCAGGCGCTAGATCTGCAATTTCATCTGTACCCAGTTGCTCGGTTGCACAGAGGAGTTCACTCCGGTCCATGACCGCAATCAGGGTTTCCCGGACAGCGTCGGTGACTTCAAGCAAGACCGGGCCATCCTGATCAGGGGCTACCAGATTCCAGATCTTTAGCCGTGCGCTTACAGGCAAGGCCTCTAGAATATAAGCTATGTCCCCTGGATGTAAGTCATCAATGATGCGCTTTAGTCGAGCCTCCCCAGGAGAGAGTTCGTTGTTGAGAGCGGTTTTTAAGTTAAGCTGTCGGGCGGATTCTTCATCCGATTCGCTATCGTCCTCTAGGCTTTCCAGAATGTCATCGAGAGTGGATCTGAGATAGTCTTCCTGAGTGTTAGTGACGGCAGCTTGGGGCGTCATGATCTCTTCCCTCTAGTATTCTTTCTGACATTTTCCTGTAACTATGTAACAGGATTATGTCGAGGGAGTTACTTTCATCGAATGGGCCATTCGGAATTAGAACAGCCTCTTAATTTTAATGCTTGAGATCATCAGAAAACCTTGGATGACGAAGATAAAAGGCCAGTAAAAAAGGAGGTCCTCGTGGTAGCTGGATATGAAGACTAATGCGGGAAATAGCACCCCGTTCACAGTGATGGGTACACCTTCAAAACCCTTACCATCGGAGATGTTGTATCTGGCAAGTCTCAATAGCCCGCAGCTCACGAAGAACAGTAAGATCACCGTAATCATTGCATCGTGTGGCCACACAGTGTAGAAAATAAAAGCAGGTGCTACACCGAATGAAATGAGGTCGGCTAGTGAATCGAGCTCTTTCCCTAATTCATTTTTTTGATTAAGCCATCCCGCCACTTTGCCGTCGAGACTATCGAGTGCCATAGCTCCAAGAATATAGAGGGCGCTGATCTTGGGGAGTTGATCGAAGCTTGCAAATAGTGCGAGCACGCCACAACATAAATTACCGATGGTAAATAAATCTGGGATTTTAACGATCTTCAGCATACTGGCCATGTGCGGTTCCCTTCGTGAATTTTTAAGGAGTTGACTGAGTTATTGCAACTCTTTCAATACTTTTTCGAGCGCGTGAGCCATAGGGTGATTTGGCGCTCTCAAACAAAATAGGCCCGTGCTACCCAAGGCTGCAATTTCATCCGAGAGTGGAATAACCCCAAGCACAGGGTGGCCAAAGGATGATTCTACCCGTTGAGTCATCGCGGCAAAGTCTTTTTGATTCACTGCTTTATTAATGACCAGAAATATTTTTGGCACTTCCAACTGTTTTGCGAGTTCAAGCATGATGGCTGTCCCTTGATAATCCTGTCTATCGGGTCGAAGTATGAGTAGTAATGCATCTGAGATAGCTGCGGCTAGAAGCGTTTCCTCGTTCACTCCAGGGTGTGTATCAACCAGTAGGTAATCCAAGCTGAGTTTCTGCATCAACTGTTGGAAACCAATATTAAGACGACCTACATCATAACCATCCTGGAGGATACGCGTAATTTCTCCTGTTTTCATACTGGAAGGAATGAGATACAAACAGCCAGAGACCGGTTGGTCAGCAGATTGAATGGATCCCGTGACATCATAAGCCGCTTCTTCGATGCTGCATTTTTTGAGGAGGTAGTCGTTCAGGGTGTTTTTCACCGTTTCGGACGAAAAGCTGAAAAGAGCATGTACCCCTGGCGACTGTATATCTGTGTCGATAACACCCACACGATAGCCTTTACAGGCTAATAGAGCGGCGAGATTACCCGAAATATTTGATTTGCCAGTTCCGCCTCTAAATGAATGAATGGCAATTAATTTACCCATGGAAATCCTCACATGTATCACTGGGCTTGATTACGTCGTGCGATAGTTCGTCGCTCAGCGCTGATGTTTCACGTTCGATTGTCGTACGAATCACTTCACTCAAACTTTCAAGATCCTTATCGGTGTTAGATGCCTGTTGTTTAATTTCACTGATGCGTCGTGCGCGCATGTCACCTGCTCGCTCTTTTAATTCGATGAAGAAGTCGCTGTTGGTGATTTTCTTAAGTTCTTCATGTGTTTCTTCATGGCTGATATCTACACGAAGTTGCTCGAGCTGCATTTCCAGAAGGCGATGACGTGTTCTTATTTCTTCGACCATTCTCAAGAAAATACGGGCAACCTGACCAAACTCATTTTGCCTATGAGTGTCTTTTTCTAATTCCTTAACAGGCAGCGGTGGATCCATAAGCTGGTTTTTTTCAAGCGCCGCAGCGGCTGTACCCAGCGTAATAATGGGTCGGATGACCCATCCGGCTAACCCAAGACCAAAGGTGATTGCCGTAAAAATGAGGCCCAGAGTGATCCATGCAGTTAGATGGATGCCTTCCAGAAGATTTCTGATCAGTCCGGCTTCAGGAATGATTACGGCAAGTTTCCAATTTAGATCAAAATTATTTTTGAGTGGGGCTGTATAGACATAGTGGCTTTGACCGTCTGAAGAAACTTTGAAGATCTTTTTTTCATGTATTTCAAATGTTCCATATTCATGGAGAATCTCTTCGGCCGTACTAATCATTAAGCTGTCACGGTTATGAATCAGAAGAGGGAGTACTCGAAAGTCTTTCTCGCCTGTTGCTTCATCACTTTGTCGAAGGGTCGTGGCGAGTAAATTGCCCTCCGAGTTATAGACAAAGACCACAGTACCCTCGGGTAGTCTCAGTCCCCTAAGGTAAATACCGATCGTTCTCAAGTCCACGTCTGTTGAAACCATGGCTTCGAGATTCGAATGCAGATCGAATACCGGTTCAGAAATGCTAATCACGAAGGCGTCAGGCGCTAAAGGGCTCCTATGTATCTTAGAGCTTACCGTATCTTTAAGGATCAAGGCTCGTTGATAACTCTCCTGTTGTCTGGGGTCAAAATGGATATCCTCGATCTCTAATGCTTCATGGCTTTTTCCATAGGTATCGAATGCATACCATGAAAGCTGACCCCCTTTTTGGATGTCGGATAGTTTAACCACAGGAGTCGCGGTTCTCCTGCGATCCAATGTTAGATTCTGCCCTTTGGGTGAGCTGACACTCAAGTTAAGCCCCCTCGACATGAGGCTTTGCGTCCTGACAGAATCAATCATGTAGTGTACAAAGTCAGGTGCAAGGACATCACCCTTAATTGGGGTTTTATGATCGCGGATCTGCTTTGCGTAGATGCGCGTTAAGTTATAGGCGGATGTCAGATTATTGTAGATGTTGTCATCGATAGTTCCTCCGATCAGGTCCAGCATCGAATGAGCTGTTTCGCGGGCATCTCGGGTCTGGCTGACCAAGGCTATGGTCGCGACAATACCAACTGACACGAGGATTAAGGCAGCAAAAAGAGCAGGGAAGACGATCTTGATCGAATTCATGGTGATTCACCTTCGTTCGATGGACGCTCGAGTAAAGCACGAAGCGATCCCCGTTTTCTCTTTCTCCAAGGGATACCCAAAAGAGTCTTATCGCCCCGGATCAAGTTCCGATCAATGTCTGGATCATGACGGTCGCCATATTGAAGTGGTCTTAGACCGTTTAAACCTGCGTAGAGTGTGGCGCCGTTATTCACCATCACCGCAGCGAGTGGAGAAAAGCTGAGTAATAATGAGCCCGCAATCGATGCGAAATTTGCAGCGGTCACGATGACGATATTCTGGTGTACTAGGTTCATTGATCTCTTCGATAGCTCGGCCACATAGGCAATACCTAGTAATGAATTGTCCAGCAGGACGACATCGGCGCACTCGACAGCAAGGTGACTCGCATCGGCAAACGAAATGCCCACATCAGCATGACGAAGTGCGGCACTATCATTGATACCATCACCCACGTAGGCAATTGTTTTGTGGGTTTTCTTCAGGGCATCGATTAATTTGACCTTATCTTTTGAAGATAGATCGGAATAGGTGTTTGAGGGTTTGAAGCCCAGTTTATAAGCGACTGCATTGGCAGCTCGGCTGTTGTCGCCAGTGAATAAATAACAGGCAACTCCCATGCGGTTTAATTCAGAGATGGCCATAGCGCTTTCTGGACGCAATGGATTGGTATATGAAATGGAGCCAACAATCACACCTTGGATTGCAACGTAGCGAATGGATCGATCTCTTATGACCGACTTATGCTTTCGGTGGTAATCGGTGTCAATGACAACCCCTTTTTCCTTGAGGTAATGGCTGGTTCCAACAATGATCGTTTGTTCGTTTATGGTCGCCATGACGCCTGTGTCCGAACTGTCGAGTGGGTCGGTAGCTTCAATTGTGACCCCAATTTCCAATGCAAACTCTTGCAGTGCAGAGCTGAAAGGATGGAGCGAGTAGAAGCTAGCTGAGGCAGCAAGGAAAAGGATGGCTTGTTCGGAGATGGATTCGTTGAAGGAATGAACGGCTTCAATTTTGCTTGAGGTTTGGGTTAGTGTGCCTGTTTTATCGAAAATAACCGCATCCAGATTAGCTAAATGTTCCAGTGCATGTCCGCCTTTGATAAGAACGCGTCCTTTTGTGGCTGCTTGCTGAATCGTAGTGATCACAGGGATCGGTGATCCAATGCCAACACCCTGGGCGAAGTCAAGTTGAAGAGGGGCTAGGGATTGACTGGTGTTTCCGGTCACCACGAAGATGGCCGTGCTGGCAAGAAGGGCAGGTACAACCGCTTTATTCCCAAGCTCCTCCATGTAGTCGCTGATGCGAGTATCCTCAGGTTCGTTATCGAGTTCTTCAGATAGCATTTTTGCGGCTTTTGTATCACCGCCCAGTTTAGTCAGTTTGACGTTTATCTGCCCTTGAATCAGGATGGTCGATGCAAAGACCTTTTTGTGGGTACTTACGGTTAAGAAGTTGGATGAACCAGTCAGTGTGCCCTGGTCAACCAGTCCTTCTCCAAGGACTACTTTTCCATCTCCTGGTATCCAGTCACCAGAATTTAGAATGATATGGTCACCTACCATGAGATGCTTAATCATCACCTTTCTGCGCCGACCATCTCGTTCAATCCAATAGGATCGATTGGGTATCAGTTCCGGTGTTTTCCGCTCTCCCACCATGGCGGTAAGATCTCTCAATGTGCTTGAGGCTTCGACTAGGACGAGGGAAAGAGCTGGGGCCAGCATTTCGCCAGTAATGGTGTGGAACAGTATCCACAATGACTCTAGAACATCGGCATCGGGCCGGCCCGTTTTGCGAATATTTTTGAATGTTCTTCGCCACCTAGGCATAGAAGCCTTGATTATGGCTATTCCCACTAGAGGGGGGCCTAAGGCCAGTTCCATGGGCATGATGACAATGCTTAAGCCTAAAGCAATGCCTGGGTATTTGAATCGAGCAATATAATCTACTTGATGGCCATCTTGAGGTTGGTCAGGCTGGCTAATGACATGAGTCAGGCCTGATTCTTCAAGTGCAACAGCGCTGTTCATAGCGTCTTTGTTCTGGTTGGCTTGATGGTCACGTTATAACTTTCTGCATCGCTGATGCGGGAGAGGTCGAACGAGAGTGCTCTGCAACAGGTGCGTTCACGTAAGACCATGAAGGGTAAGCATTCGAATAGACAATTCCCGGATTGCTTAGAACTTTATCCTTTGCTTATTACGATTTCATGAATCGTACTAATGAGGGCGTTTATTTGCGTCCGATCATGAAGTTGTCACATTTGATCTGTATCGTGATTTCACAAATTAAAAGCTCAATAAGCGCCATGAATTTTTTTGATTTCCTAAAGACTCAGCTGAAACAACAATCAGATTCACAGAGGAAGCAAGCCAATCAGAGCTATTCTTTTTTCGGTCGTACCTCAAAAGTAACTCGCTTTCGTAGCCATCACGAACGGTCCAGTTTGTGGTGGACCCGTTCGCGCTGAGTTGGCTTGATTAAGAAATACCAAGCTTCAGGTTCATTCATACATCACTATTTTCAATTGAGTGTCCCTTTAAGGGGTTCCTATCCAATCAGGCAAAGAGAACCTGTGTTCGATCAATACCATCAATAGTCATTCAAAGGCCGAGATAAGAGCATCCTAAGTTTGACTATGATCAAGTTGACAACCAAGGGCACAATAAGTGTTGAGAATAACGTCGTTTTTACCGACTCTGAATCTCCCTTGGAAGAGACTATAACTCGGATCCGTACTGCTCTCTCAAAGGCCAAAAGAAAAGGGTGATCGGACGGTAACCGCCAATACAGTACTTGTCCTTGGCGGCTCTAGAAATCCCAATATCAATGTGTCCGTTTAACCGACAAAGATGACGTTGGCGTGGTTCACTAGGAACGGACACCTGGTTAAGGGAAAATCCTTAACAGAGGTATACACGCTTTTAATGATGCGATAGCTGAAAGCAGCTTAAAGACGGTTGCTTTGGCTGGGTTTCAAATTGCCATCTGCTGCCTTGGTCACGTAACCCTATGAAAAGCATCAACATGGCGTTTTTGTAGCAGGCCTTAAGATCTACTACAACCGAAAATGAAATTTGAGGATTAACCAGTTGAAAATAAAGCGGTTGGTGAAAGCGAGGCGAACATAGTATCGAGCCGAAACGAGCTTGTAATGCGCGGGTCGAGGGTTCGAATCCTTTCGCCGGCTCCATTTCTCAACGACCTATCCAACCCGTCTTAGTCGGCTCGTTTGCCACGGAATAGACCAAAAAGTGGAGGCCTTTACGGCCCTGACGTGCGATATGCAAGGTATAAAGGTCAGAACCAAATTCGTTTCTGACCTTAGCGTCCAGAGGCCGAGACCCATGATTCACTGCGTCGATGGCCAACACGATCGTTTCTAAATACTGCTCTGCCTGTAAAGGCCCGAAATGTTCGGCAGTCCATCGTGTATAGCGATTAAGTCCTCTTCAGCCTTAGCCGATAGCCTAACCTGCCAAATTTGGCTCATGCCTCAGAATTCAATTTGGCTGTAATCGACTGAGTGTAGTCTCTTAAGGACTCAATGGAATCAAATGTCTTGAATCGACCGGCCTCGATGTCGGCGACTCCGACGTTAATTGCGGAGCGCAAGGCCTCCAGACGGCACGAGTTCTCAGCTTCCCGCATTTCAACGAGCCTGAGACCTTCCCTTAGAACCTCGCTCGCATTCTGATAACGGCCACTATTAACCAGTTGCTCAACAAGATCGGCCTGGTGGTCGGTAAGCACAACATGACGTGTAGGCATCTCAAGCTCCGAAGAAGGGTTGGCATATTCTGCCAATCTGTCCTTATCCTGTCCATTTCTCAGTTTTGGAAGGGGTTTCGAGCTTCCTATACAGCTGTACTCATCAAATTAATGTCCTCAAATAATAGGGGTCACAGCGATGGTCAGAAATAAATATGAGGCCCGAGATGTACAAAAGATTGTGACGGACGTCACATGATGGCTTTTAGAAGCGGGTTTTTTTGAGCCCTTCATCCGCTGGCTCTGTAGGGTCGTCGTCCTGAGGGTAGTTGACCGCTAAAGCGTCATCATGAGCCATAGCCGACACGCTATAGTCGTATTCCGCTGCTTGCTTTCGGCCATCTTCTTCGAAGTTCATCACGTAGGTCACCCAGGCATCGTCTATCGCCAGGCTGTATTGGACATGGGTTGCCGTGGGGTGTGCGTCCCGAAAGCTGTTTAGAACGCTTACTGGGATAAGATCTTGTTGTATGGGTTGTTGATGATTGAGCGCTACAGCCAGTAGCAGAAATAAAATCAAAAAGATCCTTTTCATACGCTAAACACTCCTTGTCATAGCCTCAGCTAGGTCTGAAGGCTGATCCCTTGGCGGCTTTAAGTTCAGAGGGTGCAAGATAAAACCCTGATAACACAAAAGTCGTGGTTAATCGGGGGAACCACAACCTTTCAGTGCTATCAGGATAAGTAGACCTCGGTCTCTCTCCTTGTCGTTCTTATTATTTCGGTCCTTCAAGCCATTGGAAACAAACCGCGGCCATGATAGGACGACCCACCAAAAACGGCTACGAATGATTTTGCATAAAGATGTGGGATCTTAGTGTTCAAAAGCATGTTGTCTCCTCAGACAAGCACGCATAAACGGTGACGCTCCAATCTGCCACGCTAAAAATCGGCTTAACGTATGATAAAAATCACACGGCGTTCACATGGCGTTCACAACCACGTCACACCTGTTCATATCTTTGCATAACGGATACACGTCATGACGATCAGAGTCGTAACAGCGCCTTACCGAGGCCTTGATGGTTATTTCATCGGTCGCCCGGGCGTGCTCGCATCTCCTTTCAATATCGGTCTGCATGGTAAACGAATGGCAGTCATCGAAAAATATCGGTCCTGGCTGTGGAATCAGATCAAGAAGGAAGATCCCATCGTCATGGATGAGCTTAATCGGCTACTCGAACTCTGGAGAGGGGAGGGTCGCTTAAGCCTAGTCTGTTTTTGCGCTCCGTCACCTTGTCACGGGGACGTGATTGCCTCGGCACTGAAATGGTTAGATGAGCGTTCTCATCTGGCTAAAGCACAAGAAAGCCCCTAACAAACCGTCTATGTCGAACCATTTTCCTACGCATAAACGGTGACGCTCCAATCTGCCACGCTAAAAATCGGCTTAACGTATGATAAAAAGCACACGGCGTTCACATGGCGTTCACAACCGCGTCACAAGGGTTCATATCTGTTCATAACGAATACACGTGATGACGATCAGAGTCGTAGCCGACTTGTAACATAAGAAGTATTGTCTACAGATGTTCGTCAATGCGCTGCAGCGGCGAGGTTTTGTAGGCGGTAGTATTGATGAGTCCCTAGAGCTTATGTGGGCCTCATTGAGCCTGATATGGGACACTGAAAGCCTGTGTGCGTATTCTGATTAATGTGAACACCTAAAATCCAACGCATTCATGACGGTCTT
>Ga0316221_1003248_pt1 | contig 13522 bp, 11 predicted proteins | sample TBH18007metaG_FD_206003 | JGI IMG/M metagenome (GOLD analysis project Ga0316221, IMG submission 206003) | Freshwater microbial communities from Trout Bog Lake, Wisconsin, USA - TBH18007 | ecosystem: Environmental > Aquatic > Freshwater > Lake > Hypolimnion/Profundal zone | place: USA: Wisconsin... | reverse complement strand
TTGCCCGTCCACCAGCTGAAAATCCGCTCTTCATTTCAAAAATAGGTCTTGTTCTCGAACAACGCGACCAGGCTCTGCGCCCAATCCACCGGACGCTTTGTCCCAGCATCCACCCAAGGCAAATTCAGCACATCAAGCACCGGCATCCACCCAGCATCATCCTGACCAGGGGCGGTGCGCAGCATCAACTGTGGGTTGGGGACGTAATAGCCATTTCTGGTACGAGTCCACAGCTTGCGCGCAGGCGTGTACTGGCTTTGCGCCTCAGCGCGTGCCAGCACACTATTGACGTAGGACCGCTTGCGACGCTTGGTTACCCAGAGATGCTCGGGCAGACACTCCAGCGTCATTTGTAGCGCCTCCGCAAAGAATCCAAATTCATACTTGTATGACGGAAGGCCACGTTCCACACAACGTGTGCGCAGGGTCTTCAGGCCCGCCAGCATCAAGCTGAAAACCCAGTACTCGCCCTGGTGGCGCTCCAATCTCACCAAGCGTTCATCAGTTTGCACATCCAGCACCGCCGGTGCAATACGATCGAACAATGGGCCAATCTTCGTGCGGGCAAATTCAGCATCTTCCAGCGCGCGGCTTAGCGCTGTAAACCAGGCCGTGTGGCCAAATTCGTCAGCCACCAACGGATCAGCGCCGCGCATCAGCAAAGCATCAATCAACGGCAAATTTCCAGCACGCGCAGCCAGCATCAAGGTAGTGCCACCGGTGGGGGTCCGATGGTCAACCCCATAGGTGTCACACTGGCGCAGGAAGTCCTTGAAGTTGTGCGCCGTGTAGGGCTGCAAGTGGCGATGCCGAAGTGCTGCCACCATACGGTAGCCAACCTGCCCCTGTCGCAAGTAGTCACCTTCGTAGTCCCACGGCCTCAATCCACCGTATTCGTCGCCGGGCACCAGCGTGCGAGCCGGCGCAAAGTTTGCTTTTGTAGCCAACTGCTCGATCCATGCCTGCTGCCCATGCCACAAGGCATAGTCCATCAAGGACTGCCTGGGTTTGTTGGAGGGTTGCGTGCGATCCAGTGCGCGGGGCAGCAACTCCTGCATCATGGTCTGCGACCACGGTGCCCAGGGCACAGGCTTGGATTGCAGGAATGCATCGCGAATGGCACGGGCTTGTTCCTCCTTGCCTTGCAATTCAAGCTTGCGCGCCTCTTGAGCCCATTCCTCCCGCGTCGAGGTCTGGACCGCAGCAGCACTGGCATTCCGCTGGGCATCCACCTTCAGACCCAACAGTTCCAGCAGGGGGTGCCCGGTGTCGCCCTCCACCAGGGTCAGACTCTCCACTGCACGTGTCATCGCAACGTACAAGGCGTTCACATAGAACTTGTACAACTCTAAGGACTTGTCGCCTTTGTCCCGGGCGCGGTTGTAGCTCAGTTCTTCGACGGTCAAATCTGCAGATGTGACGCCATTGCAGACTTCGGCATAGGCAGCGCGCTGGTGGGTGACCAAGGCATACAGGATGACGTGCGGGTATTCCAGGCCTTTGGCCTCATGCACAGAAAACACCAGCGGCGTTCTAAAGTGCTCACGCGCCCCCGCCTTGTCTTCATCACGCAGTACCACAACCGCATGATGGACAGAGGCACGGGTCTGGTCATCCAGTTCCCGCAATGCCACGTCCTTGGCGGGAAGAAGTCGGACCAGCCCATCGCGGGACGATGCACTTTGCACCAGGAAATTGCTTTCACGGTCAATCGAGCCAAAGCGTGCTTGCTTGATTTTGAGGAGGTTGTTGGCCAGCTCAGTTACCGCGCGGGTGTTTCGGAAGTTGGCCTGCAGCACCGACAGGGATTGATGCTGTGCGGCCTCACCGGCCAGGCCATGCCAAAACAAAGTGCGCACCGCAGCCCATGAGAAGAAGTTGGGATGAACAATCTGGTTGGAGTCGCCACACAACAGGAATGCACCAGGCTTCTTCAAGCAGGCCAACACTAGCGCGAGCTGCACATTGGTCAGATCCTGCACCTCGTCGATCACAACGAAGTCGTAAATCGGCTGTGCCAGGGACTGCCATTGGTGCGCAACCAGGTTCAGGTCAAACAGATGCGCCTCTGTCAGCCACTGCTGGTAGCGGGCAAACAATGCATGGGCGGCTTCACGCGCCTGAACACCTAGTAAGGATTGGCGTGGCCCCAAAGCCAAGTAGCCGGGCAAGTCGAGCGGCCCTTGGGGGGTGGAGCTGATGACCCCGCGAAACTCTTCGAACAGCGCATGGGCATCGATTTCGCCAAGGGTGGCACGGAAGGATTGCCGATAGCGTTCAAACCAGGCTGCAAACGCAGTGAAGCTCACTTCGCGCCCCACGGGCACACGCAGGGTTTCCACAAACTCCCGGTAGCTCAAGAAGTCTACCTCTTGCGCTGTGTTCTCAAACCCATGCGCGGCATACAGAGACCGGGCAGACTGCGCCAGATAGGCCGAAAGGGTCACGTACAGGACACGGCCATCCGCCTCACGCAGCTTGGCAAGCGTCACTGCCGTCTTGCCCGAGCCCGCAGAACCAACCACCACGACGGGTGGGGGCAGACGGCGCACCGCCTCCTGGGCGTCATCAAACATAATGGGCTTATCCAGCAACTCAAACACATTGCGGCTGGCATGCATCCAGCGCAGTGGTTCGGTGTCGGTCTGCGCTTGTGCGGCAGCGGCATCAGGCAGCACGGGCTCCCGCTCAATCTTTGCCTCATCCAGACTGGCACCACGCAAGAAACGGGATTTGTCGTAGGCGTGGTTCTCGATGACCTCAAGAGCAAGGCACACTGTTTCACTGCCATAGCGGGAAAATTGCAGCAGCAACCGGTTGCTGTAGTCCAGTTTGGCGCGCCAGTAGCGGGTGGGTGCTAGCTTTTTGACATCGGCGCTGCGAAAGTCATCTGCTTCTATGAAGGCAATGACCTTGGCAAAGGCAGCCTTGACACGGCGGGTGTTGAGGTCTTTGTAGAATATTACGCGCATTGCGGATGGTCATGGAGGTGCAGCGTCGAGATTATCAACGCTGCCACTGTCACCACCTACTTCTCACACTTGGGCGCACAAACTGTTTGCGCGCGTCCCAACAACTTGCGAGTCATCAGACTAGGACGTGGACGGTGCTTGCCGCATAGAAAGCAAGACATGGTCGAAGTGCCAGGGTAGGCGTTGGATCCCCCAAACGGAGAACCCGACACTTTTGCCTTGTAGCGTAGGCCACCGTCCAGGATGGCCGATTTGGAGACTGGTTTGCTCATAATAGGTTTCTCAGCGTATGACTGCGAACATCAGCATGGAGTCCACGGCCAGCCTTTGCAAGCAAACCGGTGCATCTTCAGGCCGCGAGCTGGTAGCTCCCACGCCCGCCCTTCTTGACTGAACCCAGTGCCAAATTTTTCTTCAGAGACACGCCAACAGAGCCCAACGACAATCCAGAACCTTGAGACATTGCAGCGCCGGTCATGGTTGTCCAGTCATCTGCTTTCAACGTGGTTCGCAGGAATTCCAGTAACTTGGTGTCGTTCGCCGTCAGCGCTGCGGGTTTTTCCGCCTTCTTGCTTTGCTTCTTGGTCTTCTTTTCCACTGCCTTTGCCGCCTTGGCCTTGACTTTAGCTACCTTGGTAACTTTTGCAGGTTTGGCCACGACATCCTGAACAGCTTCTGTCAATGCGGCAGTCGAACGGCGCGAGGGCAAAACGATCACCACATCCGACTCCGGTCGTGCTAGTTCAGTGGCGGTTGCAAAGAGTCCCTGAAGTTGCTGCTCCACTGCGATGAGGTCTTGGCTCAGACGGGCCAGGGTTCGAAACTGTGTGAAAGCCTGTTCAGATTCCGCTCCAAAAGGGTTGCTCGCCACATTTGCAACCATGTTCTCGGCTTGCGTGCGCACCGTTGCTGAGATGGCTTCAGCTGCGCCGCGAACCGCTTGACCAGCCTTTTGTAGAGCAGCAAGATTGCGTTGAGACAGGGACATAAAACTCCAATAAATCGAACCAACATGGAAAAACATTGCGGTGTCCACAAGGGCCCCACAGCATCAATTTTATATTGGCGACGGAATAGCTCGAATTCGTTGATGCCTGATGGGCCACTCAGGACGGCAATTCAGCCGACATTTTCCAACCGGTCCAGGGGCAATTAAGGCGTCTTTTGCGATCAACCAGTGGGTCATATTTATCCACTTTTTATTGCCCACGACGCACTCTTGTGGAGCAGCATTTTCAATATCCTCCATCAATGTTGCATTTCGCTGATAATCCCCAGCGACGCAAGTATGAAGCGGCTAGATATTTGCATCTTCTCTCTCTGATTCGCCGAACAAATCAAAAGGAAATTCAATCATGGCAACTGCGAAAAAATCGGCTCCCAAAGCCGCCCCCTCCCCCGTCAAAGCGGCTCCCGCAAAAGCAGTAAAAGCTGCTGCAAAACCTGTGGCAAAGAAGGCCGCTGCAAAGCCAGCCAAGGCACCAGCTGTCTCCAAGACTGCAAAGGCCATTGCAAAGATCAACGCCAACTTGGTCAAACTGAACGAGCGCAAGGCCAAGGTTACTGCTGAAATCGCGGCGCTGAAGGACCAACGCGCTGCACTGAAGACTCCCCCGGCCGTTGCACCAGCTGCACCTGCCGCCCCCGCTGCTGCTCCTGCTCCCGCAAAGCCAGCCAAAGCTGCAAAGACTCCCAAGGCTGCAAAGGCCAAGTAAGTCTTCAGCTCTGCAGCAGCCCCGAGACCCAACACGCGCTTCACGTCTTGTTCATTCGATAGCAATCCACAGCCGTTGCCGCCCTGGCAGCCTGAAATTCTTCGAACTCCAAACAGACCAGCGTGCAGTCCATGTTCCGGGCTCCTGCAGACATCGCCACTTCTGCATCTTGAAGGAACTCCTCCATCGCTTCCTCCCGGTACAGCATCCAACGCATCTCAAAGGCCAGCCACTTGCCCGACAGCAACACATCGAGCGAGTACTGCAAGGCGTTGAAGAAGTAGTAAAGCGTCACCCCCGCCTCCTCTTTCGCAATCTCCTCCAGCATCTGACGCAGCCGATATCCGCGCAAGGCCTTTTGCCCAAACCTAATCGCCTCTTGCAAATACAGCGGACTGTGGCACACGGTGTTGCCACACACTCCCCGAGCGAAGAGGGCTGACTTCTGCATCAATGTGTTGGGTTTCGTCAGGGCATCGACACCCAGGTGCAGGTAGCCCTGCAATGCCTCTTGCACTCCCGGCTCATGAAGCCTACGCTGCGATTGGAGGTCTCCCACCTCCACACCCAGGAAGTACGCCATACGCCAGGGTGACTCATTTGTGCTTCTCAAAGCCATTGACTTCAGAGGTGCAGTCAACCTCGGTGCACTGATGACGAGTTGCTGCAAATGATCGTGCAGAACACGTGCTGGCGCAGCGTACAACTCCATTGCGCTGTAGATACGCGTGTCCAGAATGACTTCCTTTGCACCACCACATTGGCGAATTTCGGACGCCAACGCATCAAGGAATTTCTTTTCACCAGAGCTGGTGCGGTAGTTGCAGTGATCCTGCATATGCCAGTTCACAGCCACCGGAACGGCAAAGGCGCTCCAAACCGCATCCGTTCGATAAAAGACCTGACTGCAATGGTTGACTACGTCGTTCAGTAGGTCTGCCTCAGCATCACCCAGCTCACCCAAAGCGCGGGCGATAACATCCGGTGTTCCCCTGCCGATCAACTCAAAGGCAACGAAGTATCGTACCTTTGTCTCCAACTCTTTGTCAGCGGCCCCAGCACTGTGCAATCGCTGCACCATATGCACCAGCGTTGTGACCTGGTGGTCGAAGATATCTTGTTTTCGCATTTCCATTTCCTTTCATGCATGAGCACTGTGCTCACTCCGAAAGGTAGCAATTTCGCCTCAGTAGCAAAGCGAATTTGGAGGCTTCTCAGAGGCTTTTTTGCTGCACCTGTAAGGCTTAGAAACACCCCATCCAATGCAGATGGAGTGTTTCCCTGTTTCTTCAGTATTGCGCCTGTTTACTTGAAGAAGGCCGACAGCAGTTGGGTTCCGGTACACCACAAGATCACCCCGCGTCCGGTCGCCTTTTCTTGGACAAAGGCGGGAATCGCGCCGCCATACACAATGTTGGTCATTGGAGTCCAGGCACTGGCTCCACCGACCAACGAATATCCGTTGATGTTGTAGCCCAGATTGATAGCCAAGGCATCACCGGCCGCATCGATGCGCAGCTGCTGGTTCCCTGCGCCACTGACCCCGATCGGGTACAGAGCGATGGGAGCAGACCATCCCGCACCTGGAGAGTAGGTCGCACTGTAGGGCTCGTGGTACGAGAATCCCGTGTTACTCAGGGATGAGGCAGCAAACACCACCATGTATTTGCCAGCGCCCAGAGAACCCAATGATGGCCGCGTATTACCCATGGAACCTTGTGCAATGAGTTGGCTCGCAGTCTGTACGCCCGTGGCGTCATGCACCACGGTGTGGACGGAAGGATCAATTCCACTCCAGGCAACCGCGTCAGACCCATCGGCATTGACCACCACGTCCAAGTCTGACTCCGATGCTGGCGCGCCTGTTCCCAGGCTTACCGTTGCCGCCCAGACGCTACCGGTCTTGCGTGCCAATTTCACAGTTTGTGAGGCCCCGGCCCAGATGGCCACCACGGTGTTGGCATCGCTCAGGCCCAGCTTGACCGCGGAATAAGGACTGGCTCCAAGCTCCAGTTTGTCGGTAACCGCTGCACTTGATGCCGGGACCGTGTACAGATTCAGTGCTTGCGTGCCTGTATTGACAGTACTGGCGCTCAACCATCCGATCAGCGTTCCGCCGGCTGCCGAGCTGGTGATTTTGAGCCCACTGACGCTGGCCACTCCGATTTGCGTTGGCGTAGTCCAAGCGCTACCGCTGTTCGAATAGGTACTCAGCCAGACCCGCAATGTTGCCTCGCCCGTCACCTGAGAAGTCCACGCAACAGTGGCAACACCCGTGGCCGGGTTGGCCGAGACCACCGTCGCGGATGGATTCAGCGCCCAGCCACCAATGTCGCTCACACCTTGCACCGTCCCGGTATAGCCACTAACGAGAATCGGCGCCGTCCAAGTTCCCGCAGCAAGATCTCCCATGGTGCTGTAGAGCTTGTTGCCACCGGTTTCTGACTGTGCGTATACGGCCAACACCTTGCCGGCAGCAATATTGGCCATCGACGGCATGTAGGTTGTGATCGCGCCGCTGGCATACAGCGATGGACCGGCCGCCCAGTTCATCGCCGCAACTGCAGTGGCCTGCGCATTTCCGGAACTTTGTAAGCTGCCGTTGGTTCCGTTAGTGGTACTGGCACTGCCGCCACCTCCCCCACCGCCGCCACAAGCGGCCAAGGCTGCGCTCAATGCGACTAAAGCCATTGCGTCCATCAATTTTCGGGAAGTTGAAGCCCAGGCAGGGACGCGATCAAGAGCTTGACTGTTGCCAAGTGCGTTAAGGTTTTTCATGATTCCTCCTTGTGGAATGAAAGTCTTGTTTTAGAAATGCAGTGATGCAAAAGGGCATCAGGCTGCATATTATGAGTTAAATATAACGTGGTCTAAATGGTGACTAAACGCGAAGCTGCAGACAATGCAAACGCGTGAAGTCAAGCCAGGCCGTCCCCGTGGCGCCACCACGTTCGAAGCCGCACCTGCCATTGCCTTTGGCCAGGTGGTGCGCCAACGGCGGCTCAAGCTGGGTCTGGCTCAGGAAGAACTTGCCAACCTGGCCCAGGTCGAACGGTCTCACATGGGAAAGATCGAACGCGGCGAGCACCTGCCCAATCTGGTCATGATTTTCAAGATCGCCCGTGCCCTGAACTGCAAACCCGGCAAGCTGATCGACCAGACAGCGGAATTGCTGCTGGAAGCGTGATTCGGTTGCTGCCATCTACTCCCGGCATGACCGCCTTCTGAGCCTCGGCGGACCCACACAGCACCTTTTGCAGCGCCGTATGGATACGTGGGTCGTTCGAATGCGAGTGCTTCTATGTCTACCCGCATAGGGTCCCCAGGGATGGGCTGTGATGTGCAAGCCTTGGTCTTCGGCATAAAACCAGACACGGCCTCCCACCCCTTTCACCAGCCATTTTTTGGTAGAGCCAGGAAAGTCCACCACCAGGCGCTGGTCGGGTAGCATCCGCAGCTGCGTCATGAACGTCTTGGGCTTGGGTCCATGGCGTTTTTGATGTCTGCGCAAACTTGTACGCCTATTCACGATTACCTTCATAGCGCCCTCCCTATTGCTTGCATCCGGTTCAAGAGGGCCTGGACCTGCCATTCCACCGCCTCGCCCTCCGGCCAGCGGCGCATCTGGCGAGCCGGGGTGAGATCAATCACCAGGGAATTCCCCTGCCATTGGACGTCGCACACCAGGCTTCCCCTGCTGCCGTCCTGACTCCACAAGTAACTGTCACCGCTGGAGGCCGCGGCCAACAGTTGGCAGCATTCGGGGTGCCTGCCATTGCCATCGAAGCGGAAAATCACGCGTCGTTCTCCGGTTGATGCGGTGCCCAGCACGGGGCCATGCACCTCCGGCTGATTCGCCATTCGCAGCCACAGGTCTTCTGCTGCACCCAGGACTTCTCCAATGTTCGCCGGGTAGACCCCACGCAGCCGCATCGGGCCCGTCCAGCGTGGGCCTGACGGGTTTGCCAGGCTTGAAGTGAAATCTGCATCATTCGCCGCATCAATACCGGTGATGAAGCCGCCACCATCCCTTGGCCAGCGCGCGCTCATTGCATTGCTCCCGCGTTGCTGGCTTCCTGGCTGAAAAACTTCGCCCTGCGCATTCCGGTAGCCACCAATGCACGGATGGCATTGCGCAGCTCGTCCTTCGGATCCGATGCAGACATCACGATCACGGCACTGGGCAGTGTTGCCAGTTCGGCCACCAGGACCTGGTGGTCATAGTCCTGCCCCAGCGACCAGTACCAGTGCGGTTGACCATCTTCAATATCAAGTTGCCGCCAACAGAATCCACGCTTGTATTGCCCAAGAAATGCATCAATCTCCATGCAGGTCAGCGTGAATGCTGCAGACCAATTGCGCTCAATGGTGAGATCGCCCAGCGGGTTCTCAAACATGTAGGGGTAGTTGATGGCCGCGCACAGGAAACGCACATCCTGAATGGGTGCGAGTCCCGTGTTGACCTCCACGCCACCATCCCAGCGCTTTGTATAGTGGGGGGCGCTGTTTTCCGACTTGCGAATTGCTGACTGTTTTTTGTGAGACATGATTTCTTTACTCCGGCTGTGTTGGTACTGACCAATGAATATTGAACTTTTGAGGGCTCTGGCTAAGCGCGTTTTTGGGCAAAGCTCTCCCCTTACCGTCAGTTCACAAAAAATATGTACGCTGACGGAATTGGTCTAACTACTGGTTTTTTCTGAACTGCGATGTACGCAGTTGCAGCCGATCCGCTACGGCGGATGAATCAAGGGGTTGTGCTGGACCATGACTACACCCCCGATGCGTTGGAAGGGTTGTCTGCCCGACCGACAAAGCCCATGGGCTGCCTGATCGGATCTTTCAATGCAAGCTCTTCTTCAAGCAAGGTGATCAAGCCGTTTGCAGTGGCAGGAACCTGCGCAAAGCCCAGGCGGCGGGCGATGCAGGCAAAGTCGCCTGGCGTGACGCCAGACAGTGCCGACACCTTCTGCAGATAATCTTCGCTGCAAGACAGCTGCAATGCTTTGCACAGGTTCTCAAATCCAGCTCTGACCTGAATGGGCTTCAAGGCTTCGAAGTGAATTTTGATGTCCAAGCGTCGCAAGGCTGCCGGGTCAATGGCGTCCATGCGGTTGGTGGCTACCACCACCACCCCATCGAACTCACCCAACTGCTCCAGCAGTTCATTGACTTGCGTGACTTCCCAGTTGCGCGCGGCATGCTGCCGGTTGGCAAGCAAGCCATCCACCTCGTCTATGAACAGTACAGCGTCCTCATCCCAGGCCTGGTCAAAGCATTGGCTGATGCGCTTCTCCGTCTCACCAACGTAGGGCGACAACAGATCAGAGGCCCGCCGTTCCAGCAGCGGCTTGTCCAGCATGCGCGCCAGCGCTTTGGCAAATGCCGTTTTCCCCGTCCCCGGCGCACCGGACAAGGCAATACGGGCATTGCCGTTTTTCTTGATGCCTTCCACCAGTTCCAGCAGGTCCACGCTGGCATTCACGCTGTCTGCACACCAGGCTTGCGGGTCATAGACCGGTTGGCTGTCTGCGTGGATCGACAACGTAGGGCGCAGGTGACGCGTGGCCTTTCCCGGTAGGCGCTGACGCAACCAGTGTCGGCACAAGTCTTCGTCCATGGGCATGCCCGCCTTGTCTGCCCGTTCACTGACCAAACCCAGGCGGTCTATCAGCGCCGGTGTGAGCGACTGCACCTGCCCCCAGCTCTGCCACTCCTTTTCGTGGGCGTGCGCTTGGGGCTTTTCAGAGCGGTTTGGGGCAGTCTGGTCAAAGAGATCAACGGTATCGCTGGTCACGCGGTGCTGAAAGCGGTTTTCAATCAAAGCCATGCGAACAGACCGAGGAATACCTTCAAAGTGGATTTCCACATCAAAGCGACGCAGGACCGCAGGATCCAGCACATGGGGGTTGTTCATGATCCAGATCACCGGAATCCGACTGTCTTCCAGCAGCCGGTTCAAGGACGCACGGTGGTTGTCCATGCTGACGGCTTCATTGCCTCCTCGACCGCCCCCGGCGCCCGGTGCATTGCTCGGAGGCCTAAATGCATCGTCAGCTTCGTCAAACAGAATGACGCCCCGGTTTGTTGAGCGCATCATCCGCATGATCATGCGCAGGTGTTGCAAGCGGTCCTCGCCAGTCAGAGAGTCGCCAGTCGTGGTGACCACCACCATTTCCATGGCGTGCGCACCGGCATCCACCAGAAGCGCTCTGCTCCATTCGGTTTTGCCAAGACCCGGTAATCCAGTAACCAGCAAATGGCCCGCGGTCTCGCCTGCAGCTGTCGCATCCAGAACGCCGGCCAGCCAGCACTGCGCCAACCGGTTGTGGTTCTGGATGTGGGCGAAGTCGTCCAGCGTCAGTTTGGGAATCTGCAGAGGCTCGGCCATATGCGCCAGGATGGCTTCTGGCCTTCCCTGGTGATAGGCAATGCTTTCTGCGAGTTGCCTGGGCACATACAGCATCCCACCCAGGTCCTCATCCCCATGACGGGAGATGCGCACAATTCCTGATGCGAGCAGCGCACCTTTGGGGTTGCAGGCTGACATCACATTTTCGATTGGGATGTTCAGTACGGCGCTCAAGGCATATGGCAGATCCCCCTTGTGCATATTGCCCCATGTTTCAGCGGCCTTGTTCATGGGCCTGAAGACCCGCAGCGCTACGGCCAGCTCAAAGATGGCCTGTTCTACTGGGTTCAGGCCGGCACTATTGGAGAGCCACAGCTGAGTTCGGCTCATGTGACAGCTTTCAACCGGCCAGTTGGCTGTTTGCATTGAGAAGTTTTCTGTGCCAACCGTCGTCAGGCCACCCAGTACTTCCGCTGCCTTGGCGTTCAGCAGTCCTTTGAGGACATCAGCACCATAATTTGAGTCCGCTAGTTCGGGCAGGCCAAGTACATCGGCCACAGGCCTTTGGTTGAGACCACCGGCTTCGCCAAAGGCCTGCATACCGCCAAAGCCGCAATAGATGCGCAGGATCCAGCTGAGCATGCGCATTCGGTAAGCGCTTCTGGCGCTCCGATTGGAGATGCCACCCCAGTGGTCTGCACTGTCGCCATGTTCATGAAAATCATGACGATCCAGAATTGAATTTAGATTCATGGTTCGTCCTTTCAGTAGTCACGCAGGTCAAGAACACTGGCGGCCATACGCATGCGGCGCTCCATGTGCTCCGAGAACATGGACTCGTCATCGTCATTGGCCCACCCCATACAAAGGCGCAGGGTTTCTCCCGCTCTAGGGTTGTTGCGATCCACCATGCGCAGTTCCGGCGTGACGATTTCGCGCACGTACCCTTTGATGGACACACCGTCTTGAAAGCAGTGAGATAGCCAGTAGTCGATGCCGTGCATAAACATGGCAACAAACACGGCCTCGCGGTCCTCATCCTCGAAAGACCACCAGGTCTGGACCTCCCTGGCCTTTTGCAGCAGCTTTTGGATGCGCAGACCTGTGGAGCGTCCGTGCACCATGGCCTGCTGACACAGGACATTGCGCACTTCGGGCTTGATGACGATGTTGCCCAGAAAGTGGCGCAGGCTAGTCGTTTGAATGGAGTTGCAAACGTTCCCGATCAGCACGGAAAAGTACGTTTCCTCCGTAATGCTGGCACCCGACCGTGTGTAGGGCCGGTCGGCGGATGTCACACCACGCTGGATGCCATGTTGGTTGACTATGAGCGTCAGGTCTGGCCTACCGCGATTTGGCCTGGATGGGGGCTGTGTGTGTTCCATTGAATACTCCTGAATCTTTGCGAATGACCGCTGGTCAAAATGTTTTGGACAAAGCTCCGCCCATCCCCTGTTGCGGGCCGTCTGAATGGCCTGTAACAGGGGCGTGGTTGGATGAAAGCTGTGTGGCTGGCTAGTCGTTCTCGGACGAGCTCTCACTCATCCAGGAGTCGGCAAGGTCTGCCCAGGTCAAAGGCAGAGACGCCGCATTGGCAACCGCTGCAACCGGCGTTGCGTTCTGTGCCGGTTCGGAGTTCGCAGAGGGGACATCTGCATGGGTAACGGGCGCAGCACTACCGATGCCAGGCGCGCGCTGTTTGAACTGTGGGATAGCAGGACGACCCGGGATGCCACGGGGCTTGGGAACTGGCATGGGCGCAGATTCCTTCACCGGCACAAATGCGGACTGACCAGCTGCATCTTTCTGTTCAACGAGCGGCCCCTGCGACAACTTGCTGGCCAGCAGCCGTTCCATGGCAGAGCCGTCCTGACGCGTCAGATTAGGGACCCAGCGGCTATAGACCTTGAACAACATTTCGGTATTGGTGTGCCCCATTTGCCTGGCTATCCATTCCGGCGCTTCACCCGAGGCGAGCCACAGAGTGGCACAGGTATGACGCATCTGATACGGGCGCCGAGGCGTCAGATCCAGATGGCGCAACAGTGGATACCAGACGCGGTCCGAGAAGTTCTTGTTGTCCAGCGGCGTGCCCACCATGTTGCAGAACACGTATTCGGAAATCTGCCCCGTGGCTTCAAACTGAGCCTTCAGGGCCTCATACACCGGCTGACTCATTTGGATGTCGCGCTGGGAGCCATCAGTTTTGGTGTACTCATCTTCACCGAGCACAAAGGTCTCGCGAATCCGGATGATGCGCATGTCGAAGTCCACATACTTCCACTTCAGGCCATGGCACTCACCGGTACGCATGCCCGTGAAGACACGCACCACCATGTAGTTTTTGTAGTCCACACGCACTGTGGCAATGATGCGCTGCACATCAACCAACGAAAACGGCTCCACATCGGTCTTGCGCTGCTTGAGCTTCTTGACCGTGGCCATGGGCGGTTTAAACTCGAAGCGGTCGGCGGCTTCGTTCA